>Ga0247727_10003708_pt1 | contig 33437 bp, 49 predicted proteins | sample WisWelCaveWW1625_FD_202498 | JGI IMG/M metagenome (GOLD analysis project Ga0247727, IMG submission 202498) | Biofilm microbial communities from Wishing Well Cave, Virginia, United States - WW16-25 | ecosystem: Environmental > Aquatic > Deep subsurface > Groundwater > Cave microbial mat | place...
TTTCGCAGCGACCGACGTGCTCGAGGCGCTGGTGAAGCGGCTCCGCGACGGCGGCGGTGCCGACCTCCTCATCGGCACTTTGGTGGACGGCGAAGGGCTCAAGCGCAGCGGCAGCAGCATCGTGAGCAGCGGGATCGCATCCACGGTCCTGGCCCAAGGGCCGACCACGGTCGTGAACGAGACGGACACGGTCTTGGCGACCTTCACGCTGGCTGACGGGGAATCGGTCGTAGCCAGCATGGCCGCCCGCGGAACGACCGCCGGTATCATCATCACCGGAGACACCGCGTCGCCGATTCCCACGGGGGTCGCACATTGGTCGCTCCGGAAGACCACGACCGCCGGCCAGCACGAACTTCGGCTCCGGCACGATTTCGGGGTTTCCACCACCTTCGACTGGAAGGTCATAAGGGTGTGAACATGACGAACGGGCCGCTGGAGACGTTCTCGCTCGCCTACTGCCGGCAATGCATTCCGCGCTGCGCGGTGGGCGCGGGCAAGGCGGCCAACGGGAGCTTCTCCGTGGCGTCCCACGAACTGATACCGACCGTCGTCCATACGGACATCAAGACCATCCGGGTGACAGATGTCTTCATGGACCCGGGCGAGACGCCCGCGCAGCAACTCTCGCGCATGGACGCGCTCTATTCGGGGAGGTATGCCTGATGGTGCGCACCGGGATCAACGCGACGATGGCCGACCACCACGCGCTCGTGCGGCTGCTCGTGACGAAGGGCGTGTTCACGCTGGCGGAGTATCGCACGGCGCTCAAGGCGGAGGAGCGCAAGAGCGCCCGCGGCGAGCGCGAGAACATCACTTAGGCTTCTCGAGGTCGAGCCAGCCGGACGGGACGCTCTCGGGTTCGTCGGGGCGGTACTGTTGTTTCCACCAGCCGCGCCGCGTGAGCCAGCGCCATACCTCGTACGAGGCGCGCGGGTCGAACTGGTTGCGGAGGGCGGCGATCTTGGCGCGGCGGTCGGCCGCGTCGGTGCGCTGCTTTTCCGATTGCCAAAGAACCTGAATCCAGCGCGTGCCGGAGGGCGCGACGGCGACGAGGTCGAACGCGCCGAACAGGTCGTGGGCGACGGAGATCACGCGGCCGCCTGGGAGCCGGGCGACGCGGGGTGCGGCGCGGTGGACGAGGTATCCGGCGGCGACGAGTTCCTTCTGCGCCTTGCGTTCGAGGGCTGCGCCTTTTGCCCGGGCGGAGGTCACGAGATCACCGGAGATGCTGGAGCACGGAGGCGAGCCGTTGCGGGTCGAGGTTGAGCTGGGCTTCAAGGAACTGCCAGCGGCGCGACGTCATGAACTCGTCGAGGAGAGCTTGGTGAGAGACGCCGGAGGGTTCGGATGCGCCGTAATTCACGAGCGCGTATTTCTGGACTTCAGTCCGAAGGCGACCGGCGACCGCGAGGACTTGCCGCTCCTCGGCACAGCGGGCTTCGACTTTTAGTCGACGGTACTCGGAAGCGCGAGCATCGTGGTAGGCTGCCATCCGGTCGAGATAATCCGGATCGTTGAGCCGGACTAAGATGGACTGTTCCAGCAAGTCGCGCAGATCGACGGCCGCCGCGCGACACGAGGCGAGCAGGTCTCGCCGTACCCGAATACCGACCGACTCCGTAGGTGCACCACGAGGCATCCCAACACCGCGAGGGCGATGGCGGGGGGGGATAAAAACCACGCGGAGCCCGAACAAAGCGAGCACACTGAGCACACTTCCCTCCGACTCCTCCTCCTCCTTACCGAAACCGAGCACACAACACAACACAACAACACAGGAGAACGACGGCGGCCGAGTTCGAGGCGAAAGGGAGTTAAGGCAGGTGCGGATTCTAGCCCGCCGGACGGGGAGTGCGAGGCACCAACACCAAACGCTTCTAACGTCCCGGCCGGCCCGGGGCCAGCGCGCCCCGGTCGTCCGCCGTTTGGCGGACGGAAGGTTTGAAGGAGTCGGACGGTCATGGGGGTCGACCACGGGGATAACATTCTCGGAGACGATGTTTCACCACCCCGGAGTCCGGGCGCGGCCGGGTCGCCGCCGCGCCCGAGCGGGTTCTTGAGATCAGGGGACGGGCGGAGCGACCTGGGAGATCGGGGGGAGGGCGAACCAGGCGCCGCAGTCCGAGCAATGGACTCGACTGGAGGGATAGGAGGTCGTCTCGAAGGTCGCGCCGCAGCCGGGACACGCGATCTGCTCGAACCGGGAGCCGTCGAACATGGGGGGGCGAGGGCGGCCGAAGCTCAAATAGGGACGGACCACCGGCGAAAGTGAATCTCCTATACCGTGAGGACGAAGCGGGACCCTCCGGGCATCACCACGCAAACGCTTATAAGCCCGAACCGCCTTACCGAGAGCAGGTGAGACGTCGATGGCAACGGCAAAGGCAACGGTGTCAGGGAGTGCGGACCAAGACGAGCACGAGTCGGGGCTGCTGTTCAGCGCGCCGAACGTGAAGCAGTTCGACGGGCTGAAGGGGAAAACCTGCTTCGGCCAACTGCTCAACGCGCCGGAGTTCAGGACGCTGGAGGAGTTCGGCGCCCGGATCGACGGACTCGACCACGTGGTGCGGCGGCCGATCATGGTCGCGGACGGGGCCGGGGTTTACAAGGAGAACCCGGACTTCCTCGCGGTCGTCGGGAGCAGCGGCGAGACGTACGCGGTCGTGAGCCCGAAGTATAAGGAGGTTCAGGACCGAGACGTGGCGCTGCCGCTGTTCGACGCGGCGCAGGCGCGCGGGCTGACGACGGTCGGACGCGTGGCCGGAGTCGGGACGGGCCGGACGACCGGGCACGTTCTGCTGGCGAACCCGGAGTTCCGGGTGCAGTTGTTGGAGAGCTACAAGGACGACGTGATGCTCGGGATCAGGTGGCACAACAGCTACAACACGGACACGAGCTTCGGTGGGGAGGTGTTCGGCGTGCGGACCGTGTGCATCAACTACAACCTGTGGGGTGCGCGGCTGATGAGCTTGACGCACAAGCACGGCGGCGAGATCGGGAAGATGCTCGACACCTACGAGGCGTTGGTGAACGCGGCGCTGGACGCGAGCCCGGTGCTGTGCAAGATCAACGAGAAGGCGCTGGCGGTGGAGATCGTGAAGGGCGACGCGGCGGACCTGTTGTGGGGCGCGGGCTTCGGGGTCATGGCGGTCGCGGAGGTCGCGGGGAACTTGGCGCGCTGGTGCCCCGAAGTGAAGAAGCTTGGAGCGAACCTCTACACGCTCTACCAAGGCGTGACGGCGTACGCGACGCACGGGAAGATGTACCGGCAGCGGCAGATCGAGGTCGATGGGAAGCAGGCCGCGAGGCTGCTGGACGCGAAGTACGACGAGCTGCTGAAGAAGGGAGCGGAGCGCCGGCAGAAGTGGGAGGAGGCGGAGAAGGCCAAGACCGCGCAGGAGCGCGCGGCGGAGTTGCTGGCGGACGCGAACGAGAAGCGGAAGGCGGCCGTGAAGGCGGTGGCGTGAATGGCGACGACGGCGCAGGACATCAAGGCGAGCCCGAGCGGGCTCGTTCCTTCTTCCCGGAAGCCGCGGGCGCCGCGGCCGGACGACGCACCGGCGACGGTGCTCATCGAGATGCCGGCGGCGATGGACCTTCCACTGCTGCTTCAGTCGGCAGAGGCGACGCGGGTGGCGAACCCGAAGGCGAAGGACGACAAGGACCCGGGGCTGGCGGCGTACGAGATCACCTTCAAGGCGGTGGTCCCGGAGTCGCTGGCGGCGGCGATCTTCGCGGCGCTGAAGGAGCACCGGCTGACGGTCGCGGTGCGGCCGGCGCCGGCGGACGCGGAGAAGTCGGGGGTGGTCGCGTGAGCGCGCTCACGTTCGGCCGCTGCGACGGTTGCGGCCAGGACGACACGCTCGCGCTCGTGCCCGTGGAGAGCGGCGCGGAGAAGCGGCTGTGCGAGTCGTGCGAGGTCGGGCTATTCGAGGGAGTGGGAGCATGAAGGTCTCAAAAGCCGGTGGACGCTTGATGCCATGGGAGCCGCACGAGCACCGCCGCGCGACCGAACCGGATGCGGAAGGAGACATCCTCTGCACCGAATGTGCGCTCGTCCTCGACGGACCGGCGAAGCGCGAAGCGGAGGAACTGAGCCGTTTCCTCTTCGGCAACAAAAAGGCTCGCCTCGAGACGCGCCGGACGGAGGGAGTCTGATGGCCCCCGAGACGAAGCGACCCCGATGCCCGGAAGTGTTCGTCATCGAATGCAATGACCGGAATAGGAACAGGCACGAGTATCCCTGCGGGCTCAAGAGTCGCCGCCATACCTACCACAAGGCGAACATCGGTCTGTTTGCCGAGGTCCATTGGCTCGACACGGAGACGACTCTCAAGATATTCGAGAAGGCCGCAGGGGGCGACTGAGCATGAACGGCCACGAGCGGACCTCGGACTGCGACCGATACTGCGACGTGCACGTGCTCAACGGCCAGGCGGACCGGTCGAGTCACGAGTGTTGCGTGTGCGCGGCGACGAAGAAGGCGCTCGCGCTGAAGCGGGAGATCAAGGTGAAGCGACCGGAGCACGGCGGGCTGGGGCTCCCGAGCGGCTGCGAGTTCAACGTGAAGCCGTTGTCGAGCGGGCACTTTGAGGTCACTTGCCGGCGGCACGATGCGGGTTGGTACGTGGACGACGAGGAGGGCGTCGGGCTCAGGATCGCCGGGCACTTGCGAGTCGTCGCGGACGAAGCAGCGGAGCGGACGAAGCAGGCGCTCGCGGACGCGGAGACGGAGCCGTTGGAGAATCTGGAGGCTGCGGCGGCGATCTTGGACGGGCACCACCCCGCAAGCGTAAAGAGCCCGGACGCCTTACCCCAAGCTGGTGAAGCGTCGATGGCGACACGAGCGGCGCTGGAGTTCTACGCGGGGCGGCGCAAGGGCGCGTCCGCGACGGTCTACGAAGTCTCATACGGGGACCAGTGGCATTGGGATGGCGTCTCGGAGATCATGCGCGATAAGGGAGACCGCGCCCGCGCTGCGCTTCCACCGGAGGACCGCTGATGGCTCACCCGCTGGCCCGCGACATCAGGCGCGAAGGCCAGGAGATCGCTGCGAGGTTGCACGTCGAGTACGACGAGGCGGGGCACGCGCACGACACGAGGCACCACGCGCGCTGCGGGTGCACGCACTGCAAGCGGTTCAACCGAGCACAGGAGGACGTCGCGGGCGTCGGGCTCTACGACATGGAGCGAAGCGGCGCGGGAGGGTTCAGGGTCGAGAAGGCGGGGAACCTGACGATGCCGGACCTCGTCCGGCAGATCGAGGAGATCGCGAAGGCCGAGGGCAAGGTGTGCCCCTGCCATCCGGCGTTCGCGGAGCTTGGCGGAGAGCAGAGTCCGGTGCCGTCAGCGTTCGCGGCGGCGCGGTCGGGGAAGCACGCGCGAGTCCGGCGGACCGAGCGGAGTCACAAGTCGCAGCGGGCGGAGCGGAACGGCGCTCGATGCTATGACTACGAGTGGACGGGGGTGCCGCTTTGACGTGGGTGAGCGTGCCGCAGCGAGGGGAGTGCCCGTGCGGAGCGGTCACCAGCGGGCCGCGGCGGAGGTGCCGGTCGTGCGTGTCGCGGGAACGTGCGCTGGCGAAGGCGCAGGCGCCCTGGAAGGTCGCGGCGCGGGAGTTCACGGTGGCGAAGCGAGCCGAGGGCCGGAGCTGGGCGAGCATCGCCGCGGAGATCGAGACGCGGTGGGGGTTCAGGCCTGGACGGACGACGATGTGGAGCTGGGTCAAGGAACGGCGGCCGGAGCTGCTGGGCACGGTGGGGCCAGGGCGGCGGGCGACGGTGGCCGGGCTGAAGCGGCAGATCGAACGCCAGGCGCGGGAGATCAAGGAGCAGGCAACGGAGGCCGAGCACCTGAAGGCGTGTCTCGACGCGCTGCTGGAGATGCCGCCGAAGGCGAGCGTGGTCGGAAGCGAACGGATTAAGATTCCGCGGAGGATCGCGGAGCAGGTGCGAGCATGAACGCTGTCATCGAGGAGTGCGCCTGTCTGCGGTGCGGCTGGCGGTGGTTTCCGAAGAAGCCCGGTCGGCCGGAGCAGTGTCCGGCGGACGGGTGCCGGTCGCCGTATTGGGACACGAAACCGATGCCGCTCAAGAAGCTCTACAAGCTCCGAGAGGAGTGGGGCAAGCAAGGCCGAGCGAAGCAGCTGGAGGGCGGGAGGAAAACGTGATGGCGACCTACACCTGCGGAACGTGCGGCTGCGTCTACGAGATTATGCAGGTCGGAGACGGACGGAGCGGGCCGCGGGCGACGGATGGCCGGCTCATCTGTCCGTGGTGCGGGACGTTCGAGGATGGGACGGTGCCGGGGGAAGATTAATGGCGCAAGGCGAGCCGCGGATCGAGCGCGTCGCGTTGTCGGAGGTTCGCCGCTGGGCGAAGAATCCGAAGAAGCACCGGCCGGAGATCGGCGCGAGCATCGCGAGATTCGGGTTCGTCGCGCCGTTGGTGGTGGATGAGCGCACGGGCGAGCTTGTGGAGGGGCACGGCCGACTTGAGGTGCTAAAGAAGATGCGAGACGCGGGGAACGCGCCGCCCGCCAGGATCGGAACGGAAGGAGCCGATTGGCAAGTACCTGTACTTCGCGGGCTCGCGTTTGAGAGCGACGACGAAGCCGCGGCGTACGCAGTCGCGGCGAATCGATTGGTGGAGCTGGGAGGCTGGGACGAAGTGGGACTCGGTGCGATGCTGAAGGAGCTGGCGGAGGGACCCGGATTGGAAGGGCTCGGGTGGAACGAGGCGGAGTTAGATCGCGCGTTGGCGAAAGCGACCGCGCCGGCCGAGGGGTTCGATCCCGCAGGCGAGACGCCGCAGTATGCGGCCGGAGCGGTGAGGCCGCTGGCGTTCTACTTCGAGGGCGAGGAGTACGCGATGGTGCTCGGGAAGCTAGAGAAGGTCATGGCGACGGCGAAGGTCGAGGACCACACGGGAGCGTTCCTGTGGCTGTTGGGGATGTATGAACAGCGGCATCTCGGGTGAGGTCAGGGTCGAGTGGGTCGCGCTGGCCGAGCTACGCCGAGCGCCGCGAAACCCGAAGCTCCACGCTGGGCAGGAGATCGAACGGAGCATCGAGCGGTTCGGCTACGTCGCGCCGCTCATCATGGACGAGCGGACCGGGCGGCTGGTTGCGGGGCACGGGCGGCTGGACGCGCTGGAGGCGATCAAGAAGGCGAGGAAGGATGCGCCGGCGCGGATTAAGCGGAGGGCGGACGGAGAGTGGATGGTCCCCGTTCTACGCGGGGTCTCGTTCAACAGCGACGCGGAGGCGGAGGCGTACCTCTTGGCGGACAACCGGCTCACAGAGGCCGGCGGGTGGGACCGGGAGATGTTGGCGGACGTGCTCGGGGGGCTTCTGGACCACGGAGAGGAATCCCTGATTGGAGTCGGGTATACCGCGGAGGACGCGCGGAAGCTTGAGGAGGCGCTGGAGACAGGGGTCGACGGGGGCCCGCAGCCGGAGGACCTGCTCAAGACGTATCTGGAGAATCCGGTCAAACAGGTAGTCCTCTACTTCAGCGGTGAGGAGTACGACCGAGTGGTGACACGGCTGGAGAAGGTGCGGAAGCACGCGAAGGCGGCGGACAACACGGAGGCGTTCCTGGCGCTGCTGGCGACCTGGGAGGCGCAACCGTGAGGACCATCCATGTGGAGCGTCGGCAGATTGAGACGAAGGCGTATGCGCTGCGGGCCGCCCAAGAGAGCGACTACGACGAGTTGGTGCAGGAGCCGACGCTAGTGTACGAAGGAGACGAGCTCAAGGTCGCGTATCTTCAGCTTAGGCCGGAGGTGCAGGCGCTGGTGCCGCACCTACGGGCGATCAAGTTCACGACCGGAAGCCGGACGCAAGGCCTGACGACAACGAGTCGAACATTCGGATGGAGGCCGCGGCTTCTATTACGAGCTGACTACTGCTCGTTGAGCGTACTTGCGCGTGAGAGTCCAAAGCCGCATGCGGCGGTGTGCGCGCTGGCGGAAGCGGCAAGCCGGATGTACTACAAAGTGAACCCGAGGCTATTCAAGGAACACGAACACGAGACGCGGACGCGCGTGCGGCCGGAGTATGTGTTGCCGGGAGGAGTGTTCACGAGCGGGATCATCAACCGGGACAGCCAGCTGCGGTACCACCACGATGCCGGCAACTTCGCGGACGTGTGGAGCGCGATGATAGGGTTCAAGGATGGCGTACAAGGCGGGCATCTTGCGGTTCCAGAGTACGGACTTGGATTTGAGATCGCGGACGGGTCGCTGTTCCTGTTCGATGGGCAAGGGCTAATGCATGGCGTAACGCCATTCATGAAGCAGCGGCCAAGCGGGTACAGATTCACCGTCGTGTACTACTCGTTGTATCAGATGTGGAAATGCAAAACGATTGGGGAGGAACTGGAACGGATTCGTAAGGTCAAAACCAAGCGGGAACAACGGAGGATTCGACTAGAAGGAGAGAGCGATGAGGATTATCGGAGGCGGCTTGCTCGAAGTGTAGAGTTGTTGGAAAAGGGGAACTGATGAGTCCGTGGGTCGAGTTGACGAAGGGGCTACGCGCCCGTGTCGATCGCTCTGATTACGAGGAGCTGAACAAGTACAAGTGGACGGCGACGAACTGCAACGGACGGATGTACGCGCACCGACACCCGAGGATCAACGGGAAGCGCGTGCACATCTACATGCACCGACAGATCATGGGGCTTACAACCGGGAACGGGCACGGGATCGAGGTGGACCACCTTAACGGGGACGGGCTCGACAACCGGCAGGCGAATCTCCGCCCGGTGAACCACGCTGAGAACATGACGAATCAGCGGCGGTGGAGCAAGGCGCGCTACCGGGGAGTGGTCAGGAGTCCAGGCCGGAAGCGACGGTGGACTGCGAGGATCGTCATCAAAGGGCATGCGAAGCACCTCGGGAGTTACCGGCGTGCGAAGGACGCGGCGGAAGCGTACGACCGGGCCGCCCTGATTCACCACGGACCGTTTGCGAAGCTCAACTTCCCCGAGATCAAAGAGGACCATTTGAACCGGGAGGTGCCGGCATCCACCGAGTCTATCTGAATGCCTGGATAGCGGTCATCTCTAGCCGGCGACCGGAGCGCGTGCGGCCGATGGAGCGGGAGATCGGGAGCGCGACGTGGTACGTGCGCGACGACGCGGACGAGGTCGCATATCAGGGCGAGGACCCGGGCGGAGTCGTCGTCGCCGGCGGGATCACCGCGGCGCGGAACCGGGCACTCAAGGACGCATGGAGTCGGGGGCTGGCGTGCGTGCAGGTCAGCGACGATTTAGAGATGATGGGGAAGTTCACGGACCCGACGAAGGGCAAGCCGCGGTGGGAGTATTGCCAGTTCCACGTCGCGGTTCTGAGCGTACGCGGCAGGATGGCGATTCACCACGCGATGCTTGGCGGCGCGGCACCGACGCCGAACCCGCTCAACTTTCGCAGGGACGAGAGCACCCACAACTTCATCGTCGGGGACTTCATAGTGGTAGAGCCCTGTGAGGTCATGTTCGACGAGACGTTCAGGCTAAAGGAGGACTACGACTACACGCTCCAGCACCTCGCCCGGTACGGGAAGGTGCTTAGGGCGGACACCATCGCGCCGCGATTCACACACCGGACGAACGCAGGCGGCGCGGTGGATTACCGGACAAAGGAGCGCGAGCGCGAGGCGATTCTGAAGCTCCTGCGGAAGTGGGGGAACAACGTGCAGCGACACCCGCGGAAGCCGGAGACGGAGATTGTACTCCGGTGGAAGGGTGCGCCGCCGTGGTATCGGCCGGATGAGGTGCCAGCGTGAACGCCAGGAGCCCGCCGCCGGCCGTGCTCGCCAGGATTGCGGAGCTGAAGGCGCAGGCCTGGCCGGACCGGAAGATCGCCCGGGAGCTGAAGGTTCACCACAACACGGTCCGCCGGGCGCTGGGCCGGGAGAGCCCGAGCGACGTGGCGAAACGGCGGAACCCGAGCGCGGCGCAAGTGGCGACGGCGCAACGGCTCGCGGGGGAGGCTCCGAGCCGCGAGCCGTTAGCGAGCCGCGAGCCGGAGTCCGAGCCGGTGCCGACCGCGGAGGAGGTCGCGGGGCGGCGTGGGGCGCTGGTGGTGCAGGAGAGCCCGGACGACCCGGGGTGGCGGCTTCGGCAGGACGCGGAGGTGGGGATCAGAAAGGTGCTCTTGCGGGCGCTGGAGGGGAAGCAATGGGCGCTGGTGTTGGCGGCGGCGAAGTCGCTGAACGACCTAGCGAACGGGCTCATTGGGGCGCGGGTCGCGGCGCAACGGGTGCTGGTGTACGTGGACCAGCGGCGCGGCGGGGCGACGGGCGACGCCGCGGCGGAGGAGATCGACCGGCTATTCCGGGCAACGCTCAAGAGGATGCGGGGGTTAGTGGTGGCCGGAAGGATCACGGAGGAGGCGTACGGGCAGCTGCTCGGCGCTCTTGAGACGGAGGTTCAGGGTCGAACTATAGAGGCGACGGGTGAACGGGATGGCACAACAGAAACGAGGATTGAGACGACCGGATGAGGACCGCCTGCGGGGAGCGCGGGAGATCAAGGAACGGATACGCGCCGCGCAGGAGGCGGTGCTGGACGAGGTGATGGGATGAGCCCGTACGCGGAGGACACGCCCGTTACGCCGGAGCAGTCGCGTTCGGAGATCGAGCGCACGCTGGCGCGGTTCGGGGCTGACCAGTTCGGTTACATGCAGAAGGAGGGCGCGGTCGCCATCCTGTTCAGAGCGCGCGGCCGGGCCATCAGGATCGTGGTGAAGCTCCCGCCCGCGTCGGAGTTTCGGCACTATCCACCGCGGAAGGGGCAGCGGAACCCGCGCGAGCGTACGGACCAATCGCGCCGGCAAGCTCACGAAAAGGAGATACGCCGCCGGTGGCGCTCGCTCCTTCTCTTGGTGAAGGCGAAGCTGGAGGCGGTGGAGTCTGGGATTACGCTGTTCGAGCAGGAGTTTCTGGCGCACATCGTGCTCGCGGGCGGGACGACGGTAGGCGAGTGGGCGATTCCGCAGCTCAAGCAGCTCGCGGCGACGGACGCGGCCGACCTGCCGGCGCTCGGAGGCGGGGGGCCGGCGAAGATGAAGGAGGCCGCGGCGGGGCGGACCGTGGACGCGGAGATAGAGGTGGACCGTCCATGAGCGGCGAAGCGCGGAAGGCGAAGCGCGAGGAGCTGCGCCGGCTGACGAAGGCCCTGCGAGGGGTCGATGCGAAGGAGGTTGAGGACCTCGTACGGCAGGTGCGGGGGCTCGAACAGGCGTTGCGCGTGCAGTACCTGAAGATCGACGCGAAGGACGGCGACGTGGTGGCGGTGCACGGGACCGACGCGCCGCCGGAGATCATCGACCGGGTGTGCGCGGACCTCGTGAAGTTCCTGCGGGCGCGCGGGCGGCGGGTGCTGGTGATGAACGTGCCGAGCGCGGAGGCCATCGAGCACCTGCCGGCGGACGCGATGCGGCGGCACGGGTGGGTGCGCGCTGGGTCGCCGGAGGCGGTGGAGAACGAGCTCCAGGCGCAGCTCGCGGCGGCGCGGGCGGCGCGGAGGGCGGAGATCGAGGCGTCAGCCGGGGAACCGACAGCGGCGGTAACGGAGTCGGACGCGGCGCCCGACAGTCGGACGGATGCGCCGGGGCCGTCGGACAGGGGTGGCGCATGAAGCCGACGTTGCTGCCGGAACCGGTTCGGTGTCCTGAATGTGGGCACGGACGAGTTAGGGTGCACTACATCCTCTCTCGTCGGGACCTACGACGAACGCTCATACCAGGCTGGCTGCGGTGTTCGCGCATCCGGTCGTGCGGCTGGTGGTCGCCATTGCTGAAGCCCGGGAAGGGAGAGTGAATTGATGGGCGCGGATGAGGACGCGACGCACGAGTGCGGCGGGCAGCGGTTCGTGCCGGTGGAGCACCATCGGGACGCGCACCGGAAGATCAAGACGCTGACAAAGGCGGTGCGATGGGCGCTCGGAGAGGAGGGCGATTTCGAGTCGCGGAAGGACGGCGATCCACCGTACTGGTGGCGGAAGAAACTGCGGCACTTCGCGAGATTGGAGGAGTCATGAACGACCGTCGGCCGCTCGGGGAAGCCCGCGGGATTGCAGACTGGGTCCGCGCGTCGCTTAGTCCGTATTGCGAGAGGTTCCAGATCGCAGGGAGCATCCGGCGCGGCGCGGAGACGGTGAAGGACGTCGAGGCGGTGGCGGTTCCGGTCTACGCCGGCGGCGGACAACGCACGCTCGAAGGCGACGGGGCACGAGCGAACCAGCTCGACCTCGGGCTCGCGGCGGAGATCAGGGACGGCCGGCTGGTGAAGGACGAGCAGGTGAAGCGGTGGGGCGAGAAGTACAAGCGGCTCATCCATGTCAAATCCGGGATGGTGCTCGACCTGTTCATCGTGACGCCGCCCGCGAGCTGGGGTGTGGTGTTCACCATCCGGACCGGGCCGGCGGAGTTCAGCGAGGCGCTGGTGACGCTGGCGCGGGCCCGGGAGATGCGGACGCACGAGGGTGCGCTCTACCGCTTTTTCGACGTCGAGACGGATCATGAGGCCTGGACGAAGGGTGTGAAGATTCCCGTCGCCAGCGGCGCGAAGGTGACGGCACCGGCGACCCTCGTTCCTACGCCGGAGGAGGCGGACTTCTTCCGGGCGCTGGGACTGCCGTATTTCCCGCCGGAGCAGCGGGGGAACGCGGACAGCATGGCGGAGATCAGGCGGTTGATGCAAGAGGCCGAAGGAGAAATGGCCCCGCGCGAGCCGCGGGGCGAGGGGATGGGTGCGAAGCGGGGAGGCCCGCCTTGACCATTATGAAGTCGGGGGCTTTTTCTTAATAACGCCGAACTGGTGCGGGGATGTCAGCGCAGATCGAAGTGCGGCGGGCGGTGCAGGACGAGCGCCGCTGGCTGCGGTGGTATCGGAAGCCGTGGCTGCTCGCGGAGGAGGCGCTGGGCTTCATCCTCTCGGAGAATCAGGTGCGCTGGCTGAAGGTGCTGGTGTCGCCGGAGCGCCCGGACCGGCTGCTCATCGAAGCGCCGCCGGGGACGCGCAAGACGACAGTCGCGCGGCTATACATGCTCGGGGCGATCCTCGACAACCCGAACGAGCGGATCATCCACGGCAGCGTCAAGACGGCGCAGGCGCGGCACTCGGTCGCGTGGGTGAGGGCGCAGATCGAGAGCAACGCGGAGATCAGGGCGGTGTATGGGGACCTGCGGGGCCCGCACTGGAGCGACACGGAGTTCACGGTCGCGGGCCGGGACCCGCGGCTGAGTGCGCCGACCATGACGGGCATCGGCAGCGACACGAGCAGCGAGGGATTGCGCGCGACGAAGGTGGTGTTCGACGACCCGATAGACTGGACGAGCATGTGGAGCGGATTGGAGCGGCAGCGGAGTCTGGAGGTGGTGGACAGCACGGTGCTGCGGAGGATCGACACGGGCGGGACGGCGACGTTCTTTGGGGGCGCGTGGGATTCGGAGGACCTGTACGTGCACCTCGTGAAGAATCGGGGCTTTCACCTCATCCGGGAACCGGCACGGTTGCTCGATGGGAGTCCGGCGTTCCCCGAGGCGTTGCCGGAGAAGGACCTCGCCAGGGTCGAGCGCGAGGACCCATTCATCTGGAAGCTGAAGTACCAGCTTGACCGGGAGGCGCAGCGGGGCGGGTGGAAGTGGGCGTGGGTCGAGAAGTGGATGGACGAGGTGCCGTACCCGAAGGCGGACGAGGGCCAAGAGCTGAATCACTACATCGGAGTGGATCCCGCTTTATCGCCGGAGGGCGACTACTTCGCGTTGTCGGTGCTCGCGGTCGACTGGAATGGGATCATGTGGCTCAGGAATGGATGGGTGGGGCATATCGACGCGCCCGCGCAGAAGCAATTGCTCATCGACTGGTCGCACGATCAGGCGGCGGTTACGACCGGGATCGAGGCGGTGCAGTATCAGGACTCGCTCAGACAGCACGTAGTCGCGGACGCGCCGGACGTGAACGCGGTGCCCATCGCGGTCGGGCGAGGGTCGAAGGAGATCAGGCTCAACACGTTGGCGGGGTTGTTCGAGAGCGGCCGGCTGCGCGTCTCGAGGAGTCTGCCGGGGGCCGGGGACACGATGGGCGGGCGGAGCTTCAGGGACGAGTTCCGCCAGGAGTATACAGCGTTCCCGCGAGGGCAGCACGACGACGTGCTCGACAGCATCTATATCGCGTGGAAGTGCATTGAGAGTGGGTTCAGCGTCGGGCGGGTGGACTTGAGTTGAGCACGGACGACCTCGGCGGGAAGAAGGCGGGCGAGCGTGCGGCGGAGAAGCGCGTCGAGCAGAAGCGCGAAGTCTTGGAATGGAGGATGCGACAAGGGCTCGTGAAGAAGCGGGACATCGCCGCGGCGCACCGGAGGCGGTTCTGGACGAGCGCGCCGGGCGGCAAAGGCCTGACGCCGCAGGTCGAGGGGATTGCGGACGGCAGTCGCGGGGTCATCTGCTACACGATGGGCGGGACGGTGTGCTTGGCGCAGCCGGGCCCGGATGCGATCAACACGAACGTCTGCGCGAACTGCAACGTGGACCGAGCGGCGCGGGATGCGTGGGAAGGCGAGCTGTCGGATTGGCGGCAGCAACAAGTGTGGGACAAGAAATGGAAGGCGCTGAAGCAGGGGAATCCGGCGACCGCTGGGCTTAGGTAGTGCGGGCGAGATGTCGGGCCGCGGGCGTCCAACTACGCCCGCCGACCGGGTTCGCGGGGATCACCCGTCGCCCGAGCCCGGCCGCGACTCGGCAGGTTGAAATCCCGAGCGCGCCATGTCCGACGCGATGGCGACCACGATCAGGATGCGGGAGCGCGTCCGGTGGGCGGGCTTCGCGATCCGGGAGTGGTGGGCTGGGCCGCCGAAGGACGTGTGGGAGGCGGAATACCGCGCGATGCGGTCGCTGCCGGGGTGGGCGCAGAAGTCGCTGATGCTGGGGTCGTACGGGGACTTCGCCCGCGGGACGCCGAGCGAGAGGTACTTCCACGAGCCGCCGCCGCTGAATCGGGAGACGATGTTGTGGGCGTGGCAGTTCGCGCAGATGCACTGGATGCCGCAGGCGGCGGTGGGGAAGGTCGCGCTGGAGGCGACGCGCCAGGGTGATGCGTTCAAGCCGAAGTTCGCGAAGCAATGCGAGGCGTGCCTGACGGACTATGACGAGCAGGTGGAGACGTGTAAGAGTTGCAGGTCGATTCGGCTTCGCGAGCCGGACCCGGGGCAGCTGCTGTTCATCAAGCAGGTGTTCGCGCAGCCGGACGCCGAGAAGAAGCAGTCGCTCGGGATGATGCTGACGCGGTGGGCGCGGTACGTGTGGACGATCTCCAACTGGTACATGCACCTGAGGTTCCCGCTTTGCCCGGGCGAGACGGTGCAGCACGACCACACGGTATGCACGCGGCCGGTGGCGTTCGAGCCGTTGCCGAGCGAGTACACGCTGCCGTACCGCGGGAAGCCGCTGGCGTTCTGTCCCGCGTGCTACCGGCCGGACCGGACGGCCGCGGGCGAGCGGCTGGGGCAGGTGTGCGACGACTGCGGCGGGGACCGTTACCGGCTGGTCGCGTACACGAGGTACAACTGGAAGGGCCGGCCGGTGGCGCGGTACTACGCGCAGGAGATCGTGCACGGCATGGTGGACGTCGAGGGCGACGGGTTCGCCGGACGGCCGCGCATTCTGAGCGTGGGGAACGTAGTGCGCGCGATGTACTATTCGGAACTGTTCGAGGCGGACACGTACTCGAAGCGCGAGATACCGGAGTCGATGCTGGTCATTCCGGGTGTCGCGCAGGCGCAGATCAACCTGGCGTTCGCGGCGGCGAAGCAGGAGAAGAAGCTCGACCGGAGCAAGCGCACGTTGTGGACGCTCGGGCTCGGGGGGGCGCAGGCGAAGGAGCCGAAGCTCATCTCGCTGGTGCCGGACAATGTGGCGATGCAGCGGGAGGCGATGTCGAGGATGCACCGCGAGAACATCGCGGCGTGGGCCGGGGTGTCGCCGCAGACTCTCGGGTTCCAAGTCCCGGGGAAGCTCGGCCGGGAGACGGAGATGCTGGAGGTGAGCGAGAACACGGTCGAGGCGGTGCAGGCGAGCATCGAGGACCCGATCAACCGCGTGCTGCTGCCGATGTTCGGGGTCACGGATTGGGAGTGGGAGATGAAATCCCCGAAGCGGGACGATCTTCTCCGGAAAGCGACCATTCAGGGGCACGTGCTGGCGAACGCGGAAATCGCGGAGCGGCTGGGCCGGGAGGCGGAGATCGCCGAGGACGCGCTTTCGATGAAGGTCGGGCCGAAGCGGGCGCTATTGCCGACACCGGGGGGCCCGGGCCCGCTAGGTGGGCCTCCTCGTCTGCCCGGCGGCGGGGTCTCGCTACCGGCGCTTCCGGCACCCGCGATACGACAAGACCCGCGGAATCTCCCGCCGGGCTCGGCACCGCTCGGCCTGACGGCGTTGGAGGACGAGTTCGCGCAGGCGACGCAGGCGGCGTACGAGCAGGAGTTCGGCCGGGCGCTGGACGGGCTCGGCTGGCGGGCGGGGCGGGCGGAGATCGACGCGGCGCTTCGAGGAGCGGCGGCGCGGACGGCGGAACGGCTCGGGGCGCTCGCGCAGGAGTACGTCACGAACATGGCGGAGCTTTCCATCGGCGAGGAGGGGACGTTCAGCCGGCCGGACCGGAACGCCCTCGCGGCGTTGGCGGCGCGGCCGGAGGCGTTCTTCAGCGCGATACGGACGTTTCCGGCGAGCGCGGCGGAGGCGATGCGCGAGCAGGTGCGGTTGATGATGGAGACGGAAGCGCCCGCGGATCTCAAGGACGTGGTGAAACAGCTCAGGTTAGTGGCGGCGGGCGAGACGTACCAGCTGGAGCGGATCGCCCGAACGGAGGCGACGCGGCTGGCGAGCGCGGGCCGGGAGATCGCCTGGCGGCAGGTGCCGGGGAACGCGGAGCAGCGGGTGTACCGCTGGGTCGCGGCGAGGGACCAGCGGACGGATGCGGTGTGCGAGCAGATCGCGGCGGCGAGTCCGTACACGCTGGACGAGATCAAGCGGCTGACGGCGAGCTTCGGGTTCGGGGAATGGCTGCCGCATCCCAACTGCAGGTGCACGGTGGTGAGGGACCCGACGCTGCTCATCACGGGAGAGGCGGAGGTGCCGTAGCGGTGCCCGTCAGGATCAAGATCGGCGTCGAGGGCGCGGAGGAGGTGCAGCGGTTCCTCGAACTGGCACCCGAGGCGCAGCAACGCGCGCTGGAGGGCGCGTTGCTAGACACGACGGACGCGTTGTTCGCGTTCAGCCAGGAGGAGGTCCCGGTGGACAAGGGGACGCTGAAGAAGTCCGGGACATCGGAGGCCGTCGGGTTGCGGGGCGAGGTGGGCTACAACACGACGTACGCGATCCCCGTGCACGAAGGTTCGGGACTCTACGGCGCGCGGGGGTCGAAGTATCCCATTGTGCCGGTGAACGCGAAGGCGCTGGCGTTCCCGCCGAGCGGGGCGCGGTCGGTGTTCCGCGGCGGGCGGCGGAAGGGCCTGTTCGAGTTCGGTGGGCGGAGCGCCGTGGTCGAGTTGGTGTTCCGCAAAAGCGTGATGCATCCGGGCGTGAAGCCGAACCCGTGGATGAGGCGGGCGCTGGTGAGGGTGCAGGCGTTCGTGCCGGAGTTCGTGCTGCGCAGGCTACGAGAGGAGTTCGAGAAGGCGGGACTGAGGACATGACGCGGTGGAACGACGAGAAGGTGTGGATGAACGACCGGGTGTTCGAGGGGATCGTGAGCCAGGAGGTGCGCGATCAACACGGCACGGTCATCCCGATGGCGGAGGTCGAGCGTGCGATGCCGACGTACGTGCAGTACGGGACGCTGAACGACACGCACACGAACATGGTCCGAGGTTATCCCATCGGGTGGAGGCGCGAAGGCGACCGGATGCGCGTCAGGTTCGGCGTGCTGTCGCGCGGCGAGAACGACGAGAAGTTCTGGTCGCGGGTGAAAAACTGCGGGGACAAATGCGGGTTGTCGCCGGGGTTCGACTACACGCAGGAGCTACCTGGGGCGCGGCTCGCTGGGCTGACGATCTTCGAGATCAGCCACCTCGCGCCGGGGAAGGTGCCGAGCAATCCGGGCGCGTGGGTGACGGAGGTGAACGCCGAGGCGCGGGAGTCGTGCTGCGGGAGTTGCGCGGACGGACTCGGCGTGTGCGACGACGAGCTCGATGGCGTGGAGGCGATGCTCGCGGAGCGTGCGGGGATCACGGGGCGGCCGTTCGGACCGTGGGCAGGGTTCGACGACTGCTTCAGCGACCCGAAGATGGTCGAGCGGTATCCAGACGACGAGCGCCGGAAGAAAGTGTGCGGCGCGTTGAAGGCCCGGCTCGAAGGACGGGCGAGGGCAGCGGAGCAGATCATGTTCAGGATCGCGCCGGCCGGCTCGCAAGGTTCATCTACTCATGCTTCCATGTCCCGAATAGCGGAAGGGACTGCGATGCCAGGGCCAGGGGAACAGACACCGGGAGCGCCAGCTGCGAACAACCTCGAAGCGAGGGTCGCGGCGATGGAAGCGAGCATGGCGGAGATCAAGACACTGCTACAGGGTATGTCGGGCGGACGAAGTGCCGCGCCCGCGACGCCGCCGGCCGCGGCCGCACCGGCGAGCGCACCGGCCGCAACGCCGCCCGCGACGGCGACCGCGCCGACACCGGCACCGGTTCCGCCGCCCGCGATCAACGCGACCGGAGAGGCCGCGTTGCAGCTGCTCACCCAGGCGGTCACGCGCATGGATCAGAGGACCGCAGCCATCGAAGCGGCGCTACGCAACGTCGCGCCAGCGCCGGCCGCAGCGCCAGCCGCGCCGCCGGCCGCGCCCGCAGCGCCCACCCCGCAGAGCCGGGGAGCGCCGAGCGGCCCCGACTCGGAGCACGTGCCCGAGTTCGGATTCGCGGAGGCGCGGAAGGCGAAGAAGTCCATGTTCCGGCTGGCGCTGGGACTGGACCGGATCGAGAAGCCGCACGGAGCGGCCGGGACCCCAGGAGGTGGTGTCGCATGATGTCGCGGCCACGCTCGCGCCCCGCCCCGCTCGACGCGGGCATCCCACTTCGCACCGCGGCCCGCTTCTTCGGCGGGCGTGGCGTGCCGGCCGACGTTCGCGACTTCGGGCTCGCGGCCGAGAACCCCGGCTGGAAGGAGCAGTGGTACGAGCGCGAGATGCGGCTCGTCGGCATGCCGGGGGATCAGCGTCTCGAGGAGGCGCAGGACCCGTTCGAGAAGCTGATGGTGGCGAGCCGCGCCGCGATCAGCACGAGCACCGCGGGAGCGTTCAACGTCATGTTTGGCGAGGAGATGGAGAACGCGATCTCCTCGAACCCCGGCGCACTGGCGTCGATGATGCAGGACCCGTGGGACCGCACCGGATGGCGCGTGTGGGCCGCCGGAGCCGGCAGCGGGACGCTCGGCGTCGCGCAGGGCGCGAGTGTGGGCACCTCGGTCGTGCCGGACCCGCGCGAGATACAGGCGCTTCCCAAGACGCTGCAGTTGCCGTTCGAGGCGACGGAGATGTACGCGGCGCTCGACATGGAGGACCACATCTCGCTCGGGGTGTTCCTCGAGCGGATCGGCGTGGACTTCGCGAAGCGGGCGAGCAACGACCTGCTTCGGGACGCGGACGACGTGACCGTGCTCGCGACGGCGCTGGAGAGCATCGACCGCGCGACCACGAGCGGCGCGGCGGCCGCGGCGCTCTATTCCGCGGTGACGGACGCGAACATCCACGACATCAACCGGCAGGTGGACACCTACTTCAACAGCCACATCCTGCACAACAGCAACGTGGACCGGCCGTTCAGCATCGCGCTGGTCGAGGAGCTGGAAGAGCGCATCCGGCCGTTCCTCGGGGATCGGCGGAAGGGCGATTCGTACTGGCTGACGAGCGACAACACGCACCGCGTGTGGCAGGCGACCGAGGAGGCCAAGAAGCGCTACGAGACGGTCGCGGTGTCGTTCGACCCGACGCTCGGGATCAACGCCGCGGAGGGCGGGGACCTCGGGCTCCACCTCGGGAAGTGGAACGGGAAGCTCATCGCGCTGGACGACATCGTGGTGCAGGACGGGATCGGCCGGCTGTATCAGCTGAACAAGGCGGCCATCGGGATGAAGGTCCTGAAGCCCATGCAGAGCGTGCAGGAGGACAACCCGTTCGTCGTCGGACACAACGTCAAGGCGGTCCTGTGGGCTCTTGAGGAGCTCGTCGTCCGCAACCCGAAGAAGGTCGGGCAGATCAGGGACCTCGCGACTTAGGCGCGGCCGGGAAGGACCGCGGGACGGAGGAGACGATGGACCGGTTCTGGCTGAGGATCGACGGGGCCGGGAAGGGTTCCATCGTGCACGATCTGCGGGCGGACGCGCCGGCCCGGTTCGAGATCACGGGCGAGCGCTGGTGCGAGATCTCCCAGGAGACGGTGCTCGCGATGCGGGGCTACGGCCCGGAGGCGCGGAAGAAGTTCACGAAGGAGCGCCTGGAGGCGGCGTTCGCGGAAGCGCGGAACTCGGTGCAGCGGGCGTACGACTACGCGAAGTCCCGCGCCGAATCGAACGAGGGCTGGCAGGTGAGCCGGTACGACCCGCTCACGAAGAAGCCGAGTCCGCTCACGCGAATCGCAGATGCAGCAAAGGCGGCGGTGGGGCTTGAACCCTCTGCGCCAGCACCATCTTCAGGATCGCCACTGGCCGCTCCGACGGACACGGGACCGCCTGCTCCGTCGGAGCCCGCCACGGCGCGAGAAGCGCCGCCGAAAGGCTCGCAGCCGCCCGCGGGCGAGCGGGTGGAAGCGAAAGTCGGCGGAGGCGCACGAGTATCCAAGTCCAAGTGAGGCGATCTGAATGGGAACGGCAACAATCACGCGGGACCGGCTGACGGTGGAAGGCGACAGACGAGTGGTGCGCGGCACGTTCGCGGGTAGCGCGAGCTACTCGACTGGCGGCGAGGCGGTCACGCTCGCGTCGCTGGGGATGTCGGGGCTCGAGCAGTTGCGGGTGTTCCCCAAAACAGGGACGAAGGAGGTGCGGTGGGACGGGAGCAAGACCGCGCCGAAGCTCATCATCAGCGTCGCGGACGTGCAGGTCGCGGCCGCGTCGGACCAGACCACGGCGACCGGGACGTTCGAGGCCGTCGGCCGCACGTGAGCGCGGCCTCGGGAGACTGGAGGAGCCGATGCCGACGCTCGCCGTGACGAACCCCGATTCGTCGGGGAACCCGCAGGCCATCGCGATACCTGCCGGCGAGGTGGACATCATCAAGTGGACTCGCGTGGCGACGAAGGAGAAGCGGGACAAACTGGTGGACATCTACAACACCGGCGCGGCCGACTTGAACGCTAAGGTGTACCGGGCGAGCTTGGGGCTGCGGCAGCCGGGCCCGGACGACTCCGCGTTGGACGCGCGCAAGATTCAGGTGGGGGCGACGCAGTTGGTGACGGTTGCGGCGGGGAAAGCCGGGGTCACGCTGCCCGAGGACTTGGAATGGATGAAAGTCTCGGCGTTGCGGGTCACGGTGGACACTACGGGCTACGCGATCCTGTCCGGTGCGCGGTCGGACGTGACGCATTAACGGGGTGCGGATAGATGCCGCGCCGGAAGCTGCAGGAATCGACCTGCGACGCCGCGTTCAAGAACATCTCGGGCGATCCCGATGGTGCGACGCTCGGGCTGCGGCCCTTCCCGACGTACGAGGTGCGGGAGAAACCGGGCTTCATGGCGTTCGAGACGAGATCGGCACAGGTGTTCGTGGATGATTTGCACGAGCACTACAACCGCGCCTTCCGGATCGGGCTCACGCTGCCGGGCGCTGAGAGCGAATGGACGATGGTGGCGGATTCCGTCACCGGCTGCACCTGCCAGACCAACGTGACGAAGAAACTCAAGTTCACCTGCAAGGTCGTTAAGCGGTGGTGCATGACGCTCGGGCTGGAGCTGACGGCGAAGCCGCCCGCCGCGAGTTATCAGCTGGGGCTTGCCGCTGATGGAGACGTGACGGCGGCCGTGAACGCCGCGGGCCAGCTGGAGTTCAGGCAGGCGGGCAAGGCGTTCCTGACGCTCGGCACGTGGACCGGCCGGGACGCGCTCGGGGCGAACTTCAGGACGATCTGGCGCGTGACGGGTGGAAACATCTTCATCGACTTCAACCAGGCGGACTACGACGCCGCGACCTATCCGGTGGTGATGACCTAGTGGCTACGGTCGTGGACAACAACGGCCAAGGCGGACAGTGGCTCAACGGCGACGGCAGCCACATCGCCCGCGATCAGCACGGGCACGTGTTCGTCGTGTGGGCCGAGCACGACGGCAGCGTGAACCGGACGTTCATCTACAGCGACGTGGATGGTGTCAAACATCTTCTCTACGGCAGCACGACCGAGAGCCTGGCGGCACTCGCGACTACGGAGGCGGTGCGCAACCCGAACATCGTGCGGATCGGGACGAAGCTGTTGGTGGCGGGGTTGCGGGTCGGGCCGGTGGGCATTGTATCCACAGTCTGCATCGACCCGGACGCTTACGCGACCGCGAGCAATTGGAAACAGACCGACGAGACGACGCAGGGCAGTACGACCGTAAGCACGGCGACGAACCGGGGCATGGTGGCGATAGCGAAGGATTCGCTGGACAACGTGTATGTCGCCGCCTGCACGGACTTCCCGGTGGCGAGCACGTTCAAGCCGCGGGTCTGGAAGCGCACCGCTTCAACAAAAACGTGGAGCGCGGGCAGCAACGCGGACACCGTGGACACCAACCGGATCGACATCATCGTGGACAGTTCCACCGAGAATCTGCACCTTGTCACGGCGACGAGCGCGGACTTCAGCCGGGTGTCGTACTACAAGTCCACCAATCCGCGCGACGAGACGGCATGGGGTGCGGGTTTGGTTGTGGCAGACGATACGGCTGCCACGACGAACATGTGCATCCAAGAGGAGCAAGATGGAAAGTTCGTTGTGACGGCGAAAGGCGGCGGAAGCGCGGGATTCTGGAACTACTTCAACGGCACGACATGGACACAGGGCACGGGTGTGGGCTCGGGCAGCCAGATGGGTTTCACGGGGATATTGGACGTGCTTGAGGGCGTCGAAGCCAAACTGGTACGCGACGGCGCGAAAAACGTCTACATCGTGCACGGGAGCGGAGTTGTTGCCCAGGATGCCTATCTTGCACTCAAGTTCGCGGCGACGACTTGGACTTCTCATGCCACTTTCGTGGTGGGCATGAACGACACGCGCGACGACCCGCGGGGCGAGAAGTATCCACCGACCGATGCGACGACCGCATACGCGCTCTACATCGACGAACAGGGAGGATCGCCGGACGAGTTGGTGCTGGACACTTTTGCCGTTTCAGCAGCCGCGGCACCACAGCCGCCGTACGTGCGGCTCCGGGGGACACGACTGGAGAGCACCAAGTTGGAGAGCACCAAGCTGGAGAGCACGCGGCTGGAGGCGACATGAGCGGCGAGATCGAGTTGGCGATCACCATCATCGTCTCCGGCGGGATCGCGGGGGGCGCAGGTGCAGCGGCGGCCCGGGCGTACGTGAATACGCGGCTCGGGAAGGTGGAGGAGGCCGCGACCGAGAGCCGGGACATGAGCGCGATCCTGCTGCGGCGGGAGTGCGAGGCGGACGAGGGGCTGCGGCGCGACATCGCGCGGTACAAGCCCAAGCTGTACGACAAGTACATCAAGCCGTACCTCAATGGCGCGGCGGCCCCGCGGACGGGCAGGAGGTGAGTCATGTACGAGCAGATCGGACAGGCGGCCTGGGGCGCGATGATGGGCGCGGGCTACGCCTATTGGGGCTGGAAGCGGCTCGGGAAGGGTGAGATCAGGAGCAACCGGAAGGTGCTGCGCGCGGTGTTGAACGGAGCCGTGGCGGGCGGACTCGCGGGCTACGCGGGCATCACGTTGGAGCAGGCGGAGGACCTAGCGACGAACGGGGCGTGGAGCTTCGGCATCGCGTTCGGGCTGGACCAGCTGGAGGCAGCGCTGTGGAAGCGCCTGAAGCGCAAGGAGGCCCCGGCGTAGATGGCCTGGAAGAAGGTGCAGGACGGCGGGGTGCTGCCGTCGGCCAACGGGTTCCGAGTGTTTCCCGGGGACAGCGAGAGCATCGTCGCGACGCGCTCCTTCAAGGATGGGAACTGGCTGGAGTGGTTCGACGACGGCGTGGTGACGGCGGCGCGGTACGAGGCGCACGAGACGGCGACGCCGAATGCGGCGTTCACGCCCAGCAGCGTCACGGGCTGGACGCTGTACGCGATGGTGCAGGGGATCGCGGACGAGTATCGGTTCGACGTGGACGACGGGACGAAGGCTGCGGCGTTGCTCGTCCGGACCGGCACGGTGCTACTGGATGGCAACAGTTTCACGCTCGACACGCGCCGGCCGCGGCAGCTGAGAATCACCGGGCGCGGGACGACGTGGAAGCTCTTTGTCGACGAGAGTGATTCCTCGAGCCTGAGCATCACGCCGGCCGGAGCGAGCAGCGGGACGAAGTCGTTGCGCTTCGGGACGAACCTCGCGAGCGCGCGGGCGCACGTGAGGCAGATCGCGTGGAGTGAGGACGGAGATTTCCTGGCAAGTGCGCACGGCGCGCCGGACGTGCTGGCGACGTACATCTTGCCGCGGACGCTGCGTTCGCACTTGCCGTCGCTGACGCAGGACGCGCTGGGCGACGGGGACCTCGCGGAGATCATACGGAAGGCGGAAGAGCACGCGGACACGGTGGTGCTCGGGGCGGACCTGTTCAGGACGAAGCGCGGCTTCGGGACCGGCGGGACGGAGACGAACGAGCAGCACGACTACGCGCCCGGGGGCGTCTACAAGTTGCGATACAGCGGGGTGTCGGGGATCACCCAGGTGCAGTACCGGACGGCGTTCGACAGCGCGACGTGGACGACGCTTTCGGAGTCGAGCGCGACCGGGTGGTACGCGAGCCAGCGGGACAAGGAACTCGGATTCGTGCGGATCGCGCCGCGAGCGCTGATGCGCGCGGACGCGGTGAGGTTCACCTACAACTGGGGCTACACGAACGTGCCGGGCGCGGTGCAGGAGCTGACGCTGCAAATGGCGCTGCTCCGGGCGTTCAACGGGTCGCTCCAACTCGGGCAGGCGGACGTGTTCGGGCAGCGGCGGACAGCCATCCAGGGTGAGATTGACCGGATGCGGGAGGAGCTGCAGGCCCGGTTTCAACCCTGGGGGCTGACGTGAGTGCCTAGCTGGACGGTGCAGTACGAGGCGAACGCGCTGCCACAGAATGACGGCTGGAGCCGCACAAACACGGGTGGCGCTCCCACAACCGAAGAGATACTTTCAGGGGAACTTCATGTTTTGGAAAGCGGAACGAGCAACGTTCGATATTTTCGAACGACTTCACCATCAGCGTTCACCATTCTTTGGAGCATGAGGACATTACTCGTTGGTGGAGTATGGAACTTGATTCGGGATTCGAGCGGTAGCGGGCTTGGGATATTGGTGGCACGGGTGGGGGCCGATGTTCTGATCCAAGGCCCTGATTTCAGCACTTATAATTCTGGTTCGTATCTGACAAACAAGGTCTTTCGGTACGCGGTAACGGTCTCGGGCCCTAACTACATCTGGGCAGTCTATGTCAATGAAAATGATGTTCCCGTTCTCAGCGGGACTTCGGCTCTAGCTGCCCCAACGGCACTCGGATGGAGGGCGGGAACGGCCACGGAATATTTCTTGGACCTCCTCTACTATACCACTCAAGGCGCATTCAGTCCTTCTCAATTACCGCAACAAGCGGTGGTGCTTGGTGCCGGAGACGATCCGTGCAGGATCGTGGAGCGGCTGCACGTGCTTGCGGACGCGAGGGAGCCGTGGTCGTCGATGAGGCAGGGGCGGCCGTTCGCGGCGTTCTATCGGACCGAGTGGGACCCAGCATATCGACGACCGTTCGTGTTCAGCTGGGTCAAGGATGCGACGGTGAAGCGGGCCGGGATGGGGTCGTGGCTGCACGAGATGAACGTGCTGACGTGGCTGGCGCTGGAGGATCTCGACCAGCCGGACGTGAACAGGCTCGGGCGGTACGAGGAGGATTGGCGGGCGATGCTGGAGAACCAGCCGGCGCTGAACGAGTTGATGGACGTGCACCGTGGCCGGGTGATGAGCGCGCGAAAGATCGCGGAGCGGCGGGCGTATCCGTATGACCTGCTTGAGATTTCGAGTCGGGTGGTGGTGGAGCGGCGGCACGCGCCCGGGGCGCAGGGGACGTACGCGGCGGGGGCGCCGGACCCGGGGGAGATCGCCGGGGCGCTGCGGACGCTCATCGCGGGGGACGCGGCGTTCCGCGGGGTGAAGGCGTACGTGCTGCGGCCGAACCAGCCGGAGGCATGGCCGGCGGCGTTCGTGATGCCGGGCGAGGACAAGGTCGTGGTGCATCAGACCGGGGACCACCACTGGAAACTGTCGTTCACGGTGAGGTTCGAGGAGCGGGCGCTGGGGTCGACGCCGAGCTGCACGCTTTACAACCGGGTGTACGATCTGGAGGACGCGTTGCAGGCGGCGGAGACGTTGAACGGGACGCGGGGGGTGCGGAACGCGAGGGTCGCGAGCTACAAGCACCTTTTTGGGGACCGTGCGGCATACCCCTACGACGCGGCCGAGGTCATGGTCGAAGTGGAGACGGACACGAGTTAGGGAAGGGATGCGAGGATGCCGAGGATAATCCAGCGCGAGGCGAAGATACCGGGGTGGAGCATCGAGACGGGAGGCTACGGCGTGGATCCCGTCGGGACCCGGCTGGAGGTCGGCGGGATCGTGAAGCGGTGGCGGCCGAAGCTGGAGGACAACGTGGAGTCGTACGTCGGGCTCGGCGGGAGCCCGCATGTCAAGAGCTTCTTCCGGAAGGGCCGCGAGGTCGAATGGGAGATGGCGTGGCTGATGAAGCGGGAACAGGTGACGAGCTCGCTGTTGGCGATGACGCTCGGGGACGCGCCGAGCGGGGGGACGGGCGTCATCACGCTGCGCGGGAACAGCACGAACAACAACCTGCGGAGCATGACGCTGGAGGACGGCTGGGACAGCCAATCGAACGACCGGTTCTACCAGATCAAGGGCGCGATGGTGCGCGAGGCGAGACTGACGTTGAAGGACCACCTCGTGGACGTGCTGATGAGCGGGCCCGCGCAGGACCGGACCAAGAGCAGCGCGGCGACTGGGACGTTGCCGACGAGTCAGCCGAGCCCGCGGCCGTTCGACCCGGACGCGGACGCGACATGGGCGTTCACGGGGCCGGCCGGGGCGATCACCGGGGTCGAGGTGGCGGAGGCGACGTTCGACATCATGAACGAGCTGAAGGTCAAGAGCACGCAGATGGGCGCGGCGAGCCGGAACATCGGGGAGCCGCAATGGGTCGGCCGGAAGGTGACGCTGAAGCTGAGCCTATGGCGGACGCTCAACACGTTCGACGACCTGTACGCGGACAACGACCCGAGCGGGAGCGCGGCGGAGCTGGACGTGGACCTGACGCTGAGCAAGAACGCTGGGGCGGAGTTCCTGAAGGTGAACCTGACGGACTGCCGGATCGTGGAGGCGTACACGGTCGAGCTGAAGGACGAGGACGACCTCGTATACGAGGAGTTGACGCTGGAGCCGGAGTCGCACGCCTGGGACGTGCTGACCCCGTGAGGGCGGAGCGGTAGTCGGAGGCGACGGGTGATGAGCAGGTGGAGCTGGCTGTGGAACGGGAAGGCGAGAACGGAGAGGCCGAGGGAGATTACCCCGCGGCGGGGCCCGGGGCAGGTCGTGAACGTGGGCGGCCGGCGGCTGCGGGCGCGGCGACAGAAGGAGCGCGAGCTGCGGGAGGTGTACGATCAACTTGGCTGGTGGGCACGGGCGTGCGATCAGGAGACGCTGGGCTCGATGATTCTCCTGGGGCGGACGCTGGACGATCCCGGGGTGAAGATGCTGTACGACCGGCAGCGCGCGGCGTACAAGCTGGCGCGGCAGGTGGACGACGAACTGCTGCTGGTGGGGGTCGACGCGCTGGACGGGGGCCCGAGGCCGGACCGGAAGTGGCTGCTCGGGTTGACGCGGGACGAGTACACGGACCTGCGGAACGCGGTGGGGGACGCGAACCGGACGATGGTGGACCCGTGGTGGGTGTTGAAGGAGACGCTGGCGATAGAGCTGCGCCGGCACGGGACCAAGCTCACGGACAGACAAGAGGCGGCGCTGGTCGAGCATGTGGAGCGGGTGCGCTCGGGCAGGTGGGAGAGGCTGCTTTTTCGGCCTGGGCGGCAGGGATGAAGGTGAGCGGAAGCAAGCTCGGACCGTTGAGGACGGCGCTGCCGGACCTCCAGCTGCATCTCGAGACGGGGACGCTGCCGCGGGCGGGCGGATGGGACGAGCAGGACGCGGTGTTCAAGCGGACGGCGCTGGAGTTGCGGAAGGTGCGGGAGCAGGCGAAGGAGCCAAGGAAACCGGGGGAGGGCGGCGATGGCGGCCGGTGAGTTCGGGATCAGGATTCCAGTCACGGCCGAGAGCGAGGGCGAGGACGCCTACAACACGCACGCGCAGGGTGTGAGGCAGGTTACGCAGGCCACGGAGGAGTCGACCGCGGCACAGGACCGGAACTCGGAGGCGACGGGGAAGGGCGTCTCGCGGCTGCTGGTGCTCCAGGGCGCGATCCTGGGCGTCATCGGGGGATTGCGCCGGCTGAACATCCTGACGGACGACCAGAGCGCGTTGCTGTTGCAGGTCATGGGCGGGCTGCAGGCGGTCGCGGGGCTTTATCGGTTGGTGGGCTCGGGGGCGCTGGCGGCGGCGAGGGCGATCTGGACGAAGATCGCGGCGCACGTGGCGGAGGCGGGGGTCACGACGGCGGGGTTGGCGGTGCCGATACTGCTGGGCATCATCGGAGGAGCGCTCGCGGGGGTGGCGGTGGCGACCGCGACGCAAGGGCTGGCGCTCGGCACGCCGGCCGTCACGCGGGCGGGCGCGTTCACGGTCGGGGAGAGGGGCGAGGAGACGGTGTATCTGCCGCGGGGAGCGGCGGTGGTGCCGAACGGAGGGATGGGCGGGGCCCGGAGTTACACGGTCAACCTCATCGGGGACGCGAGGCAGTGGCAGGCGGAGCTGCGCGAGGTGCTGGAGTTCTGAGATGGCGGTCCGTACTGCGATTCTGAGCAGCAACTGGAGCTTCGCCGGCACCTGGGATACCGGCGAACCCGTGAGCGGGGATACGGCGGTCATCAAGAACGGGCTCACGGTGACCCAAGATCGGACGGCGGGGTTGCCGGCGGGCGCTCTGGATGTCGAACTGGGCGACGCGACGACGTTCGGCATCCTGCACCTGCAGGACCAGAGCGTGCTCGCGCTCGACGACGCGGCCGCCGCGCGCATCATCTTCAAGCACGCGTCGAGCCGGCTGCTCGACTCGAATGTGGGACTTCAGGGCCGCGCGACGATCAGGAGCGCGACGACGCCGGGCATCCCGGCGAACCGATGGCGATTCGAGGTGAGCGGGACGTTCCTGCCGGGGGTCAGGACGACGCGGACGACGATGTACGGCGCGAAGTACGGGTTGCACGGCGTGTCGATCGGTCTGACCCCGTTGCAGCTGACGCTCGCGGACCTCGGGAGCGACCCGTTGCCGGTGGTCATCGTGCGGCACCGGCCGATAGGGAGGCGGAAGGGGCTGACATACTGGAACGGGTCGGGGGAGGAGAGCTACCGGGTGATGGTGCTGTTCAGCCTGGACACGGACCCGTTGCTGTTCCAGACCTTGGCGACGCTTGCGGCGCGGAACGAGAGCTACCTGTTCGTCGGGGACGTGTTGCAGCGGGAGGTGTTCATCCAGCCGTCGGGGCCGTACCACTCGCCCGAGCTGCGGCAGGATTGGATCGAACTGAGGATGGTCGAGGCGCTGGCGTGATACGATGGCGGTGGACCCGAACAGGAACAAGTACGAGATCGTGGTGGGCTCGAACGTCTACACGAGCGACACGCTGCTGACGCTGATAATGGGCGGGAAGCTCCACTGGAAGCGCGACTTCCCTGGCCGCCTGATGGTGGAGTTGGAGGACCGTACAGCGGCGGTCGTGGTGGCTGTCGGGGATTTGCTGAGGGTGAAGCTCAAGGCGCGGCCGTTTAACCAGTACGAGGGTCGGGTCACGAGCGTGGAGCGCGACGGGTCGCGGTTGACGGTGCAGGGGGACGACCTGCTGCGGAAACTGAAGGACCAGCACTTCAACGAGCTGCTGTCGGTGAACCTGCGGCGGACGAACTTTCTCGACATCAAGCGGGACACGACGAACCTGACGAGCTACTACACGGACTTCAAGGTGGGCGCGGACGCGGTGCAGTATCCGGTCATCCGGGTGGACTACGTGAGCCCGGCGATCCTGAGCGCCATCGTCATCACGCAGACCACGCAGATAGCGATAGAGGCCGGGGCGAACCGGCACTTCGCGCAGCTGTTCAGGGCGGAGGGCGAGTATCTGGAGGGCGGTGTGGGGTTCGGGATCGTGCAGGACGCGTTCGCCGCGCAGATCAACGCCCGGCTGCGGGTGGTCGTGAACAGCGGGGGCGAGTCGAACCCGCGGCCCGCGACGGACGGGGCGGGCAATTTCCTGCATGCGCAACACGAGACGGGAGGGGACGCCGTGGTGGACACGGCGATGGGGCTGGACAATGCCGCCAACACGCACAAGATCACGTCGTTCGCATTCGCGCGCATCAGGACGATCCCGGGGGCGCTGTATTGGTATGTGGCGGAGCGGGCGAGCGAGGCGGACGTGACGAGCATCCGGGGCTACGGGAGCCCGGGCCCGCGGCAGTATCCGTACCGGGCGCTCAACGGGAGCGGACACACGCCGAGCACGTGGTCCGAGCTCGTGAACAACAACTTCAAGCTGAAGGTCGACGGACCGTTGCCGAATCCGAACCTGCTCCATCGGGTATCGGCGGAGAAGCGGCTCGGGGCTGACTTCACGGTGGACGAGGCGCTCGGGAGGATCGTGTGGGGCGGCACGAGCAGTTTCGTGCCGGACCTCGATACGAACGGAGTGCCAACGGGCGGAGCGCGGGTGGTGTATGCGCACGGGACGCAGGCGATAGGGAACGCGGCGGCGGGCGGGGCGGAGCCGGTCAACTACGTGCTGGCGCGGTGCGGCGTGCTCGGCGGGGAGCAGGTCATCGAGGCCGGGGTGGACGCGACGTACGGGTTGTTGAGGATCAAGGCGCGGAGCGGGCTGGACGCGCTGGAGCAGTTGCTGGTGAAGCGGAAGGCGAACGCGGCCGGGACGCGGTTCGGGCGGTTCTTCGCGTCGAGTTTCGCCGGGGAGGACGTGCACGTCAGGCTGGAGAATCTGACGAGCGACGAACCGTGGACGGCGGTGGCGAACGGGAAGGACGCGGTGCCGAGCCCGCGCACGGTGGGCGGTGCGCACAGCACGGTGGACTATGTGGACCTCATCACGGACGCGCAGGCGGCGGACTTCTACAACGGGTTCACCATCGAGTTCCTGACGGGGGCGAATCAGGGCGTGGTGCGGAAGGTCATCGATTCGGGGCTGGCGGTGAACCCGGGGGACGTGGGGCACTACAACCTGAGGGTATCGCCGTCGCTGCCGGCGGTGCCGCTGTCGACGGACGCGTTCACGGTGCAGGCGGACGCGATAGTGAACCGGCGGAAGCTGGTGAAGGTGACGCGGTACAGCGCGACGCGGGTGGAGGTGTTCGGGAAAGACTCGACCGGGGAGACGGTCGTGGGGATCGCAGAGGACACGAGTCTGCTGGCGACGCTCGGACGGTCGCTGCGGATCGAGCACGACGAGGCGGCGCGGAGCGACGCGGAAGCGCGCACGATAGCGGAAGGCATCCTGGCGGACGATTTGAGCACGGACTTCCGGGGGGAGGTGGAGTTGAGCGGGTTCTGGCCGGAGGCGACGGGGCACTTCGGGGCGACGGGGTACGACAATGCGTTCAGCACGTTCAACGACGTGTTCCGATTCATCGACACGGACCTCGGGATCACGGCGGCGAGCCAAACGAAGTTCCGGGCGGAGGAGGTCATCATCGACCTGAAGGCGGTGACGACCACGCTCATCGTGACGCGGAAGGAACGGAATACCGGGCTGGCGCGGGTCATCGAGGACCTGCGGGCGAGGATCGCGCGGCGGGAGGCGTTGGACCTCGGGGACGGATTGCACTTGAGCTTGCGGACGGCGGGAGCGATCTCCACCGGCACGGTGTTCGCGGAGCTTCAGGACAGCGTGCCGGCGGCGCTGGTGTCATGGGACGGACAGGTGGCGCGGGCGAAGGCGACGCACCAGGGCGGCGGGAAGTACCGCGTGTCGTGGGCTGAGCATCAGATCGACCTCGGGGCGGGGAGCGAGCCGACGCGGGCGCGGGCGACGGTGAAGCACGTCAAGCTGTTCGATGCGGAACGGGGCGGGACGCTGCTGTGGACGCACACGTTCGACAACGACGAGCGGACGCACCCGCCGCCGCGGAAGCCTATGCTTTTAACCGCGAACACGAATTAGGGGGCCGGACATGGTCGGGACGCTGGAGGAGAAGGTCGTACAGGACCTTCTGAGGACGGGGCTGCTCCGGATCAAGCAGGAGATCATCGCCGACTTGTTGGCGGCCGAATCCATCCCGACGAACCCGGTGGACGCGCAGGACGTGCAGCGGCTGAGTCCGCCGACCCCGCGAGGCGTGCTCACGACCCCGACGACCCCCATCGCGCCGTCCACGTTCGACTTCCTCGACATCGTGAGATTCACGGGAGGCGGGCTGATTGGCTAATGCGTACCTGACGCCGACCGGGGTGCTGCTCGGGGTCGCGGATACGGTGGTGTATACCGCCCCGGCTTTGACGGGAACGATGGTCATCGTCTACTTCAACAACGTGGACACCGCGAATCGGAAGCTCAATGCGTTCGTCTACACGGGCGCGGGGCCGGGGGCCGACATCACTCGCATCCTGCCGACGGACTTCACGCTCGTCAAAGAGGCCCAGCTCCAACTCGGGCCGATTTACCTCCCGGCGGGCTACAAGATCGCGGCGAAGTGCGATGTGGCGAACAAGATCAACGCGCTCCCGGTGGGCGTGGAGACGACGTGAGGATGACCGATGGCCGAACGTCTCCTCGTCCCACTCATCACGACGCACAAGGACGGGCACAAGTCCGGCGGACTGGACGCTTTCGCAGCGACCGACGTGCTCGAGGCGCTGGTGAAGCGGCTCCGCGACGGCGGCGGTGCCGACCTCCTCATCGGCACTTTGGTGGACGGCGAAGGGCTCAAGCGCAGCGGCAGCAGCATCGTGAGCGGCGGGATCGCATCCACGGTCCTGGCCCAAGGGCCGACCACGGTCGTGAACGAGACGGACACGGTCTTGGCGACCTTCACGCTGGCTGACGGGGAATCGGTCGTAGCCAGCATGG
>Ga0247727_10003709_pt1 | contig 33435 bp, 24 predicted proteins | sample WisWelCaveWW1625_FD_202498 | JGI IMG/M metagenome (GOLD analysis project Ga0247727, IMG submission 202498) | Biofilm microbial communities from Wishing Well Cave, Virginia, United States - WW16-25 | ecosystem: Environmental > Aquatic > Deep subsurface > Groundwater > Cave microbial mat | place...
CCTCGCCATGATGGCGCCGCGCCTGATCGAACTACGCCGCACGCTCAAGCGCACGGGCACGCTCTATCTCCACTGTGACCCGACGGCGAGCCACTACCTCAAGCTGCTGCTCGATGCGGTGTTTTCTCCGAAGCACTTCGTTGCGGAAATCACCTGGCAACGGACGAACGCGAGGGCAACTTCCGGTCGTTGGCCCCGCCTTCACGACACGCTTCTTCAGTACAGCAAGGGCGACAGATACTTCTTCCAGCCGACGCGGATTCTCGCCGACGAGCGCAAGCTCCCACATACGCTAATAACGGGACGCGACGGCGAGAAGTATCAGACCTATGAACTGACCGGTCCGGGCGCGACCAAAGAAGGCGATAGCGGGAAGCCCTGGCGCGCCTTCGATCCGAACAAATACGGCCGACATTGGGCCAATAACTATCCGACGATGGATGCGTGGGACGCCGACGGCCTGATTCACTGGCCGAAGGACGGCGGTTTTCCACGTCGCCGCGCTGCAACGCCGTTCGATCCCGGAGCCCGCGAGGTCGTCGTCGGTGACGTTTGGACCGACATAGATCGAATAAACCAGAGCGCCAAGGAGCGCCTCGGATACCCGACGCAGAAACCAGAGGCGCTCCTAGAGCGCATCCTCACGGCTTCGAGCAACGAAGGCGATACCGTGCTCGATCCGTTTTGCGGCTGTGGGACAGCGGTCGCCGTCGCGCAAAAGCTCAACCGCCGCTGGATCGGCATCGACATCACGCACCTCGCCGTGAACTTGATCCGACACCGTCTCCGCGACGCGTTCGGCGAAAGCCTCAAGTTCGACGTAGTCGGCGAACCTGTGAGCTTTGCCGACGCCCAGGAGCTTGCCGCCGCTGACCCGTACCAATTCCAGTGGTGGGCGCTCGGTCTCGTCGGCGCTCGGCCCGTCGAGCAGAAGAAGGGCGCGGATCGTGGCATCGACGGACGGCTCTACTTCCACGACGACAAGAAGGGCGCGAAAACGAAACAGATCATTCTGTCCGTGAAGGCGGGCAAGGTGGACATCACGCAGCTTCGCGACCTGCGCGGAGTCATTGAACGCGAGAAGGCGGAGATCGGCGTTTTCATCGCATTCAACGAACCGACGCGCGCAATGATGAAAGAGGCCGCAAGCGCCGGGTTCTATGATTCGCCCGGCTGGCGGAAGAAGTACCCGAGGCTTCAGATTCTCACCGTGCGCGAGCTGCTCGACGGCAAGGGCATTGAGTACCCGCCGACGCGGGACGTGAACGTGACCTACAAGCGGCCGAAGAAGGTGAAGCGCGGGAAAGCGACGCCGACGTCGGAAATGTTCGGCGACGACGACTAGCGTCCGTTCGGCTTCACGTCCCTGCGTGCTCGCGAGTGAGCGCGCGCGTGGACGGCGGCCCCATACACCATCTCTATGTACCGCCCGGCTCCGTAGTACGCACCTCGCAGGTTAATGCCCTCGCGACTGAGCGCAGCCCACGACTTTCGCACCGGTCGTTTCCCGCGTTCGACGAAGCGGTTTTTAATGTCCTTCATCGCCTCATACGCGAGAATGTCCGCCGCCTGGATACCGACGCGTTCGTGTCGGCTTCGGAATTGCACCATCGGGTCAAAGATGTCGAGCTTCAACTGGGTCGTGATGCCCTCGAACGCGCGGCGTAGTCGCGCCGTGCGTTGCCGGTCATAGTCGAAAACGCACGCAATCGGCTCTCCTCGCCGCGTGGGTATCTCACCGCGGTCGTACGCACCCTTGAGCTTCGTCAGGCACGCGATGAGGCACACGGAGTACGGGTCGGCGTAGTCGGGCACCTTCAACCGCCGGAGTTGTTCCCTTACCGCTCCGCAGTCGGCGGCGAAGATGCCTTGCGCGACACCGAGCGTCGTATGCCCGCGAATCAATCCGATTAACTTCTTGATGAGCGCGACCCGCTGTTCCGCCGTTAGGTTGGCAAATGCTTTTTTCCCGCTCTCGAAATCCGTCATGTGGAAGACGGGCGGCGAAATATCGAACGCCTCTAGAGTCCGAATCCACTGCTTGCCGAGCTTCGCCCAGCGGTAGTTAGGCGCGACGTATCCCGCAAGGGTAGTGATTCCGCCCCTGGCGCTGCCGTCGAAGTAAGCCCGGAATACAGCCACCGGCTGCACCTCCGAATCGAAATAAAGCCCGTACCCGTAGCGGACCAAATCCGCCTCGGAGACCCTCACGGCGCACCCCCACGGACGCGCCCGGTTCTAGCCGCCCCGGAGCCTATATGCCCTGGGTGTCTACAGCAACAGAATCGCCTGTCGAACAGGCTCCAGAGCCGGAACCGCTCGGCCTGCCATGGCAGCAGGGCTGGCTTTCCGGCCGGGCCGAAGCCTATATGCCCTGGGTGTCGATTCAAACAGAATCGCCGCCCGGCTGCGTGACGCCAGTCCGGCTTGTAGTCCACGCCGTAGGGCGGATCCGTCACCATGAGCGCCGCCCCCCCCCGACGCCAAAGCAGCGGGCGACGTCGGCCGCGACCGTAGCGTCCCCGCAGCCTAGGCGGTGGTCGCGAAGCCGCCAGAGATCGCCGAGGGCCGAGACAACCTTTTCGACGGGTTCCCCAACGTCGTCCTCATCCTCGGTCGCGCCCGACGGTGGATCTTCGGTTGGGACAGGATCGGCATCCGCCGCCACGTCCGGCTCGAAGTCGTCCGGCGTGATGAGGTCGGCATCGTCCCAGCCGCTCGCCGCGAGCTCGGCCAGTTCCTCCGCCAACATGCCAGCGTCCCACGTCGCCCGCTCCGCCAACGCGTTGTCGGCAAGGCGAAAGGCGCGAGCCCGAACGTCCGCGAGATCGTTGACACGGATGACGGGAACCTCAGCCAAACCGGCGAGGGCAGCGGCCGCCAGTCGCCCTCGCCCCGCAACGAGCATCCCGTCGCGGTCCACGAGCAGCGGTACGTTGAAACCGAACTCGCGGATTGATCGGGCCAGATCGGCGACTTGTTTGTCCGAGTGTACGCGCGGGTCGCGGTCGTACGCCCGCACCTGGCCGAGCGGCCAGTACTCAATCTCTAGGCGCTCGGCCACGTGTGTTCTAGCGCAGGCAGACGGCGAAGCCTTTCGTGGCTCCGCTCTTGTCGCGAACAAGAGCCTCTAGGACGAGCGGGCCCGTGAGCACCCGAGCCGGCACCTGCGGGTATACCCCGAGCCCGAGGGACGTCGCGCTGTCCGCGCATTGGCCGTCCGCGCTCCACTGCGCCACGTGCGCGCCGCAAGCGCCGCCGGCCCCGAGGCAGGCACGCAGCGTCAGATCGACGCCGCCGTCCTCGCCAGCGCAGCTCCAAGACACGACCTTCCGCGATTCCCCGGCCGCCAGGATGAGCACCGGGTGACTGCGCCCCTTGTCGCTGCTGGAGACGTTCACACAGAACGGCCGAACCGCCGGCGTTGCCACGATGGCCTTCCCGAGCGGCGCCGCCGTGACCGCGACCGGAGCGTTGGGCTTCCCCTCTACCGCGTCCTCAGCCGCCGCACGACCGCATCCGATTGCTAGCGCCATGACCGCCAAAAGGACGGCCGCCCGAACACTTCCGCTTTTCTGGTTCATCGCCCCACCCTCCCCACTTGCCCGGGCGGCCGCGTGTGCGCGACCGGCCTCTGTCTATTCCGGCGCCGGCGTCTTCGGCGCGGCCGCCGCCCTGTCCTTCGCTACGAGCTCGGCCACCTGCGCGCGCGTCTCGAGCGACTTCCGGGAGTCGTCAACGAGATACTTCTCGATGGCCGCCAGCTTCGTCGAAATCGTAAGTACGGCGACACCCCAAAGGATCACCTTCGTGAACACGAAGAGTCCGGAGAGAATTGCACCGGCTTGCGCTGCGCGCGTCGCCCATCCCGGCCACCGAATGACTACGCCCGGCGCCGCCGAGCCTACCTGATCTGACATTGTTCCCCTCCGAAGTCCCGGCAACCACCACGCACGCCGCCCCATGCTTCGTGCCACAGTCGCCACATCCGCTCGCCCGCCGATGATACCGCGCCGCCCGCCCGGCATCTAGCCCAGGTTACGGGTCGCAAGCGACGACCGTTGCCGTCACGGTGCCGGCGAATGGGGGCGAGAGCGGCTGGCCGAGTATCGGCGAGGACGCCGAAAGGATCGCATGAGTCATCGACGACACGTCGCCGGGGTTGTCGGTCAGCCACGAGCAAACGGCAAGCTCGGATGGCAGAAAGGGCCGGCGCCCGACGTCGCACTTGAGCGTGTTGTAAGCGTTGTTTTCGGTGCAGTTGTAGTCGCCACCATCCGGGCCGTCGCAAACGACGTTGGAACCGCCGCCCTCGAAGTCACCGAACTGGTAGTAGTGCGTCCGCCATTCGACCCGCGAGTAGCTCGCGCCGCTCAGTGTGAACGCGACGTCACAGCGGTAGCCGTAGGCTCGGGCCTCCGCTGCAAGGGTGCAGGTGAGAAGCAGGGTCGTCAGTAGTATTGTCAGAGTTTGCATTGTGCCGTCCTCCGTTTTCTTCGTTCCGCGTCGTCACGGCTTGCACCAGGGCGACCTCGGCGAGCGCCTGAATGTAGAGCGTCTCGAGCCGGACTTTCCCGCTACCGACGTTTTTTTTTAAGCCGACGACCAGATCGTCCGGCATTCCCGCGCCAATGCTGGAGGAACCGTCGCTCGCGAGCAGCCGCTCCCATTTGTGGGACCTGAGCGCGTTGTGCGTGTTGAAGACGCCGCTCACCTGGTCGCCGCTCGACGAGCACAAACTGCTGATCGAGCGTGCCGAGTCGGTGTTGTAGATAAACTCCACCTGATTGTTCGTCGTTTCTTCGACGGAGACGGCTTCAATGACGATCGCGCCGACCGGCTCCGTAAGCCCAACCGACGAGATATAAGCCGGCTGCCTCACCTTGTAGGCCACGCAGTCCGTATTATCGTCGAGCCGCACCGCATGCGTGCCCGCCGAGTTGTCGTCGGTGCCGTTGCCAGGCTCCGTGTACGTTCCGTCCACGCACTCGAGCGAGGTCTGGGCACTGCAGTCGCCGCGCAAGAGCACGCCGCTCGACGCGTACACGCTCTCGACGTCCAGCAGGTAGACGCCCTCGGCGTACTGGCGGATTTGCTCTTGAGTGCCGGCGTTCAACGTGACAACGACATCGTCCACATACCGGTCGGCCGTGACGGGAGAGCCTATCGCCTCGAAGCACGTGACCTTGAAGCCGTCGGGGTCGGGCGTGAACAATCCCGTCGAGCAGCTCTCGGTGGCGACCGACGACGGATCGTTGTCCACCCACAGTTCGACACTCCCCAGGATGGTGGTCGAGCTGTAGCCGATGCAGTAGCGGTGCCATTCGCCGTCGTCGAGCGTCATCGAGTGCGTCGCGCTCGTGCACGTGCCACCGATCCGAACGCCCGCATTCCCGTCGGCACGGATGAGCGCCTGTCCGGTGCCGTTTCCGTGACCGGCGCTCGTCTCATCGAACCCGGCCAAGTCGGTGAGGCCGGTCGAACTGACGGCCCCCGGCGGAATCTTGATGGAGACGCAGCCGATAATTATGTTGCCCTCTCCGGTGACCGTCGTCTGCCCGTTCGTCAGTTCGTCATAGAAGCTGGTGAAAAAGACTTGGCCGGTAGTGGAACAGTCCATCGCGGCGCTCTGCCCGCCCGTGCGCATCTCGGTCGTCGAGTACGTGATGCCACCGCCGCTCGCTTGGTCCCACCACCAAAACGGCGTGAACTCGGTACCGTCCTCGAAGCCCTGGAGCGCGAGATACTTCATGGCCGCGCTGGCGCTCACCGGTGAGAGTACGAGTGCGGCGACGAGGAGGGTGCGTCCTAGTATTGCCACTCGAGGTGTACCTGGAGCCAGTCGGTCGCCGCCGTGGAGTCTGCGCTAAAATGCAATCCAAGCCGGTTGTCCGCGCTCACCGACGCGCTACTGATCGTCGTCGTGCACCCGCTGCTGCAGGCAGTGGTCGCCGGCGTATTGTCGCAAACAAGATTCGCGGCCAGGGTGTTTGGGTCCGTCGTGCATACGGTCCCTGTCGAGAGCGTCGTCTCGCCTATCTTGCAAATGTCAATCGTGGCGGTGGTGGCCCCCGGGCCGACCTGGCACGACACGCGGGTCAGCGTTGCGGCCTCTGGGACCCAGCACGTGACCTTTCCACCGTCGGTGGCGGCGGGATTCAACAAGTTGATCGAGCACTGGCCCGATCGCAGCGCTGCTGTGTGGCTCGCGTTGCTGAGATACGCGCCCTCGACGTTGCTCGTGTCCGTCGTCTGCACGATGCCATCGATGACGCGGAGCCGGCGGTCGGCGACCGGCGACGCATCCATGTCCTCAAGCTGCACCGGAACGTGCGGCTCGACTGCCGCCGCAGACCAATCCATCAGCGGCACGACGGTGTGATTCACCCGTACGTTCAGCGTGGCCTTAGCGTCGAAGCTACTCGCCGTGAGATCCGTCCACGTGTAGGCCAGGCCGCCCATGTCTGAATTCGACCCGACGTTGGTGTCCGCGCCGAACGTCACCTCCGGGCCAAAGCCCACGGCCGCCGTGCCCGTCGAGTTTGCGTATATTCTCGCGACGGCCGCGACGGCGTTCGTCGTCGCCGTCGGCGCCTGCAACGTCACGCGCCGGAGTGTCGAGTCGTACTGCAGAAAGAGATCGTCCGCCGTGATCGTGTCGCCCGTGTAGGTGCCGACCGGATCGCCGACGTGCATCGCGTAGAACAGGACGTCCGACTTTTCGCTACCGTCCGTCGCCGTGTCCCACCGCACGCGCATCGTCGCTGCGATTTCCTTGGCACCGCCTGCGTCCTCCAGCGCCCAGTCAACGTCGGAGCCGCCACCGACACCCATCACTCCGCTTGAGTCGTTGTAAAGCTCAAGCAGCGGGGCGACACCCGTTGTCGTCGCGGTGTAGTTGAGGATGCGAAAGCCACCGTCCGTCGCGGCGATCGCTTCGAGTCGCGCGATGTCCGCGCCCCCCGCTGCCTCGAAGGTGAAGCCGCCGATGTTCGACAGCAGGCCCGTGGTTGCGAGTTCGAGAAACTGCGCGCCCGCGACTACGAGGGCAACGCGATCCGCACCGGGGCGGAAAAGCCCGGTGTTCGTGTCGCCGGTGAAGTACAGCGAAGGTGTTCCCACGGCTCCCACGGCCAAGTCCTCGATCGTTCCACCGTTCAGGTCGAGGCCGCCAGCGTCCATTGCTGCCCCGCTGGTCACCGCCTGGATTGAACCTGCCGAGCGAATCCCCGGCGTCACGTCCAGCAACAAAGAATCCAGGATCATTCGCAACGTGCCGGCCGTCGCCCAGACGATCTTGTCCGTTGCGTCGTCGAAGTACATACCCGTGTCCGGATTGCCGCCGGAGACGACTGACGGCGCGGCGGCCGTTCCCTGCCCGGCCTTGATCTGGCCCGTCATCGTCGTCGAGCCGTCGAGCGCAAGAAAGGCCCCGCCCCCTCCGTCGTCGTCAATGTCTTTCCAGCCCGCAACGCCTCGGCACACAAGCACCGAGCCATCGGTGTCCAGGTTCGTATCGAACCACAACCGACCAGCTTCGCCCGCTGCATCGCACGAACCGGCCACTTCGCCCGCAGCCGAATATAGAACAGGCCAACCTGTCGAGGTGAAAGTTAAGTCTGCGGACGTCTTCGTGGCCGCAGTGCCCCACAAGTCCTGACCGGTCAGCGAGTCAATGTCTTTCTCTTGAAGGCCAGCGAGGTCGAGGACGGCCTCCATCTCCGTCTCTACGGCCGCCTCGTCCAAGTCGTTCGAGCCGAGCGCGCCGTCAACGTCGCCGACAAGCGTGAGCGCGCTCGAGGCCTCATCGTGCGCGACGTGGCAGTACCACGGTGTCCCGTACTTCACGCACGTGAGGACGTCCCCCTGGCTCGTGCCCGCCGCGAGGTCCACGTTGTCGTTGCCTTTGAGATTCGCGTTCGTCGAGAAGTCCACCGTCGTGTTGGCATCGTCAATGACGATCGTGATCTGCTGGCCCTCGCCACCGCTCGCAAAGTTCGTGTAGGTGGTGGCGGCGGTATTGGCCGTCTTAAACATCCACGCCGCGGAGACATCCGGCCCGTTCGTGTTGGCGGGCAACGCCGTGAGAGACGGCGCGCGCAGGTTCTTCCGCAGCGTCACGCCGTCCTCGGACGTATTGAGTACCGTCTGGTACGTGCCCGTCGTCGGGTCGAAAGCCTTCAGTGCGAGCACGAGGCGGTCGTCCGACGGCATCAGCGAAAGAAAGCCCGTAGCGACGTCGGTCTCTATGAAGAGGTTGTCGATCGACGCGTTGCCCTCGTCGGGACGAAGCGGTCCCGGCGGACCGTTGCCCTGCACGCGCTCGCCGGTCGAAAGGTTCTTTATGTCGTACGACGACTGCGCGTCGAGTGCGTACTCGAAGAACGGGGAGCAATCCGAGTTCGTCGTGCACTCCTCAAGCGAAGTGCGGCACGTGCACGTCGGGTCGCCCGGGTCGCACGGATTCGCCGCGGCCTCGTCGCAGACCTGACCAGACCCGGGCCACGCGTTGCTTTCGAAGTTGGCTCCATCCCAAGAGAAATAGGCCACATCGAAAGTGCTGCCCATCACCTCGTTGGTGCCGTCGTGCGTGACGAGGTAGCCGTTCACGTCGTTGCGGATCTTCACGTACGCCTTGAACTGATTGTAGCGCGACAGGCCCGTCGTGCCGTTCGCGCTCTCGGCCTTCGTGAAGTTGAACACGTCCTCGATCGTGTCGGCGTCAATGTAGAGGTCGGCCGTCGTTTGCCGCGCGAGGCCCCGCCACGGCGTCACGGTGCCGGACGAGTTGCGAATCCGAATGTTGTCGAGCTGATAGTTCCACGCGCCCTCGGCCGTGATGACGCCCTGCCCGGTCTTTCCGATCGCGCAGTTGTCACATTGGATGTTCGACATGACGACCGGCTGGAGGTCGCCTTCGTCAGGGGGCGTGGCCGACGTGCCGAGCAAGTAGAGGCACATCCATTCCGAGTCGCGGACAGTGACGTTGCTGATCGTGATGTTTTCATTGCCGCCGTTGAAGCTCGCGGCACTCTTGCTCTCGACGCTGATTCCGATGTCGGCGTTCTCGATCAAAATGTCATCAATGAACGCGTCCTCGATTCCGAACTGCAGCGAGATCGCCTTGCCGCCGCCCTCACCTATGTAGGCGGAGAGCTGATCCGAGCAGTGTGCGGGGCAACCGGTGCCAGTGCCTGCCCCCGTGCAGCAAGCGTACGGGGCTCCCGCCCCCGTGCAGTCGGCGACGGTCATGTCGCTTGCGGCGCGCGCGTTTTTGATCTTCACGCCGGTCAGCCGAAAACCCTTCACATGATCAGTGCGGCAAATTCCCGACTGCGTCCCGCCGCCACAGTCCGCGTTCGTCGCGCAGAACTCCGTCAAGCCGTCTGCTGGGTCCTCGCATATCGTCTGGCCGGTCACAGCCACCGCGTTGTCGTTCCCCTGAAGGTTTGAGTCGATCGTGCCTCCTTCGATCCACACGTTGTCGGCGTTACGAACGACGAGTATGCCACCCCATGAGCAGCCGCTGGGTACGCCGACAAACTTGATGACCGCGCCCGGATGCATCGTGATCCGTACGTTGTCCGACGTCGTAATGCGTACGAGTTCGTTCACAAGAAACGTCCCCGCGGGGATGTAGTACCAGCCGCTCACGTTGAAGAGCGTGCGGAAACACGCCTCGTTTGGCGTCGTTCCGTTGCCAACCGCGCACCGTGTGGTGACGTCCACCATGGGGGAGTCGGGCGCGTAGCGGCGGGCGACGCTCGTCGTCGCCCCGTCGCAGTACTCGAACGTCCCGTCGTCCCTGACGACAAACTTGCCCTGGTTCGAGCCGCCGCACGTGAGCGTCCCGGTCCCGCCGTCAGCGATGAAGTTGGCCTCGGTGCTGTCCGTGACGAGAGTGCCGGAGTTGTTATCTATGCCGGCGCCGCCTACTAGGGCCCCGAAGTCACCAACCTCCGGTACGTCGTCATCCGTTCCGCCGACATTGTGAAAGTCGTTAGAGAGCGCGGCCTGTACGTCGGCCAACGTGACGTTGTCGGCGTCCGCGCCGGTGACGCCCACGACGCTCGCGATCGTCACGACACCCGCCGTGGCGTTGAAGTGCGTATTATCGAAAGTCGCCGCGCCCTTCGTGATGCCGTCGTCGTCGGCGTCGGCGATTGAGAGCGTGAGCACCGCGCCCTCGCTGCCCGCCGCGCCGCCGCCCAGCGGCCCCGTCGTCGCAACCGACGCGACAAAGTTGCCCTGCGTCTGCGTCCCGAGCGTCGGGTTCACCTCGTCGGCCTCAAGCGAGCCGTCTATGCGAGCGTCCGCGAACACGCCCGTCGTCGTGTCGGCGGCGTCCAGCGCAGAAATGGAAGTCCCGGTGTGGGCATGGCTGTCGTCAACGACCGTGACGAGGCCGCCACTCGACATCGTCGCGTCCTGGCTCATGGCGACGAACGCGCCAACGCCGGTGCCCTGGCCAACGTAGATTTCAGAGATCAGGATCGTCGGAGGGTCGATCGCCTCAAGGTCGTTGACCTCCGCGCCTCCCTGGTCGGTGACGCAAACGAACGCGGTGCCGTTCCAGTCCAGCTTCCCGGTTGTGTCGTTGCAGTTCTGTAGCGCGGTAAACGCAGCCGTACCCGCGCCGGTCCCGACTGAAACTTCGTCGTCGAGGATGTTGGTAAGAGTCAGCGCTTCGAGTGCAATGGAGCCGGTCGCGTGCGTGAGAGCATCGGAAACCTTTGCGTCCGTCTCTGCCGTGTCGTCGTCGGTCTGACACTCGACGCCGGTCCCTGCGACGTTACCGCCGAGCACCTGAATGTCGGTACAGGCCGACGTGAGCGTCGTGACGGCGGGGATGCGCGCGGCGGCGAAAACGCCCGTCGTCGTGTCGGCCGCGTCCAGCGCGGAGACGGTCGTCCCCGTGTGCGCGTGGCTGTCGTCAACGACGGTCACGAGGCCGCCACTCGACATCGTCGCGTCCTGGCTCATGGCGACGAACGCGCCAACGCCGGTGCCCTGGCCAACGTAGATTTCAGAGATCAGGATCGTCGGAGGGTCGATCGCCTCGAGATCATTTACCTCGGCCGTCCCGACGGGCACGGTCCAACCGCCGGCTGCATTCAGGAAGTTCGTCGCGACGCCGCCCGATGCCGGCACGAGCCCCTTGAGCGCCGACGTGAACACGTCGAGCAGGGTTGTCGCCTGGGTCCCGGTCAATTCTTCGACGTCCCCCGCGGCCGCCGTGACGCGACCGAGTAAGCGTGCCGTCGCGACGTTCTGAAGCTCGTCGTTGAAGCTGATCGACTCCACGTCGATCGTGGGCGATGCCCAGGTGTTCCCGAGGATGCCACCGGGGGTCGTGCCCACAATGATCTCTGCCGTCAGAACGGCGTCGGCCGTGCCGACGAGATAGTTGACGCTGGCCGGGGCGTCCACCCCCGCGCAGGGTGCCCACGCCGTGCCTTTCTCAAAACAGCAGGCCCACGTAGAGGCGCCGCCCACGGTGCAGTCGGTGGGTGAGAGCGCGTCCCGGACTATGACGGCGCCGCGGCCGAGGCTCGCGGCGGTCGGCAGATCCGCAATGTCCAGGGTCGCGCCGCCGACAATGCCGGTGCCACCTTGCGGCGGTTGCTGCGCGTCGTCGTGCTGCGCTGCGACATCACTGCCGAGTGCGCACACCAGGAAGAGTCCGGCGACGAGTGCATGGGCGCGGCGCGCCCACTCTGACCGGCGCCGGGTCATCAACGGTAAGCCCCCTTATCCGGCGAGCAGCGCCTTCAACTTGGACGGCGTCGCGTACTGATCGCCCCGGCCGGTCACGAGCCAGTAGGCCATGCCGGCGTCGCTGCAGTCGGCAACGCTTAGCCCCGTCGCCCTGTTCCGCGCCCACAGCCACCGTCGCTTCGAATCGCTCGAGTCACGCCAGTCGTAGAAGTTTGAGTGACTGACGCGGAGTCGGTCGTTCTGGTCAGGTAGACGCGTCCGCTTCGGCGGCGACGACATGCGACCGATCGAATTCCAATCCCATCTCGACCCGTGATTGTCGTTCGCGTGGTTGTCGTTCCACGTCGAGTGACCGATGACGGTGACGTGCTGCCGGCGGCTCGATGCGGCCTTCGACAGCGCCTCGCCGATGACGTGCAACGGCCCCGCAGCAATGATCCAGAGCGGGTCGGACGACGTTGACTTGTTGATCTCGTCTCGTAGCCGGTTGATCGCCGTCGTGGTGTTGGCCTTGGCGTTGATGAACTTGCTGAGGTCGAAGCCGCCGTAGAGACGCGCGGTCTCGACCGCGCTCCGCTGCATCGCCTGTTCACGGTTGCCATCGTTGCAGCCACCCTGCGTATTCCAGATGTGGTCGCTGTGACCGTAGTAGCGGAGTCGCGATGCGTTGCCGGTCTTGGCGATGAGCGCGACGGTTACAGCCGTCGCGAAAATGTCGTCGCAATCGTGGGCGTTGCCGTCGGAGCTGACCGCGATGCGCCCCGGGACCGTAGCCGCCTCCACCGTCGCGGCGAACGTAGTCAAGCCGACCGCCACCGCACCCAACCACACCACCATCCGCATCCACATGCGGCCATCGTAACACGGGACTTAGACACAAAACGGCCGGAGTCTCCCCCGGCCGTCTCGTACGAGCACCTGGCTAGATTCGCGCCCTCGACTCACTGCCAGGTGCCCGAGTGGCTTGCGCCCCCAACCAAGCGTCGAAGCTGAAGCAGGAAGGCGGGCCAAGCCTAGCCGCGCGAGCCACGCCGGTCAACAGGGTCGCTCGATAGTTCGAACATCACGACATCACGGAATCCGGGATGTCCGGACGTTCATGCTGCGGCGGGCGGCTACGCGTCCTTGTACCACGCGATCGCAGTGGCCGAGCCGGGCGACTGGCCGTACGTGATCGTCTGGTTCGTGCCGCCGCTCAGCGTGAACTCGTTCGGGCCCGGGGCCGATGCCTTGCGCCACCGGATGCCCTGCTGCACGAAAATGAAAACGTCATTCGTGCCGGTGAGATCCGGCTGGGTCGGGAGCGCCGTGTTAGATGCGAGCTTGCGGGGCTTGTACCCGCCCGTGACGCCGCCGGCCTCGAGCACCTCGACCCGGTTCGTCAGTCCGTGGAGGCCGCCCGTCGTGATGCCGTCGTCTACGGCGACGGTGAACTCGTGCACCGTGCTGCCGTCCTTCCACAGGCCGGGGCCGCTAGTCGCCCCGAGGCGGGACACCGAGACGAACGCGATCTCGACGATGCGCCCCGGCTCGAAAATTGTGTACCAGTCGATCGTCTGTCCGGCTACCGCCGCGAAGTCGATGGTCGCGGCTCCCGCCGGGAAAAGCGTCGCCGCGTCCTGGTACCGCCAATAGATACGAACGCCGACGATGAGCGCCTCGGCGACGTCGCCCGTTGGCACGACGGCACGGAACCCGACGCGCGTCGCAATGGTGATGGCCACTTGGCCGAGAATCTCGATCAGTTCGGGCGCTGGCGGGCTGGTCCAACGGTAGTCGGGCAGCTCCTCGGGGAGAAGGTCCGGGATGGCTGTCGTCGGTGCGTAGACGGTCGGGTCCGCCGGCTTCTCCCGCAGTTGGTACTCGATGGCCGCGCCGCTTACGCGCTCGTCTTGTTCGATGGTCCACTCCGTGGCCGTCGTGAGCCCGAGCGCCGCCGTCGTCACCGTGGCCCTGTCGCGGGGCACGGCCGCCCGGTTCGCCGTGCTCGCCCGAATATGCAGCCGTCGGTCCTTCGCCAGCCAGAGCGCGGCGTAGGCCCCGAGGCGGTCGGCCACCTCCCAGGTTCGAACGTAGGGCGCCTCGATCACAAGCAGCTCACGGCCAACAGTCGTCGCGACGGCACGCGCGAAGGTCCGATGCAGGTAGACCTGATCCGGCTTGTCCGGGGTCAACGTGCGCTTGTACTTCACGGAGACGGACTTCGGGATCTCGGAGAGGGGGGCGCGTCGAAGATTCGCCGCTTCTTCGATGTTCGACGCCCCGCCGTCAACCCACCCAAAGGCCCATGGCGATCCGGCCACCGCCTGCCAGCCAAACCCGGCCGTCCAGGTGCCGGCCCCTCGTGCAAGCGTGAGACCATAGACTTGCATTGTTGCAATGACTTCGGACGCTACTTTCTCCTCCGTTAGGGCACCGCCGAAGAAGATGCCGAGGTCCCTAAGTATCGATTCGCACGCATCAAACGTCGTAGAATCGGCGACCGAGTCGAGGCCGTAGACGTCGCTCTCGATGAACCGGCGGGCCCATCGTGCCGGGTTGCCGCGGGCGGTGAAATAGTGGGCCCGAACGTTGGCGGCCGTGAGGGCTACCGCGACGCCCTTTCGAATCACGAGCTCGTCGAGCTGGCCGATCAACCAAACTTCGAGCGAGGCCGAACTCAAGAGACTACCGAGCGCCCCCTCCGTTGTCGTGCCGTCGGGCAGCCCGTCCACGTAGAGCTCGACGTTGCCGCCCCGCACGACCTGCAGCCACACCTCGTGATACTTGCCGTCGCAGAGGTCGAGCGTGCTCGTAAGTACCCGATTGTTCGTGCCGTCCGATGCCGTCGCCGTTACCTTGCCGTTCGTTCCAATCTCGAACTTCCAGCCGATGCCCCCCGTAAACTTGCCGACGAGAATTTCGGTCGCCCCCGGATTCGTCACCCTCTTGAACCAGACGAGCACGCCGAGATCCTCGGTCACCGTCGCGTAGAGATCCGCGCTGTCGCCCTCCCGGACGAAGCCTGCCGCCTGGCTGAGCGCGCTCGTGCTGTTGCCGCTCTGGCCGGTCGCGTAGGTGAAGTCCTCGCTACCCGCCGCGTTGAACCAGACGAGCCTACCGAGCTTCCCGGCGAACTTCTGCCCGCCCCGGTTTTTCATCACGTAGAGCTTCGTCAGTGTGTTCGAGAGCGAGCCGACCACCGCGACGCTCTTCGTGGCCTCGACGACGCCGTCCACCGTGAGCGTCATGAGATCGGTCGCCCGGTCGAGCTCGCCCTTGATCGTGTGGAAGCGGGTGTCGCCGTCGAGGCGGTTCAAGCCGTCGATTCGAATGCTCTCGGCCCCCGTCGCGCCTTGCACCCAGAAGTACGGCACGCCGCCCGTGCAGCCGAGCTCATACCCCATCGCCGAGCCGTTGCCCCACTTGGCAGCTATGGGCCCGTCGAGCGCTTTCACGATGTCTCTTGTTTCACGTGAAACAGTCGCCTCGATTCGGAAGGAAAGAAGGGCGGAAACGTCGAAAATCGTCGTCCCGCTTCCGGCCTCGAACTCCCCTCCGAGCTCGGGCAGTTTCCCGCTGTGCAGGGCCGAGGTCGGGATCACCCCCTCGTCTACGTAGACGAGCGTCGCCTCGCTGCCGGCGAGCGCCGTCAGGTTGTGGCCGTTGCCGCTGCTATCGGTCGTGACGCCGCCGAAGAGCCAGGCGCCGATCGCGGTGCTCGGAAACAGCTCCGCCCCCTTCTTCTCGTCCGAGAGGCTGCGACGGAAGGCCCAGTGCCGGGTGACGGACGCCTCGGCAGTGTTGAACTCGGTTGCCTCGGCGTCGGCGTAGATCTGGCTGTTGATGTAGCGCCCGTCGGAGAAGCGCGCGATCACGACGCCCGTGTAAATGTCGTGCCGCTCCTCATAGGCCGAGGGCGTGACGATGCGCAGCCGGTTGTCGTCCCCGACCAGGTAGAGCGTGTTGATCCTGGTCCTGACGAACGCGTCGGCGGCGTCGTAGGCGATAGCCCAGTCGAACACGCGCGCCGCCTGGCCGTTCCGGATCGCGGTGGCGGGGAAGTGCTCACGCGTCCCGCCGATAACGACGGGCACGACGCCTCCCAGGCTGTCGGGCGGGATCTCCGCCGTCGCAACGCCGAACGTCGTGGTCGTGATGGCCGGCGGGATGAGCGTCCGTGCGGAGTCGGCCGCTGCGCTCGAGGCCGTCACTTGGACGGTTCGGCCACCCGCAACGTCGGCTCCTTGGCTCACGTCCTCGACGATCCCCTCGAAAATGAGCGTGCTCGCACCGTGACGGTCGAGCGTCGTGACCTCGTACACCCTGAGGACGGATCCGCGCGGGTCGTTACCCGCCGTCGGGTCTAGCCACGCGTTTAGGTCGCCGGAAATGTTCTCGATTGCAAGAGCGCTGAGGTTCTCAATTTGGCCGGCATCGGCCGTGAGCACTCCGCGGACGATGCGCGGCTCGCCGAGAATGCGCGCCTCCCATTCTACGCCCCCCGAATAGCTGGCGATGGTCGAGAAGCGCCGCGTCCCACCGGGCGCCACGATCTCGACAAGGGACACGAGCTGGGGATTCGTCTCGGCCATGCGCGCGACGCCTCCCGCCGCCGTCGTCGAGGTCTAGATTACCTCACTCAGCGTTAGATCGACGGTCGCCAGATTCCCCTCGGTCGCGTAGCTCCCCGGCCCGGTGCGTTCACAGAGCGCGGCCGCTCGGTAGTCGTCACGATTCTCGAAGTGAAGGATCCGTTCGTCACCTGTCGCCCCCGCCATCGCACGGGCGTGCGCAATGGCCGTCGCATGCCGGGTTCGGTCCCAACGCCCCGACAACTCAAAGACCCCAGCCATCGGCCCGAGGGCTCCGCCACGAATAGACCCGCCGGGCAACGTCGCACGCGCCTGCGCATCGGACGCCGACTCCTGTTGCTGCGACCAGTTGAACGACGGGATCTCGGTCAGCGCTCCAATGAGAACGATGCGCCCCACCTGGAACTCTCCCGTGCCGTCCGTGCGTGCGGTCGCGTTCGGGATGTTCACACCCCAGAACGTCTGCGCCGCCCACCCGCCTGGTACCGCGAACAGGTGCTTGTAGCGGCGCGTGAGTGGATCAGGCCCCGAGAGGCTCACCGCCTGTACGTGCGTCGCGCTGCTGAGATCGCCGTCGCTGTCCGCCCGAATCTCGAAGTCGGCGACGTTCAGTCCGTCCACCCACACATACGCCGGCTTCCGCGAGCTGCCGAGTCCCACCGCCACGTACGCCGCGGTCGTCCCCGAGCTCCGCCAGGGCCTCGCCAGCTGGACGTCGCTCACGTTCACGGCAGCGTATCCGGCCTTCGGCGTGCTTGAGGTGTTCGTGCCGCCGTGCGCCATGAAGTCGCCCTCGAGACTCGTCGAGGTTGTGAACGGCCTGCCGATGGCACGATGAAACCGCCCGGAGCCTAGTACCGCCACACGTCCCCCTAGAGTCCGCCGAGCATGCGGCGAAGGTCGGCCTTGAGTGACGCGTCGAGCATCGCGAGGCGCAGCAAGCGGCGTAGCTCCCTCACCTTCTCCATTTCCTCGATAGCGTCGCCTCCGCGCCTTCTCCCCTTGCCGTCGTCACGCGCGTCGCGCGACTCGGCTTCGTGGTACTCGATGACCGGCTGAATGCTGGCCGACACGCTCCGGCGACCGAGCGCCGCCTCGAGCCGCGTGAGGATAGCGCCGACGTCGCCGTCGTCGGTGCGCGCCCTCCGAATCTCGTCGATGCCGACGGCGCTCCGAATGATGCCGGGCAGCCGTGCCAGCGGTATGACCGCCTCGGGGCCGTGAAGGATGGCCGGCTGAAAGCCGCGCGTCACGATGCCGCCGGAGGCGAGGCCGATGGCCGTGAACGGATCCTTTTGCGCGCCGTCGTGGCCGACTTCGAAAATGTTGATGCCCTGGTCGAGACGCTGGAGCACCTTCGTCATGGTGTCGCCGATCGGTTTCAGGTCGTCGAGGGAGCCAGCCTTGTCGGCCGTCTTCTCCGCCGCCTTGAGCGAGCGACGCTGCAGCTCTGCCTGCGCACCGACCATGAACTCGCGCAGCAACCGGAGCTGCTCGGCCGCCGCTTCCTGCACGTCCCGGATGCGTTCCTGGATGGCGTCGCGCTCGGCCTCTTTTGCCGCCGCCTCGCGCGCCACGTCACTCAGCGCATTCACGACGCTGCCGCGCAGCAGCTCGAACTCGGGGCTTCCCGGTCCGATGCCCGCCTGTTCGGCGAGCTCGAGCAGTGCCGGGCCGAGTTGAATCAACGCCTGCGCGCCCGCGAGTCGCTCGGCATCCGTGCCGGTTCGGAAATCATCGAGCGCTTCGAGGAAGCGGCGCTCGGTCGCGGCAAACTCCTTCGGCCCCTTGTCGAAAGAATCGAGGCCGGCGAACTGCACCTGATCGAGTGCGTCGCGCGCGCTGTCTGTCAGGCTCGCCCATTCCTCAACAAGCTGTAGCTGCGACTCGAGCACCGCTATCTCTGCGTTCGCCTTCGCCGCCGTCGCCTCGGCCACGGCCTGAAGCTGATCGACGAGGCCCTTGAGATCGTCGTCCGACAGTTTCTTGATGCTCTTTCGGAACGCCTTCAGCCCGACGTCCTCCAAGTCGAAGCCCGGCTCTGTCAACGCGCGGCGCCCAACGATTTTGAAGAGCGCGGCAAACGCCGGTCCGAGCGTCTTCTCGGCGTTCGCGATCGCAGTCGCCTGCGCATCTGTCGCCGCCTTTACGGCGAGCTCTAGGCGCGCTTGTATGCCGTCGCCCGTGAGGTCGGCGATGAGCAAGTCGATTGCGTCCAGCGCCTTGCCGGCCGCCTGCGCCGCCTGCGCGAAGCTCGTCACGGCAAGCTGAATGCGTCGCTGTAGCTCCGCGAACTGCTCGAGCAGCGGCCCCATCTCCTCCGCCCTCCGCGCGAGCGCTTCGAAGTCCGTGCCCATCGTTGCGACAATTTCGTCGATCGCCGACGTCGCCTCGCCCGCCGTGAGCGTGCCCTCGGCGAACTTCTTCAGCACGCCCTCGACACCAACCTCCAAGTTTCGGAACAATGGCCCGAGAAGATTCTCGAAGTCCGTGACCTTAAGGAACGCCTCCGACAACGTCTTCTGCGCGCGCTCGGCCACGGCCTTCGTCAGTGATGCACCGAGGGCCTCCAACGCCTGCTTCGTCGGCTTGCCGCTGACGATCTCCTGCGTGCCGGCGAGGATGGCGGCGGCAAGAGAGCCGAACGCCTCCAACTCGATTTCGAGGCTGCGCTGAATCTGATCGCCGTCCACGGTAAGGATGTCACCGCGCTTCCTGAGGGCGGCCGGCGCCAGCCGCTCGGCTCGTCGCCGAAGCTGCTCGTCGCTTCCCGTTGCCCCGCCATCCTTCAGGTCGGCGAAGATCGCCTCGACCTCGCGGGCCAGCGCCTTTTTCTGCGACTCGACGAACGCGTCGTCCACGATCTTCGGGATGCTGTTCTTTACGGCCTGCGGCATTTCGGTGGAGAAGATGTTGACCATCTCCTCGACGGCGTCCTCTAGCGGCAGCAAGAAGCCTTCCTTGATGAGGCGTCGCAGCGCCTCCTTCTCCGTCTCCCCTTCGACCGCGCGCACTTTCCGCTTCTGCTCGGGCGTCAAGTCCTCGAAGTCGGTTGTCCGCGTCGGCTGGAACTTCCGCCCCGTCCGTATGTCGGCCCCCCTGATTTCGTCCACGATACGAAGAAACTGCGCCTGCATCTTCGTGATCGCATCGCCTAACCCCTCGGAGAACGCCCCGGCGACGGCCGTGCTCACCTTGTCCTGCTTGTCGGGGAAGTCCTCGAGGATGGATTGGAGCTGGCCACCGAAGATCGAAAACAGCCGGCGGTTGCCCGGTCCGCCAAACGGCGTGTCGCCAGACGACGCGAGCAGCGCGAGTACGCGCGCACGGTCGCTCACCGGCTTGCCCTCGTCGAGTCTGTCACCGAGCGTCGGCACTTCCTTGCTCACTACCTTCTCGCGACCGAGCGCCCGCAGTTCCTCGGGCGTGATGATGCCGAGGGTCTTCACGAGCAGCTTCGTCAGGCCGTCGCGCACGTCCTTCTTCACGTCGTCGGCGAGCTTCGGCGAGAACGCCTTGATGATGCTCGCGAGGATTGCCGCGAACACGATCAGCACCGCCGCGGCAAAGGCGGCGTACCCGGCCGTCGCCGCCCCGCCGGTGGCCCCCGCTGCGCCCTCCGCGCCGCCTGCTGCGCCCGCAGCCTCGCCGCCAGCCGCCGGGGCACCGGCGCCCGCCGCACCCGCCTCCTTGCCGCCGAAAATACCGCCTATTCCCTTGAACGTTTTGAACAGCGACGCCAGGCTCTTGAAGCCGCCGACGAGCCCACGAAACGTCGCCCCGAAGGTCGTCAGGATGCGCGAGCTGAGCGCGGTGAAGAGTCCGCCTATGCCGCCGACGTTCTCTTCGAACGGCGTGTCCAGTTTCTTGATCTTCTCCGATATGACGTCGGAGAACATCCGGGCGAACCCGGCGACGACCGCGTCGCGTACGCCGCCCACGATGTCCTTCAGCTTCCGCGTTCCCTGTACGATGCCCGTGAACGTGTCCTCGATGATCTGCGAGAAGGTTCGCGAGAGCGCCTCGCCCACGGTCTCTATCGACCCTGCGACCTTCTCGTTCTCCGACTTCACCGTCTTCGCAAACTTCGCGTAGCGCGCCTCGGCCGTATCGATCGTCGTCTCGAGCGTCCCGAGCGCGGCAATCTGTTTGCGAAGCGAGTCGGCTTGCGCGAGTTCCGCGGCACCTTGCGCGCCGGTGGCTTCGATCACCCGCAGCTTCGCCTCGAGCACCCCGCGCTCGGCAACGATGAGGAGGTGGTCGGCAGCAACACTCGTCGCGATCGCGTCTTGTACTTTCTTCTGGCTCCCGGCGAGGGCGTCCGTCGTGCCGATCTGGTCTTGGAGCTGTTCGACGACGGCCTTCGCGGCCTCCGCCTGCGCCTTGGCACCGTCCACTGCGAATTCGAACGGCGCTGCGGCTGCGCTCAACGCCTTCGACAGCTTGTCCGTGTCGTCACCGAGATCCCCGATGCCCTCGCCGAGGCCGTCAATGACTGGGCGAGCCTTCGTCGCCTCGGCGGCAATGAGTCCGAACTCCTCCGCCAACCGGCGGTTCGTCGCCGAGAGCGCGATGCCCTTCTCACGGAAAAACTCGAGCCGGCGCGCCAGGTGCTCTATCCCGCCACCCTCTTCGGACGTACCGTTCTGGTCGGACGTGCCCTCCAGGAACGATCGCGTGAGTAGGTCGTTCTGCACTGCCGCGGTCTTCGCTGCTTCGCCGGCTGCGTAGAGACGGGCCACGACTTCGTCGGTCGCATCACGGGCAGCCGCGACGTCGGCGGTGTACTCGTCCCACACCGTCTCGAACATCGGCGTGCCAGCCGCGACCCTCTCGGCAAACTTTTCGTCGCGTATCCAGTCCGGCATCGCATCGTTGGCTTTCGTCATCATCGAGTCGAAGAAGGCAAACCACGCGTTGAAGTACGCCTTCGGAACATCGGACGGCTTGAAGTTGAAGGCGGCCCTGAGGGCTGGTCCAACCTGCCCGGCCGCCGTGATGAGCGCGGCCATGGCCGGAATGAGCGTGTCCACGAGCGTCGTCGTGAACGAGCCCAGGTCGTCCGTCGCATCGTTTAGGCCGTCGGCGAGCGCGCGCATGACCTCCGTGATGCCGGGTGCGAGCGCATCGAACGCCAGTTCCTCTACGCGGCGCTTTGCGTTCTCGAGAAGCTGCGTCTGACTCTCGACCGTCGCGCTCGCCTTCGTGAATCCGTCCTCGAGCTGTTCCGTGCCGTCGCGCATATCGTGCGCGGTCTCGATCCAGAGTCGCCCCTCGTCGCTCGCGGTTGCGAGGGCGACCGCGAGGGCCTTCGGGCCGCCCACTGCTCGCTGAAGCACGGCGGTGTTCTTACCTGCCTCCTCCGTCACCCGGACGAGCGCGCCGGCGAGGCCGAGTTGCTCGATTGCCGCGCGCCCCGTTTTGAAACCGGCTGCGTCGAGAAGCGCGAGCATTTCCTTTCCGGGCCGGTTGAATGCGCTGATCACCCTCGTGAGACCGGACTGCGCATCCGTGGCGCTGAGTCCCTGCTGGGTGAGTGCGGCGTAGCCGGCAGCGAGATCCTCGAAGTCTAGGCCGAGCCGCTTCACGTTGAATGAGGCGGCGCCAATCTGTGTGCCGAGCTGCCCTATCTCGAGCGCCCCCTTCCGGGCTGCGATGAACAGCGCATTCGCGACCTGTTCCGCGTCGTCGGCCGTGCGGTTGAACCGCGTCAACGTTCCGGCGACCGTGTCGGCGGCGACCTCGACCGTGATGAAACCGGCCGTCGCCAGCTTCGTGCTCGCCCCGAGAATCTTGATGGCCGCGCCCGCATCTTCAAAACCGCCAGCAACGATCTTGAGTGCACCGGCACCAAGGTCGTCGGCGTCTTTCGGAACCGTCTTTAGAAGCTGGAGAACCTCCTCGCGCAGCGCGCCAATGGCCGGCGCGGCGTTCCCCCTGATCTCAGCGGCCGCCTTGGCGAACGTCGTCTCAAGGCGCGCCCCCTCCCTGACTGCGCCTGCTAGGTAGGCGATGGCCGGACGCGCAAACTTAGAGACCAGCTCGAGCCCTTGGTTGAGCGTGACGACGCTCGCGCCGAACCGACCAAACGAGCCGCTCGCCTTGCCCGCCTTGCCGGCGACGCTCTCGATCTCTTTCCCGGTCTCGCGGAGAATCCGAACGGCACCCGAGTCGGTGACCTCGAGCTTCAGGCTTAGGCTGTCAACAGTTTTAGAACCCACGGTGTGTGGGCCAGTTTATCACTCGACCTCGCCCCCTTCCCCCGCGCCCCAGAGCGCTAGAAGGTCGGGCTCGAGCTCTTCGACGAGGGCCAGCCACTCGGGCTCGTCGTAGAAGTCGGGCGGCTCAGGCTCGTACTCGCTCGAGTCCTCGCGGTTCATCGCGTCGCAGAACAAATTCAGCCAGTACATCGCCTCCGACTGTTCCGCCTGTACGATGCCCTCCACCTGGAAGTAGAAGGCGCACCGCGCCGTGTCGATGTCATAGCTAACGGCCCCGTTCTTCTCCTCGTGACGAAGGGCCACGCGGGCAAACAGGTTCCACCACCATGTTGTGCGCCATCCGTAGGCCGTACGAATGCACCGCTCGCCGCCGTGGCACGGGTCCGGGTCGAACGCCATGCCCATCGCCCGGAGCTGCGCGCAGTCGTCACAGCTCCGGGGCGTGGCCCTGTGCTTTATAGCGCCGGCGAGCCTGCGGAGTTTTTTTCGAGAATCGCCCGCTCGGCCTTCCGTATCAGTTCGAGGCTCTTCGCGAGCTCGATGATCCGTTCGAAGAGATCCGCGTAGCGCGTGTGCTTCCCGAGGCTCTCGAGAACACCGAGGCTGAACGGGACCTCCCCGCCGTACTCCGCCCGGATCTTTTCGACGGACTCGGCGGCGAGCGGCATCAGGTCGAGAATGAACTCAAGCTTGAAGCCACGCCAGTCGCGAATCACCTCTTCGACGAGCAGCTTTGCGTACTTCTCGTGATCGAGCTCCCCGTCGCGTCCGGCGAGTCGGTCGGCGCGGTTGAGCTTCCGCGTTGCGGCCTTGATGAGGTCGTTGTTTCGGCTCGGCTCGAGGTAGCGCACGCGCACGTCGAAGCCCGGCATGGCCGGGTCCACCTCCTGCCACACCTCGGGGGATGCCCCGAGCTTCAGTTCTAATCCTTCCATCCCGTTTTACCCCGCGCCCCGAAACGTAGCCGCCCGGCCGCCTGCGGGGGGAACGCAAGCAGAGCCGGGCGGCCGTGGCACGGTGGGACGGTCCGCGCCATCCGTAGGCACACGCCGAGCGCGCGCCGTTTTGTAGTTGGTTTTCCCCCGAGCATCCCGCCCCGTTCCAGAAGAACTGCCCGGTCGCGCAACCTCTGCCGCTCGACCACCACCACCGCGCAATCAGCCCACCGACGCCGCCAAAGGAGACTCAGCGGGTCGGGTTGCGCCGCGACCGGGCATGTTCTGCGTTACGCCGCCGCGCTTACTTGCTCGTCAGCGTGAACTCCCCCTCGTCCGTGTCGCTCTGCACCTTGCACTGCAGGACCCAGTTGCGCTGTCCGGCCTCGCCGTCTTGCGGCTGGAAGCTCGTGATCTGCAGCTCGGGAAAGCTGAACGTCCAAATGTTCCCCGCCACCGAGCCCAGCTGCATCGTCGCAGTGAGCGTCTGGCCGTTTGTGCGGTGCGCGTTGAAGTCGGGAATGTCGCCGGTGCCTATGGTCTGCTTCGCCTGAACGACGAACTCGATGGTCGGCGAGGTCCGCACGACCGCCAGCTCGGCGAGACCCGTGGCGCTGTTCGCATCGAGCACGCGCTCGATCTGCATGCCACGGTCGAAGCTGAACGACTTGAAGCGCAGCGGCCCGCCGTTGGCCTCCGACGAGCTTCCGTTCCACGTGTCCGTGCCGTCGCCGAGAACGAGCGCCATCGACTTCATGGCGAGCGCGCGGTTCGTACCACCCGCCCATCCCGAGAAGCTCGGGGAGCCCGGTGCCGGCAGCACGTAGCGGCCCTGGACGTCGAACGTGACCTCCATGCCCTGTGCCGCGCTGCCCGCTATGACAACGTTGCCGAAGGCGCCGTTGGTCTCGTAGCTGACACCGTCCAAGTTGACCGCGATCGACGCGCTCTGATAGCCGGCGGACGCGGCGCGCGGCTTGTAGACAACCGACGACGCCGCCGTCGTCTCCGCCATGCCGCATGCCTTGAACAGGTTGTTGAACTTGACAGCGGTCGCGGCGACTCCGCTCCCCTGCATGAAAGTCTTACCGCTGAAGCGCGTAAGCTCAGCGCCGATGATCGACTTCTTCGGGGTGTTGCTGCCCGTCAGGGGCAGGATCTCGATGCTGTCTGTCTCGACGGTCACCGGCGTCGAGACGTCGTAGAGCGCGACACCGTGTGTCGCTGGGGTGAACCCCGGATTGGTTCCGTACGTGGTCTCGATCACCGCCATCGCTTGCGCGATGCTCATGCGCGATGCGCCCATTACCGCCTCCTCTGCCCGCCCCGCGCCCGGTCCGTCCACCGCGCCGTCGGTGTTGAATCGTTGACGCTATGCTACCAGCGAAACCCCCGGCCTTGTACCAACGAGGCCGAGCCGCAACGCGCAAGCAGCGTCGGCTCGCTCGGCCGTGCGCTCCCACGTCCACCGCCTCGCGTTGTCGGCATTCGAATCGGCGGCCGCTGCCGCTTCCGGATAGCGCGCCATCACGAGCCGCATGGCCTCGGCGAGTACTGGCGGGTCCACCCACGAGCTCGTGACAATGGTCCCGTCGCTCGTCTCCGTCCGCACCGGGCGACCCTTCACCGAGGTGAACGTTCCGGGCGCCGCGAAGTCCCGCATGCCCGGGACGTCGGTCATCACCGCCGGCAGCGCCGTCGCCAAAGCCTCGTGTGCGACGAGCCCCCAGCCCTCGCCGCCCGTCGGTAGGACGAAGCCGTGCGCGGGCCAGTAGATCTCGGAGACGAGCTGTTCGGTTGAGAGGCGGCGCCAGTCGGTGATCACGTTTTGCTCGCGCTCAATCTGCTCGGGGCGAGAGCCGTGCGAGGTCTTGAGATAGAGCTCGACCTTGTCGCCGTGTGCGGCGAAGGCCCCGTTCCACGTCATCATCAGGACGTCGAGCCCCTTCCTGAAGTTCGGCGCCCCGACCCATAGCCACCGGAAGGGCAGCGTCCGTGGCCGCGGCACGGGCGGCGGCTTGAACACGTCCGGGTCTACGCCGCAGCCGATCATCGCCACGGGCTTCTCGGTCGCCGACATGAGCACACCGCGCGACCAGCTCGAGGGGGTGAGAATCAAGTCGGCGCGGTCGAGCCCGCGCCTCGTATCGCTTGGGACCTCTTCGGTCTCCGTCATCGTCACGAGGACGTGCGGCAGGTGTTCGGCGCCCGGCACCCGCTCCATCGCTGAGGCCTGGCATGCCTGCCAAACGACCTCGGCGTCGGTCGCACCCCCCGTCCATTCCCAGCCGCGGGCGGTGAGGGCATGCGCCAGCGCCGCCGTCATTGTCGCGTAGCCGTAGCCGTTCCCTACGTGGGCGATGCCTCGGTCGTGCCAGAATCCCCGCATACCCCTCCCCCAGCGAGGGCGCGGCGCGCCCTCTTCCTCACTTTGACGGCCCGAAGTAGTCGCGGTCTCCCGCCCGTCGCACAGCGACCGGTGCGCCGCCGAGCCTTTCGCATTTCGTGGGCATCGTAGACCTCGGGAACGTCGGCCCGATTGTCGAGCGCATCCAGCCACGGCCGTAGTATCCCGGCCCGGACCCAGTCCTGATCGAGGCCGAGCATGTCGCATACGTCCCCGAACGGGATGAAATCGCATTCGCGCGGGTGCTCGTCGAGCAGCCACGAGAGCTCGTCGTCTACGCGCTCCTCGTTCACTGTCAGCGTAGACTTCCCCTGGCGCTTGAGCACCCGCCCGAAGCGCCGCACGTGTTCGGCCGCCCGGGTTAAGGTGGCGACGCATTCTTCGAGAAGCGCGAGCAGCAAGCGCCGTTCGGGGGCGACCTCTAGGTCGCCCTGCCCCTGCGGCGATAGATACTGGCACGCGAGGAGGCGGCCAATGAACACGGTGTCGCCCCACAGCACGACGCCTGGCCGCCGCCGACGGTCACGGCGTCGGATACGCGTGAGAACAACCACGCTTGGGGCCGAGCTAGCGGCCATCAGAACACCGCCGGTCGAGCGCTCGGAGACTCGTACTGGATCTCGAAGTAAATCTCGGTCACGAGCTGGCCGTTATTGTTCCACACGTCCACGCCGCGGCACCATATTTCGAGCGACAGAGTGACGCCGTTCTGGTCGGTGACGGAGAGGTCGATGCCCATCGCCTTCCGGACGTCGCCGGCGTGCTCCGTGTGGCGTTCGTCGGCATCGCTGTAGTCGGTCTCGGTGACCGCCACCATGACGTCCATCTTCGAGTTGTCGGTGCGGCTCGCGAGATCCTGGCGGATCTCCTCCTTGCCCACCTTCACGTAGACCGTAAGCGGCGAGTCGGGCAGCGCCGGCAAATCGTCGGGGGCCGACGTGACGAGCACCGGCGTGAAGTGGTACTCGGGGCGACGCAGCGTATCCATGCGCACTTTCACGGCGTCCGAAATCTTCTGCCGAAGGTACGTGTCAGCCGCCACCCGGTCCCCCTTTGGCGAGTGCGCCCTGTGTGTCGAGAACGTGGGTGAGGGCAACGCCGAGCCGCGTCTCGATTGCCTCCGACCATATCTTCATCTCGGGGGCCAGGAAGGAGCGCTTCGGAATCTTCACGGACTTCTTCAGCACGAACAGCGCGACGAGGTTCCCAACGTCTTTCTTCGAGCGTGCGCTCGCGAGCTTGCCAACGATGAGGAGCGAGCCGCCGAAGCCCTCCGTGACGAAAGTCCCGTCGAACTTCCCGCCCGCCCCCTGCTTCGCCTCGTAAGCCGTCCACCGCTGCACGCCCGCTGGCGTGAGACTGGCCGGCAACGGAATGGTGAGCCACTTCTTCCGCACTGGCCGGATCGTCGCGCCGAACTCATGCGCGGCTGCGTAGACGAGGGCCTCGGTACGTTTCAGTGTGCCGAGCTCGGCAACGCCGCGTCCGCGCTGCGTTGTCACCTTGAAGCCGATGCTGCGCTTGAGTTGCGCGCTACGTGTCCCGAGCGGCGCGCCCTCGGGCGTCCGGTTGCCGAACATCGAGCGCCGGCCCGAGAGCCGGTTCTCCTGGATGCGCCGCGCACCCTTGGCGCTCTCCTCCGTGAGGATGGCCTTGATCGCTGCACTCAGCGTCTCGTCGGCGCTGTTCATTTTCAGCAGCAAGCGCCGCCCGTCGAACTTCACGCGCCACGGTGATGCCGACGTGACCGGCACGGCCTACCACCCGCCGAGGATCGCGTGGCCATCGAGTACGGCACGCACGTCCTTCAGTAGCTCGCTCGGTGTCGATACGGTGAAGCTCCCGCCCTGGACGCCCTGGCTTTGGACGCCAAGTGAGAGCCGGCGCTGCCACCAGAACGCGACCTGCTTCACGCACGCCGCCCGTATGTCCTTTGGTACGTGGGTGAGGTCGGTCCCAAACCCACCGGTCCACGTGACCCGGAGCGCTTGCGGCCCCTCGCGCCAGAGCGCCCCGTACTTCCGGTGCAACATGCCGGTGCGATCGTCGAACACGTAGGCTTTGGGATCGACGAGTGTGCCGCCGGTCCATTCTTGGTCGAGGCTTCCGTTGACCGCCGAGACGGTGCCTGCCGTTCCGGTCCGGCTGCCGAAGGCCGGAAGCTGGATCATCGAGACGTCGCGCTCGACGTCGAACACGACGGTGCGTGACTCGAAGTAAAAAAGACGGCCAGTCTCTTGCTCCGCCCGTTCCGAGAAGGCGCGGATCTCGCCGGCGCACCAATCGCGCCCCGCGGCGTCCACAGTGTTGAGTCCGGGGTAGCGCTCTAACTCGGTCAGACTGCAGAGCTCGAGCAGCGATCCCACTACGTCACCTTCTCCGCATTCCTAACGTTTACGTGCACGAGCATGAGTCCGGTGCGCGTCATGCTTTGGTCGTCGAGCCACGAGAAAAGGAACTGCGCCACGTGCCTCTCGACGCTCCGTTTCTGATCCGTGATCGCCATGTCGGCAACGACGAGCTTCATTCGGAACTTCCCCTGCGCGTCCACCGCGAACTCGCCGGTCGTACTAGGAGCACCGACGAGAACCTGTACGGCCGTGCGGCTGTTGATCACCGGGCTGCTGGACTCGTCGAGATTGTAGAGGGTGAAAACGACCGACGAGACGTCGGTGGTCACAAGAGCATCGCCGTCCTCGTCGATCAGTTCGCCCGTCAGTATCGGGCTTGTTTTTTCCCACCCCTCGACGACATGCAGCACAGCCGCCTCCGCTTACTTACTTCGTCGAGGGTTCCGGCGCCGGGGCCGACTGGCACGTTTCTGCTTGTCGCGAGACTCGCTCGAGTTCTGCAGCAACGAGGCGAGCGCCCCGCGGGAGATCGGCGTGAGGTTCGTCATGTAGAGCCGCGGACCCCACTCGATGTATCCCGACACGTCGAGCGGCGCCGTCGTCCGCCCGAGCTTCTCGCGGTAGAGAATGCGGAGCTCCCGATCGACGCGCTCGTCGTCGAGAAACTGCTTGGCCGAGCCCTCGGTCGAGAAACCATACGACCGCAACGTCGCGACGCACGCCGGGAGTACGCGCGCGACCTCCCGCTCGTCGAACCCCTTTGCCACGAGCTGGCGGCCGAGCCACCGCTTAGAAAGCAGGCCCCGCCGACGCACCCGTCCGCCTGACTTTTCCCGTTGCGTAAGTGCACTGGCGGCCGCCCGCCGTGCGTCCCTCTTCGTCCCCGTCCCTCGAAGTACGCGTGCCGCGGCTGCGGCAACGCCCTTGCTAGTTTTTTCCGCCATCGTCCCGTCCCCCCACTAGGCGTTGCCATGCCTGAACACGACTCCGACGCCGGCGGATTCGTCGGCCCACTTGAAGATGAAGTCCCCGCTATTGGTTACGCGCGCGACCGCAAGATCGACCTTGCCGATCAGGTAGCTATCCGCGTCAGTCGTTACCGGTCGAACGATGAGTCCGGCCGCGATGGTCCCGGCCTCTATGGCCGTCCACGTCTCGTTCGCCGCCTTGAGTTCGATGCGATCGTTCGCGTTGTCCTGCAGCACCGTCTTTGTGCTGAGCACATGCCGGCCCGAGCCGCCGAAACCGGCGACGTAGCCGGTGCCGGATAGCTCGCCGAGCGTCGTAATGTCGCCCACGAAATCGTTGTCGGCGGTCGCGTTGTTTGCACTCGTGACGAGGATGACGCGGACGGTATCGTTGACCCAGTCGTGGACTTTCTTTGCAAAGTCCGCCTTGGCCCGATTCGTTATGAACCCCATCCGCCCCTCCGCTCCGCCGCCTAACGATTGCGCCTATGCTACCGCGTCGTCGGCCAATCATCACGCCAGCTCGACCCACGCGGCCCCCGCCTCTCTAAGCCGCACGACGGTGCGAGTCGTCGCCTCCGCGACGACGACGTAGCGCGCTCCACCTTCCGAGAGCGCAACGGTGCGCACGCTCGCTTCGATGAGTTCCACGTAGAGGGCACCGGCCTCGACAAGCGTGACGTTCGCCGCGGTGATTGCATCCGGTACGTCCCCGCCGATCGTTACGCCGTCGCCATCCGGTGCGCTCCAAACGGACGCCGCGACGACGCTTGCCCCGTTTGCCGCGCCTACGGTCCCGGCCGCCTGCGCGGACGTCCACGTAGAGAGCGCCGCGAGGCCCGAGGCCGAGACGGCACCAGCCGCACCCGTTCCGTTGGGGGCCGTCCAGGTAGAGAGCGCGACCACGGCGGTACCGGACGCGGACCCCGGAGCGCCGCTCGCCGCCGGGGCCTCGTACGTAGAGACGGCGGCCGTGCCGGCACCGGTTACGGCCTGGGGGGCACCGGCGCCGGCAGGTGCCGTCCATGCGCTCGATACGAGCAGCCCGGCGCCGGCAACTAGGTTTTGACTGGACGCGTCAGGGGCGGTCCACGCAGACGCCGCGACAAGGCCGGCGCCGCTTGTCGCACCGGCGGCACCGGTGGGGACGGGGGCCGTCCACGGCGCCTCGGCCGCCACCCCGACCCCCGAGGCGGCACCGGGCGCCCCGGCGCCAGCGGGGACGGTCCAAGTAGAAGCGACAAGTACCCCGTCGCCCGACGTAATGGCGGAACTGTCGGCGACGGGGGCCGTCCAGGTAGACGTGACGAGCGAGGCCGTGCCATCGACGGCGCCGGCCGCCCCTGTCGCCGCTGGTGCGGTCCACGTCGAGACAGCGGCAACGCCGCTGCCCGATGCCGCCCCCACGGCGCTCGACCCCGCTGGGGCCGTCCAGGCCGTCGCGACGAGTAGGGCGACGCCGGTGACGATGCCGACGAAGCCCGAGCCGCCGGGCGAACTCCAGGAGGACTCGACGACGACGCCGTCGCCCGTCTGTTCGTTTTGGTCGAGAAGTAGGAGGAGCGACATGCCGACGACCTACGTGCGCCGCGGGCTCAGCCCGAGCCGGGTTCCCGTCGCTGTTCCTCGAGCAGTAGGACGAGGAGTTCTCGCTCTACCTCCCGGTTTTTTTTCGCCAGCGACTCGTTTTCTTTCGTGAGGCCCGCATTCGTTGCCCTCTCCGCGCCGAGCTCGTCCACGAGGGTTTCGACGCGAGCCTCGAGCTGGTCCACGTAGGTGCGCGACGCCGCCTGCCGAATGCCGAGAGCCGTCATGCAGAGCGCACCGGCGGAAATGGCCACGGCCGCTACGGCGATCCACGGCGAGAGCAGTGCCGGGCTCGTGCTGGCCTCGGCCGCCATGGCGCCCCCGGTGTAGAGGACGAAGAGGAGGGCTAGGAGCTGCGGCCAGATCTTAGGCGCACGCCCGCCGAGATTCCCGCGAGACCTCCCTCCCCACCCCGGTCGAGGACAGCCAGCGTGTAGAAGAGCCCCATCAGCAACCCGTTGGCGCTCTGCAGCCAGACGCGCGGCGTCGGTAAGTCGGCCCCGAAGGATCCGAAGTGGACGGCAACACCGCCAAAGGCCGACATCAGGACCAACGTGTGCTGTGGCAACAAGAGCAAGCGCGCCTGCCATGAGGTGGGCGAGAGCCGCAGCGAGGGGAGAGCGCAGGCGGATGCGACGAGCATCAGGACACGCAAAAACTCGAGTCCGATCACTTGAGCGAAAATCGCCCACTGGATTCGCGCTAGCGCTTCCTCCGGTGTCGGAAGCGACAGGGTGAGGATCACCCCCCAGCTCGCATGGAGCGCCGTCACGTACGAGATCATCCAACGCGCGCGCCCGCTCTCCATAGTCTTGCCTCACGGCGCCTCCCTTGCCCCCCACTGGGTAATTCTACACAGGAGGGCTCGCCGCTTTCGCGTGCGCCATCCGCCGCGGCCTACGGTCGAAGCCGAAAGAAACGATGCCCGCCTATCGTCACCGTTGCCTTCCCCGCCTCCGCCCACGCCGGAGCCTTCTTTATGGGAAGTATGTACTTAGCGAAACCCCCTAACGGGTGCTAGTCGTCGCTGTTGAACATTCCCGACGTCTCCGCAGCCTTCCCGCGCTTCACTTTCGTCGGCCGCTTGTAAGTCACGTTCACGTCCCGCGTCGGTGGGTACTCTATCCGCTTACCGTCCAATAATTCGCGCACGGTGAGAATCTGTAGCTTCGCGTACTTCTTCCGCCAGCCGAGTGAATCGTAGAAGCCGGCGCTCGCCGCTTCCTTGGTCATCGGGCGTGTCGGCTCGTTGAAAGTGATGAGCACCCCGATCTCGGCTTTCTCGCGCTCAATGACGCCGCGCAGGTCGCGAAGCTGCGTGATGTCCACCTTCCCCGCTTTCACGGACAGGATGATCTGTTTTGTCTTGGCGCCCTTCTTGTCGTCGTGAAAGTAGAGCCGTCCGTCGATACCGCGGTCGGCTCCCTTCTTCTGCTCCACGGGGCGAGCGCCGACGAGACCGAGCGCCCACCACTGGAACTGATACGGGTCAGCCGCGGCAAGGTCCTCCGCGTCGGCAACGCTCACCGGCTCACCGATCACGTCGAACTCAAGGTTTTCGCCGAACGCATCCCGGAGGCGACTGCGAATCAGATTGACGGCAAGGTGAGTGATGTCGATGCCGATCCAGCGCCGCTTGAGACGTTCCGCCGCCGCGATCGTCGTTCCGCACCCGCAGAACGGATCGAGTACAGTGTCCCCCTCATTAGTGCTCGCCAGGATGATTCTCTCAAGGAGTGCCTCGGGTTTCTGGGTCGGATACCCGAGACGCTCGCGCGCCATCATGTTTAAGGGCGCGATATCTTCCCAGACGTCCCCGAGTGCGCGACCCTTGGATTCGTCGTCGTACCGGATGAGACGCGGCCAACCGCCATCCGTCGGGAGGTAGATGCGACCTTCCGCGACTAACTCGTCGAGCTTTTCCACGGTCGTTGACCAATGCCGACCGATGCCCGTGACGTCGAAGCCGCGCCAGGTTTCGCCGCTTCTTCCGCGCCTAATCCCTGGGGCCGTTAACTCACCGTGAGTGTACGCGCGCCCCTTCTCATCGGTTAGACGGTAGTGGCGCTGGCGGTGCTTGTCCGACAACGGAACGTAGAGGCGATTCCAAAGCTGGCGGCCGGAGTCCTTCGCATAGAACAGAATGACGTCATGTACCGGCCCCCACCTTCGCGCCGACGAGTGGGTGCCGGTGCGGCGCCAGATCACTTCGCTCAGGAAATTCTCGGGGCCGAACACCGCATCAAGAAGAAGCTTCAGGTAGTGGCTCGCCGTCGGGTCACAGTGGAGATAGAGCGTGCCCGTGCGCTTGAGCGTGCGGCGTAGTTCGATCAGGCGCGGCGCCATCATGGCGAGGTACGCGAGCATGTCGCTTTCGCCAAGAAATGTGCGGAACGCCTGCATCGCTTGAGAGACGCGCCCCCCGAGTTCAACGACTTCTTCGTATGCGCGCGCCGCCGATTCGTCCCAGGTCCAACTATCCTCAAACGCTATTATCTGAGCCGCAGCGCGCGATCCGTCACGCTCGGCGAACAACACGTTGTAGTCCTGCGCCGAGTTGAAGGGCGGGTCTAGATAGACGAGGTCAACGGACTCGTCGCCGACATACCGGCGCAGCACGTCGAGGTTGTCGCCGTAGTAGAGCGTGTTCGGCGCTTCGTCACCGGGCACGAGT
>Ga0247727_10003710_pt1 | contig 33433 bp, 33 predicted proteins | sample WisWelCaveWW1625_FD_202498 | JGI IMG/M metagenome (GOLD analysis project Ga0247727, IMG submission 202498) | Biofilm microbial communities from Wishing Well Cave, Virginia, United States - WW16-25 | ecosystem: Environmental > Aquatic > Deep subsurface > Groundwater > Cave microbial mat | place...
GCCGCTTCGTTGACCAAGTTTTCCAAGTCGGCCCCTGAAAATCCCGGCGTGCCGCGTGCGATCTTTTCCAGCTCCACGTTCGTCGCGATCGGAACTTTCTTCGTGTGCACCTTGAGAATTTCAGTACGGCCACGCAAGTCCGGTCGATTGACCACGACTTGCCGGTCAAACCGCCCAGGTCTGAGCAAGGCAGGGTCGAGGACATCCGGCCGGTTAGTGGCAGCAACCAAGATCACGCCTTCGGTCGTATCGAATCCGTCCATCTCGACGAGCAGTTGATTGAGAGTCTGTTCACGCTCGTCATGACCTCCGCCCAACCCTGCTCCACGAAGCCGGCCAACGGCATCGATTTCGTCGATAAAGATAATGCAGGGAGCATGTTTTTTCCCCTGCTCGAAGAGATCGCGAACACGGGAGGCTCCGACGCCGACAAACATTTCCACGAAGTCCGATCCGCTGATACTGAAAAACGGCACACTGGCTTCACCGGCAATGGCCTTGGCCAGCAGCGTTTTCCCCGTGCCGGGAGGACCGACGATCAAGACACCTTTGGGAATGCGGCCGCCAAGCTTTTGGAACTTGCGAGGATCCTTGAGAAACTCGATGATTTCAAGCACTTCGTCCTTGGCTTCATCGATGCCTGCAACATCGGCGAACATCACCTTCTTGCGCTCTTCCGTCAACAGACGAGCTTTACTCTTCCCGAAGGAGAGAGCCTTATTGCCCCCCATCTGCATTTGCCGCATCAAGAAGAACCACACCCCTATGAACAGTATAAACGGCCCCCAGGTCATCAGGAACGAGATGTACCAAGGGCTTTCATCCGGTGGCTTCGCCTCAATCTGTACGCCCCGGTCCCGCAAGACCTGCACCAATTCAGGATATTCCACCGAGTAGGTTCGAATACGGGTCTTGTCTTTCAGGACGGCGCTGATGTGGCTGGATTTAATGATGACCCGCTCGACCTCTCCCTTGTCGAGTTTGGTCATGAACTCACTAAAAATCACATCTTCTTCAGGCTCATGATGCGGGACGCTGAACAGGTTGAACAGCAAAATCATGAAGAGGCCGACGACGACCCAGAAAAGTATATTCTTTGTCCTGGAATTCATCCAGATCTCCTTGTGCATGGCACGCTCAAACTGTCAGAAAAATCGCGAACGTGGGTGATATTACCACAGGCGCATTCATACTGACAACCGTGTGACCGAAGTCTTACTCTTGATCTCCCTCTATATCCAAGACAGCCAAATAGGGAAGGTTCCGGTACTTCTGCTGGTAATCGAGCCCATACCCGACCACGTACTTATTCGGAATCTTGAACCCCACATAGTCGATGGCGACATTGATGGTCCGACGATCCGGCTTGCTTAGTAAGGTGCAGACTTTGATCGACCGGGGCTTCTTTTTCGCCAAGGTCGTGACCAAGTATTGCGCCGTCAGTCCGGAATCGACGATGTCTTCCACCAACAAGACGTCCTTACCCTTGATGTCCTCGGTTAGCTCGGTCACCATTTTAACCTTGCCGGATGTTTTTGCCTGAGACCCATAGCTCGTCACCACAAGGAAATCCACACGCATGGGAATCCTGATTGCGCGAGCCAAATCGGCATAGAAGGCATAGGCCCCCTTCAATACCCCCACCAAGACGAAATCCTTCCCTGTATAATCGGTCGTGATCTGTTTGCCCAGCTCACGAATCCGGGCACGCATTTGTTCCTGCGTCACGATCGGCCGACCGAAGATCCGTTCCATGCTACCTTACTCCTTCTCTGACGTACGATTGCTCACCGAGGCCACTAAACAACGTGTCGTCCCACCACGAACGACGAAGCGCTCATCCTGCCGCATTCCCACCACCCAGAGAATTCCCTCTGGCGCCACCAATAATGGAACCTTCTCACGTTCGTGCCGAGCAACCTTCCTATCGGTAAAGAAGTCTTGTAGTTTCTTGTTCTTCCCCTTCATCCCATAGGGGGAGAACCGATCGCCAGCTTGCCAAGCCCGCACAGACAAGGGCTCCGAAAACCGGTCGGCATCGAATGATACTAGTCCTTGAGAAGGAGCCCTGCCCATCTCCTCGGCAGCACGACGAGTCATGAGTTGTACCTGAATTTGCTGATTCGTTCCAGCCCAATAGACCGTTGAAGGCACTGGAAGCGGCAGAGTCTCCCCTCGCCCTAACCCAGTCTCATCCCCGTGATCTCCCCCCGCACCTGGGCTAAATCGCACCGACCCCTGGTCCAGAATCACGCGGGTCTGCTTCAACGAGAGACGAACTCCGCTCCTTCCCTTGAGGAAGACACGCCGGACTGACTCCACCACGCGAAGGCTGCTGGCGCGCCCCTCTCCGTCGCAGGTCTGTAGGATTGCCCGAATGAGACGCCGCTGAAGCGCAACCGGCAACTCAATGAAGGACTGGCGATCGACTCGTAGCACGCCTCTGGAATCATGGCTGACAAGTGTTCGCGCCAGTTCATTGGTAACTTGCTCCAAGTATTGTTCGTCCTCGCGCAGCAAGTCCGCCTGCCGCTGCAACACACGGACAGCAGCCGGCGCCAACCGCGTGATGACAGGAAGGAGTTCCTTCCTGATCCGATTGCGGTGATAGAGCGGCTTCTCATTGCTCGAATCACGACGGTAGGTCAGCCCTTCACGTTCCAAGTAGGCCGTCACCTCTTCGCGTGTCGCTGCAAGAAGAGGGCGAATAATCCTGTCTTCACGAGCATAAGGCATCCCCGCTAACCCTGCCATGCCCGCCCCCCGCAACAGCCAGATAAGGACCGTTTCCGCCTGGTCATTGGCGGTATGACCGACCGCAATACGGTCAGCCCCTACCTGTTGAGCCAACTGCTTCATGAAGTCATAGCGCGCGGCGCGAGCCATTGCTTGAAGTGATGAGTGCTGTCGTCGCTTGACCAGCTTGGGTCGATGGATGACAAGAGACAGCTGCCGATCACGACAAAAATCGCTGACAAACGATTCGTCACCCTCGGACTCCGCTCCGCGCAACCCATAGTTGCAATGGACTACTGTCAGCGTGAGCCGCCAGGAGAGGGCCAGGCGATGGAGGAGAGACAATAACGCGACCGAGTCCGGCCCGCCCGACACCGCCACGAGTAGGTGCTGACCAGGAACGAACAGCTGTTGCTGACGCACCGTCCGAACGAGATGGGTCAACAGTGCCGGTCGTGCGGCCGTGATGGATGACGGCGTCATGATCGTCGGCTCAGCGGCCATGGTTACGAGCCCCCATCATTCACGAAGGCTTCTACTGCAACCGCCGACACGCCGCTGCGACAAGCCTGACGGCGGGCGGGCTCGCCGCTCGGTCGGTCAACATACTGTTTCAAGTATGCCTCTCTCCCTCGCAGCTCCGCGCGCCCGTCTCGCTTGGCGTCTCGGCGGTTTCGTCACGAACCCTCGTGAATCATGCGGGCTGGCCTCCCTGCGGAATACGCCGCAAACTGATGCGTGCCTGCTCCACATCACGGGCAATTTGCTTCGACAGCTCATCGGCAGATGCAAAGGTGTGATCGCCGCGTACCCGTGCCACAAACTGCACGGAGATCTCCTGGCCATAGAGATCGCTGCTCTGATCAAAAAGATTGACTTCGATCAGCCGCTCGCCGGCTCCAAAGGTCGGCCTGGTCCCAATGTAGGCGACCGCATCATAGGCCTGAGTACCGTGGACAGTCCGCGCGGCATAGACTCCATCGGGCGGAACGACGCGATCAGCCGGGACGCGCAGATTGGCCGTAGGCCAGCCCATCGTCTGCCCCTGTTGCATCCCGTGCACCACGGTACCTCGAATCCCATAGGCGCGTCCAAGCAACGTGGCAGCGCGCTCCACATGCCCGGCCTGAATAAGCTGGCGAATCCTGCTTGAACTCACCACGTCCCCCTCAATCACCACGGGGGTCACGGGATGTACGCGGAAGCCGTACTGCCCGCCGAGACGCACGAGGTCATCGATACGCCCGGCCCGGCCCTTCCCAAACGCAAAATGATTGCCCACAAACAGTTCAGACAGGGTGAGAGACCGATGCAAGATGTCTTCGGCAAATTGATCCGGGCTCATCGCCGCGAAGGCCGGGGTAAAGTCCAGGAAGACCACTTCATCGATCCCCGCGGCTTCGAAGTGCGCAAGCTTTTCCTCCGGACTGGTGAGAAAGCGAAGATCGGCGCGGGGTGCGAGGATTTTTACCGGATGCGGTTCGAAGGTCAGCACAAGCGCAGTCCCCTGTGCCTTCCGGGCCGTCTCGACCACCGTCTGCAGCAGCGCTCGATGGCCCCGGTGGTGGCCGTCGAAATTGCCGATCGTAGCGACCGGATAGGCACGTGGACACTCGCCGGGCTGCCCACGCGTCACTTTCAGCATGGTCGTCAGCGGAGGAGACGCGCTGCGTCTTTGGCAAAGTAGGTCAGAATGAGATCTGCGCCGGCCCGCTTAATCGAGAGTAACGATTCCATCATGGCCCGCGATTCGTCGAGCCAGCCGGCGCTGGCGGCCGCTTTGATCATGCTGTACTCCCCGCTCACTTGATAGGCCGCCACCGGCAACAACATCTGCGCTCTGGCCGCGGCAATAACATCGAGATACGGCAGTGCCGGTTTCACCATGATGATGTCGGCCCCCTCTTCGACATCGAGGGCTATCTCCCGAAGCGCTTCCCTGCAGTTGGCGGGATCCATCTGGTACGACTGCCGATCGCCGAATTGAGGACTCGAAAACGCCGCATCCCGAAACGGTGCATAAAAGCAAGACGCAAATTTGGCGGCATAGGCCATGATCGGCAACTCTGGAAAACCAGCCTGATCTAATTCCGCCCGGATCGCCGCCACCCGCCCATCCATCATATCGGACGGCGCCACCATATCGGCCCCGGCTTGCGCATGGGTCCTGGCCATCGCACGGAGACACTCCAGCGTTTCATCGTTGAGAATGCGACCATCCTTGACGATTCCGCAATGACCGTGATCGGTGTATTCGTCGATGCAGACGTCGGTCACGACCATCAGGCCCGGGACCTGGTCCTTAACCGCTTTGACGGCCCGCTGCACGATGCCGTTCGGATCGAACCCCGAACTCCCCCGTGCATCTTTCCGGTCGGGAATCCCAAAGAGTATGATGGCGGGAATCCCCAGGGCCGCAATCTCACTTGCCTCTTTCACCAAGAGATCGACCGAGAGCCGGAACTGGCCCGGCATCGAGGTGATCTTCTCTCGCCGATCTCGCCCCTCGACGACGAACAGCGGACAGATCAAGTCGGACGGGGCAAGGCTCGTCTCCCGTACCATGCGACGAAATGCCTCATGCTGCCGCAGCCGCCGGAGCCGCTGTATTGGGAAGGCCATCGGATCACTTCCTCGGGAGATTCGTCAGGAACACCACGAGGTCGCGCACGGAAATCATGCCGACCAATTTGCCATCCTGAGTCACGCCGAGATGGCGAATATGCGTTTGGGCCATCAGATCGTTGGCATCCAAGACGGTCTTATTCTGCTCAATCGTCAAAATCGGGGCCGACATAATCTGTTCGGCCGTCGTCTTGTGGGTGTCGGCGCCAGCCGCGACCACACGCCGGACCATATCGGTATCCGTGAGGATGCCGACGATCTCCTTCCCGTTCGTCACGAACAGGCTGCCGATGCCACGATCCCGCATGATGCGTGCCGCCGTCTGGGCATCCGTATCCCGCTCAATTGTAATAAACTTCTCCCTCGGAACCATGAACGACTTGACTGGAACCATACGATACCCTCCCTTGGCTGATTCATTCCATCACTCTGCCGTCTACTTTGGCCTAACCGCGCGTAGAAACGGCGGATCGAGCCCCTTCCTTGAAATGCCTCACGATCGCTTCCGCCAGAGCCGGCACAGTATTCTCAGCCGGCACGACCGTGACCGTCAACCCGTACTCTTCTGCCGTGCGTGCCGTAATGGGCCCGATGCAGGCAATGACCACCCGGGCGGCGAGTGGTCTCACCGCATCCCGCCCTCCAAAAAGTTCCACAAAATTGCGGACAGTGGAGGAGCTCGTGAATGTCACCGCCGCCACCTGCCCATCGTGAAGCTGTTGCGTCAAGGACGCGACGTCCACCGCCGGGGCGATTGTGCGATAGACAGGAATCACATCGACGGTTGCCCCTAACTCACGCAACTGTTGCGGCAAGATTTCGCGAGCGACTTCGGCGCGTGGGATCAATACGCGCCTCCCACGGATTCCCACATGAGCCAATACGGCGATCACACCCTCTGCCTGAAACTCGGTGGGAACGACATCCGGAGTCAGCCCATAGGTTCCCAGTTCCTGCGCAGTTCTTGGTCCAATCGCGCACAGGCGAAGGTTCGCCAATGCGCGCGCATCTTTTCCTGCTGCATGGAGTCGGTCCATAAAGGGCCTCACCCCGTTCACACTGGTAAAAATGAGCCATTGATAGGTACTGAGACGAGTCACCGAGTCATCGATCGCCTGCCAACTGGCTGGAGGCACGATCTGAATCGTCGGGACTTCAACCGGCTCCGCGCCATAGGCAGCCAATAGCTGGGAAAACTCCCTCGCCTGCTCCTGTGCGCGGGTCAGCACGACCCGTTTCCCGAAGAGCGGCTTGGTTTCAAACCAATTCAGCTGTCCTCGCAATCGCACGACTTCACCCACGACGATCACCGTCGGCGGTTCGAGATGCGCGGCTTCCGCTTTTGCGACAATATCAACCAATGTCCCCACGATGGTCTGTTGATCGGCTTTACTTCCCCAACGAATCGCCGCAACCGGCTCGTCGGGCGACCGCCCCTCCGACAGTAACCGTCTGACGATCAAAGGAAGATTCTTCATGCCCATCATGAACACGAGCGTCCCTGATGCACTGGCCAATTTCGGCCATTCCAACTGAGTTTCCGGCTTGGTGGGATCTTCATGACCGGCAACAAACGTGACCGTGGACGCCAACGTTCGGTGGGTCACCGGAATGCCTGCATAGGCAGGAACCGCAACCGCTGCCGTCACACCAGGCACAATCTCGAAGTCGACCCCTGCAGCGGCCACCGCTTCTGCCTCTTCTCCACCGCGTCCAAAGACAAACGGGTCTCCCCCTTTGAGACGAACCACCACGTTTCCCTCCACGGCGCGTTCAATGAGCAGTCGATTGATATCGGCTTGGTCCTGATACTGCCCGCGTCCCCGCCGGCCGACATAGATGCGCTGTGCCGCGGCCGGAGCATACTGCAGTAAGACGGGATTGGCGAGATAGTCGTAGAGGACGACATCGGCCGCCTCAAGGCATTCCTTCCCTTTCAGCGTCAACAGTCCGGGATCGCCTGGTCCCGCCCCCACCAAATAAACCTTCCCCGGCCTTCTCGGTTTCATCATGTGATCCCGTAGATCGCTTGGAGTATTCGATCGCCACCGCGCGCGAGCAGTTGTTCCGCGAGTTGAATACCGATCGACTCCGGATCCTCAATGGTTCCTTCAACGCTATCGCGAACGAGCTCTTTGCCGTCCACACTGGATACCAATCCTTCCAAGGTCACCCCTGTCCCGACCACTGTCGCATGCGCCGCGATCGGAACCTGACAGCCTCCTTGGAGCCGATGGAGCAACGCACGTTCGGCCAGAACGGCTGTCATACTTGGCGCATGGTTCAAGCCACTCAACAATGAACGAATAATCAGATCGTCTCGCCGACCCTCGATGCCCAGCGCCCCTTGGCCAATCGCAGGTAGACTAATCTGTGGCGCAAGATACTCCGTAATCTCATGCGCCCAGGCCAATCGCCGGAGCCCGGCGGCGGCAAGCACGATGGCGTCGAACTGTCCCTCTCGTAATTTCTTAAGACGGGTATCCAAGTTCCCGCGCAACATGGCAATCGTCAGATCGGGCCTGGCATGCAGGAGCTGCGATTGGCGGCGAAGGCTGCTGGTCCCGATCCGGGCGCCGCGAGGAAGGTCCTTGAACGACCGCCCGTCACGACTAATCAGGGCATCACGGGGATCCTCGCGTGGCGGCACACAGAGAATGGCCAATCCCTCGGGCAACTCCGTGGGCACATCTTTCATACTATGCACCGCCAGATCGATCTCGCCGCTCAACAGCGCTTCCTCGATCTCCTTCACGAACAGTCCCTTTCCGCCAATTTGGGCCAGCGGAACGTCAAGAATCTTGTCTCCCGATGTTTGGATCCTTTGCAACGTCACCGTTACATGTGGAGCCAGCGCGTGCAACTGTCCCTGCACCCACTCGCTCTGCTGCACCGCCAGCTTGCTACCGCGCGTTCCAAGTACGACGGTCGATCGTTCATGGCCGATTTTCAACGTGGCTCCCTTTCACCGACTCACATTTGGTCTGTCTGGTCTGTTCAGTCTGTCTGGTCTATCTGGTTTGTCTGTTCGTTGGTTAGTTTCATGCAACCACACACACGAAACAGACCGAATAGACCGGACAGACCAGATAGACCAAATAACGGTCTTCCAACGCTCAATGATCCGGTGTCTTCGAGCCACTTCTCGGAGTCACCTGTTCAACACCCCGGATATCCTCTTGTGACGAATGACAAGGCTCCGAGGCAGATGACACACTCTCATCGACATTGGAGACCCCAGGGTCGCCGAGGCTGAAAAACCGTCTCGCCGCCTCGATAAAGGCAACCCCCTCTGAGGAATTGACTTCAGCCTTGAGCGTCACCATTGTATTGTGAATAAGCTTGTTCACGATCGACGACGCCATCGCCTCGACCAATTCACGCTCCGGCGCGGACAGATTCGCCAATCGCCCCAAGGTCTTGTCGAGCTCGGCCTGCTTGATATCATCAACCCGCGCGCGGAGAGCCACGATGGTGGGAGTCACCTCCAACGACTGGAGCCAGTGCCGTACAACTCCGACTTCATCCACCACCATTCGCTCGGCTTTCTCAGCCTCGTTTATGCGCTCCCCGCGATTCCGTTCAACCCGTGTCTTCAAATCATCGATGTCGAAGAGAAAGGCATTGTCCACATGCCTCACCGCCGGATCGATATTGCGCGGGACCGAGATGTCGATCAAAAACATCGGACGATTCATCCTTTGCTTGACCGAGCGCTGCACGTCATCCTCGCTCACGAGATAATGTGCGGCACCGGTCGACACCAAGACGATATCGGCAGAAGCCATATCCTCCCGAAACTCCTCAAAGGCGACCGCGGTACCGCCAAACCGGTTTGCCAATTCCAGCGCATGTTGCGGACTCCTGGTCGTGACCCGCACATGCCGGATGCCGTTGGCAATGAAATGTCTCGCCGCTAACTTGGCCATCTCCCCCGCTCCCACCAGCAACACCGTTTTCTCGCTTAAGTCCGAGAAGATTTTTTTCGCTAATTCGACCGCGGCATAGCTGACCGACACGGCCATCTCAGCAATTTTCGTTTCCGTCCGCACGCGCTTGGCGACGGAAATCGCTTTCTTCACGACCTTGTTCAGAATGATGCCGGTCGCCTTGTGTGTCAGCGCAACCTCGAAGGCCTCTTTGATCTGACCCAGAATCTGCGACTCGCCGACGATCATGGAGTCGAGACTGGAGGCCACTCGAAATAAATGGCTGATCGCCCGATCTCCCTCATGCCAGTATAAATGGGGAGTCAGCTGCTCCGAGGACAGCGAAAGGTGGGCGTCAGCCAGGAAATCCTGGATTCGTCCATACCCTGATTCGATCTCATCAACGACGGCATAGACCTCAACACGATTGCACGTCGAGAGTAATATCCCTTCCCGCACCCCCTGATACGAGCAGAGACGGGTCAAGGCTTCGCCCATCCGGCTCTCCGGAATCGCAAGTTTCTCGCGGATTTCGACCGGGGCGGTCTTGTGGCTCAAGCCGACGGCAATAATGTGCATTTCAAGACACCGGTCCGTGACCCTTGAGGACCACCCCAATGAGGGTCAGAATAACTCCGGCAAACCCGATAATCGTGAGATACGCCGCTCGTTTAGCCCTCCAGCCCACCGTCAATCGGCCCATCAGCACGACAAAGTAGAACACCCACGTCACCAACGCCCATGTTTGCTCGGGATTCCAGTTCAGATACGATCCCTGGGAGAACTCGGCGGAAAGCGCGCCCGTAATGATGCCGAGCGTGAGTAGCGGAAACCCCGTTACAATCGACTGTTGATTCAGATGGTCGAGAAAATCCAGGGCAGGCAACTTTGAGTAGAGGACATTGAAACGTTTGGACTTGAGAAGTCTATCCTGAATCAGATACATGAGACCAGCCACAAAGGCGATGGCAAACCCCACGGTACCCAGCATGCTCAAGGTGACGTGGACCCATAGCGTTCGAAACACCGGCGTGTGCGTCGGAGCGGTTTCCGGCAATGCGGCGGCAGAGACCAGTGAGAGCAACGCCAGGGGCACGATGAACGAGCCAAGCACGTGCAGATGATGGCGAACTTCCACGGCCAAAAAGACCAAAATCAACACCCAGGAAAAAAACGACAGGGCTTCATGGAATCCCGGCGACGAGACGTCCGTCGCCCCGATCATCCCTGCGCCCAATGCAATCGTGTGTGAGGCAAACCCGGTCGCCGTCATACCCAGCGAGATTTTCGACAGGACTTCAGAAGGCCAGAGCAAATAGGCAAGAAAGGAGACGGTGGCCGCAAAATACAGGGCCAACGTCACCACAAAAAACATGGCGGCCATAGAGGTCTATCCCCTCAACTTCTCAGGACAAACAGACTGTCATTGAACAGAAGATTATATCGATGGCGCGAGATGGGAGTCAACAAAACGATCGCAGAGTGACGGGCCGGACGATCCCGTCCAGCCCTCCCGGCACCCTCTATGTCGTCGGTTCGCCGATTGGCCATCCCGATGACATTACCCTGCGGGCCCTTGCCACGCTGCGCCGCGTCACGGTTATTGCGTCAGAGGACCCTCGCGTAACGCAGGCGCTCCTAGCCCATCATGGCATCACCGCAACCGTCACAAGCTACGGCCCGATCAATCGCCACGAGAAGGTGCGGCTCCTTCTGCATCGACTCATGCAGGGACAGGATATCGCCCTCGTCTCAGACAACGGCACACCGGTCATCTACGACCCAGGCAGTCTCCTTGTGGCTGCTGCCCATCAAGCAGGAATCCCGGTCAAGGTCATCCCTGGTCCCTCTAGCATGACGGCAGCGCCGGCGATCTCTGGCTTTTCTGGTGATGCGATCATCTTTGAGGGACACCTTCCTCCTACCAGTCGGCATCTCGCAGAATACCTCTCCCAACTCCGCAAGGAACGAAGAACCCTCGTCTTCTATGTGGACCCCAGAGCCCTGAAAGGGCTACTGAAAATCCTGGCGCAGACACTCCCCACCAGGCAGATTACCATCGCCATGAATCTCACAACCAGCAAAGAGACTCTCTGGCGCGGGGAACCAGGTGAGCTGCTCGATCAGATCGGACCAGTGCCGAAGGATTCAGCGGTGACGGTCGTTATTGAAGGGTATAGGGCAGGATCGCAACACTACTTATCTTCACGGCGGCGGATGACGACTTGATAGGACCCTCCGACGCGATCTTCCGAAAGGATGGTGTGCCCCTCATTACTCACGCTGGGAGGGACATTCCGAATCGGGTCGCCACTGTCCAACAGCACTAAAAGAATCTGTCCCTTTTCCATCGCTTCCAGTTTCAACTTCGTTTTGACGAAGTTATAGGGGCAAATCACTCCCCGCAGATCCAACTCGACGTCCGGTTGAGCAGTCACTGCCGTGTTTCTTTCGCCATTTTCTGACACGCTTCTCTCCTCCGCCACAGTCTTGACCAGCAGGATGCTGAAAAAGTCCGCCAGCGCCACGCAGCGTGGCGCATGACGTGCGAGACGTGCGCGAAAGGCGCGACCCGAAGTTGAAGTTCGGAAAACCTCGAACTTTACACCTCGAACCCTCGAGTCTCGCCTTTCTCGCCAGTCCCGCCCGTCTCGCGCGGCTATTGTGCCGCATTTGTTTTTCCGCGGCCTGCGCTGGTTGGACACAAGTCCTAACAAGGAGTCGGTGGGCCCGGCAAGCACTGCACCTTCTTATCCCCTCACGCGGAATGTGTCTCGACTTAGTTCAGGCCCTTGACCAAGTTTGGCTTGGTGTAGTCCGTCCCGTAGTCTGACTTGGTTCCGGCTGCTGCATTGCCCCATCCTGGCTGTGGTTCACACTGCCAGCAGGGAGCAGCACCGGTATATTCACCAACCGGGCTGGTGATACCGGAATCGATCTTTCCTGGAAGAACAGAGCCAGCGATGCCGCCGGTGATCCCGCCACGATTCGTATCAATCGAGCGCTCATTCTGAGGATCTGGGCGTTGTCCTAATCCACCGAACCCCTGCTTCGTCGCATCAACGTGAACCACGTACGCCTCGAGCACAAGCTTCTTCCCTGTGCCAAACGGTTGGTCAACGGTTGTCTGTTCCCTGACTTGAATGCTGACATCGTCGCCGACATTCACTAATTTGAGACTCTGCATGTTGGAATGCTCATCGATGAGCAGGGTCATGACCGTCCGGGCCCCATACCCTGACTTGCCTTCCTGCCCTTCGTCAAATGTCTTCCCAGCCCCGCCTGTTTCAATCATGAGCCTGTGCTGCGCCAGGTCAAGCGCAAACACACGTCCATACACCGTCTCCGGCTGCGACAACCGATCGAGGAACTGGGTTCGATCAAAGGTAGTCACGCGCGTGCTCGACCCCGACACATCGCCAACACCTTCACCCACGCCCATGCCGGACTGGTTAGACTGCAAACGCTCCTGAGCGATTGAGATACCGGATGCCCCGACAAAAAGAATTGCCGCTCCTAGTGCCAACACGTTACGCATGTGCTGCCTCCTTGGTGAGACTTGGTGAGATTAGAGAATGACGTGAGATGACGGACACCAAGATGGGACCAACATCATGACCTTGCACCTTCTTTATCTCTCTGGGCGCGGACTATAGGCTACCACTTCGGACATGTCAACTGGACAATATGCGTGTTTATTTTGATTCAGATTCGCGCACAATCCGAATCACCATCCAAACCAAACGGGCAAAAACTCGCACCACTTCTCTTGCCAAGCCGTGAACTGATGGTGCCCAGAGGGAGGGTCGAACTCCCACTCTCTTGCGAGAACCGGATTTTGAGTCCGGCGCGTCTGCCAGTTCCGCCATCCGGGCATATTTGTTGACTGAGCGAAGTTTCTTAGCACGAAGCCCTGTGCGGGTCAATCCGCGCCCCTCTTTTCTTAGCACGACCGCAGTGTTACAATCCCCTGTCACACTCACCTAATAATTTTGCGGGAGGATCCTCACACCATGGCAGACGTCCAGTGCGTCACATGTGGACAAGCCGGAGAAACTATCACTGATCCTCTCTTCATGGGAAAGCTTGAATCCGAGATCAAAGCCAAGGTCTGCAAACCCTGCTGGAAAAAGTGGGAAGGTATGCGGGTTATGGTCATCAACGAGTATCAAGTCAACCTGGGTGAAGAGAGCGGCAGAGAACTCGTGAAGAAGCAGATGAAGGCCTTTCTTAAACTCGGCGAGCAAACTGATACTGGGAAGCTCGATCAGAACTATCGCCCACCGGCATAAGAAGATCGTTATTTGGTTTGTTTGGTCTGTCTTGTTTTTTGGTTGAACGAAACTAACCAGATGAACCAGACAGAGCGGGCTTGTCCCAGACGTAGGGACCATTGATTTTCCACCCTGCCACAATAGTTTTCCGCGACCTGCTAGGCCGTTGATCGCCAGAGCCTTCCGTGAATTTCTCCAGCGATCTCGCAGGCTTCGTTGACATGCCGATTTCATAAGTGCTAGATTACGTGGTTCTTGCTCCGTCCGCAGGGTCACCAACATTATTCCCGTCAGGTGAGGAGAGGGAGCCGGTTTCGTGTGATTACACAGATGCATGTAAAAGGGTTGATGTTCGACCCTTATAATAACGCGTACATCGTGGTGCTACGTGACGAAGAGCATTCCGACATGCTCCCCATTTGGATCGGCAAGTCAGAAGCAGGTGCGATCAGCATGTCATTGGAAAACGTCACGTCTCCCAGGCCGATGACGCACGACTTCATGAAGTCGCTCCTCGATGCCTACAATGCGAAAATCATCAGCGTGGTCATTGCGGACTTGTCGGAGCACACCTATTTTGCGAAAATTCATTTGATGTACGAAGATTCAGAATACACCGTCGACGCCAGACCCAGCGATGCGATTGCACTTGCGCTTCGGAGCAATGCGCCGGTGTTTGCAAACGATACGGTCATTACCAAGCAGAGCTCCGAGGAACTCGAACAGTGGTTGGAAAATCTCAAGCCGGAAGACTTCGGCAAACTGGACTCCTGATTCAGCGAGATGCAATATGAGCACCATCGAGCTGCCCAAAGAACAAGACCTGGTTGAATACCGGGTGGATCGCATCCTCGAGGAGGCCAACACCGACACTAGAATTGTCGTCTTGGTACGACAGGACGGCGCCCTCGATACGTTTCCGATTTGGGTCGGGGCCGCAGAAGGTAATGCCATTAAATTAGCACTCGATACCATGCTCACGCCGCGGCCAATGAGCCATGACTTGATCAAGAGTTTTGCCGAACATTTGAACATCACGATCCAACGCGTCGTCATTGCGGACGTCAAAAGCAGCACGTATTACGCCATGGTTCATGTCGCCAATAAAGGCGTGGAGCGGGCAATCGATGCCAGGCCCAGCGACGCAATTTCGTTAGCCCTCCGGGCTCCTTGCCCGATCTACATTACCCAAGATGTGTTGAAGCGGCGGAGTACGACGAATCTCGACGCCTGGCTGGCAAAACTGGAGTTGAAAGATATCAACACACCGGAAGTACAGGAAACTTGATTCACTCGGTAGCGAAGGAGCCGGAAGAACGATGTTGACCTACATGCAAAAGCCTCTGGACGTGCAGGAAAAGTGGTACCTCGTGAATGCTGAGGGGAAAACGCTTGGGCGATTGGCCGCCCGCGTTGCCGGAATGTTGCGTGGCAAACACCGGCCAACCTTTACCCCTCATGTGGACATGGGTGACCATGTTGTGATCATAAATGCGGAGAAAATCCATCTGACCGGCAACAAAATGGCCACGAAACTCTATCGCCATCATAGCGGCTTTCCGGGCGGACTCAAGACCGCGACGGCGCAGCACGTCTTCCGAAAGGATCCGACAGAACTCTTGACCAAAGCGATCGAGGGCATGCTTCCAAAGAATCCATTGGGCAATCATATGACCAAGAAACTCCGCGTCTACGTCGGGCCAACCCATCCGCACCAGGCTCAACGACCGGAACCGATTACCCTGTAATCATCACTGCGAGAGAGAAGAAGAAGGAGACGTTGTAGCATGGCAGTAGCGACTCAATATGCAACCGGACGACGAAAGTGCGCCATTGCCAGAGCCTGGGTCACCGGGAGGGCGGGCGACATTACGATCAATGATCAACCGATCGAGAAGGTGTTCCCCCGGCTGACCTTGCGGCAGATTATTCAGTTTCCGCTCGAAATCGGCGGTGTCGTTGGGCAGTACTCGATCAAGGCCACGGTTCACGGCGGTGGACTGACCGGACAAGCCGGCGCCCTGCGTCATGCGATCGCACGCGCACTGGTGGTACTCAACCAGCCCCTCCGTACGCCCTTGAAGAAAGAAGGCTTGCTGACACGGGACTCTCGCGTCAAAGAGCGGAAAAAGTACGGACAGAAGGGTGCGAGAAAGCGGTTCCAGTACTCCAAACGATAATCATCGGAGCCACAGTCGGGAAAAGGGAAGGCTCCAGACCTTCCCTTTTTTGTGTCTAGCAGGCTGCGGAATAACTATATTGGCAGGCTAATTCTTCGATGGTTCGCATGTAGGCCACAGCAGGAGTACGCGCCCGCAGGATGCTCAAAAAGGCCGTCCAGCAAGGCCGCAGCCGATGAAAGCACCGGAGGCGTAGCCTCTGGGCTACGTTGAGGATGCTTTCGAGGTGAGAACGCTGCTGGCGGAATTTTTCAACAGCCTGCCAGTGGTGCACAACGGGTGAGGAAAATGAAGAAAGTACGCGTCGCAATCGCAGGGGCCAGTGGATATGCCGGAGCGGAGCTCGTTCGCCTGGCAGCCCTCCACCCGCATTTTGAGCTTCACGCGGTGACATCGGAAAAATCCGCAGGGACTCCCGTGGCCACGGTCTTCCCCAGTCTGGCCGGACTCGTCTCTCTCTCGTTTCAAGCGCTCTCACCCGAAGCCTTAGCCGAGCAGGCCGATGCTGTCTTCCTGGCCCTTCCGCATACCAAATCATTGGCGCCGGTTTTCGCCTGCATCCAAACCGGCAAACTGGTGGTGGACCTCAGCGCCGATTATCGGCTCAAGGATCCGGCAGTCTATGAACAGTGGTATCACACGCCGCACACCTACGCGGGCTTACTGAAGGACGCGGTCTACGGACTCCCGGAATTGCACCGGACAGCCATCGCCAAAGCAAAGTTGGTTGCATCTCCAGGCTGTTATCCGACTGCCGCCATTCTGCAGTTGGCCCCACTGTTCGCCCAGGATCTCGTGCAACCACACACCGTGGTCATCGATGCGAAATCCGGCATTTCCGGCGCGGGGCGGAGTCCGGCTCTCCCCTATCATTTTCCAGAAGCCCATGAATCCTTAGAGCCCTACAAAATCGGGCAGCACCGCCACACCCCGGAGATCGAACAAGAACTAGGCGGGTTACTTCAACGCGTATCTCAGCCATCGGGAACGGTTGCCGCACAGCCGATTGTGACATTTACCCCGCACCTCGTACCGATGAACCGCGGCATCTTGAGCACCACCTATTGCCGGCTGAAAAGACCAATGACGCTGCCGGACCTGCGCGCAATGTATCGAACCTTTTACAAAGGTGAGCGATTCGTCAGATTCCAGGAAGACATCATGCCGAATCCGCGCTACATCAAAGGCTCCAACTTTTGCGACATCGGAGTCTACCTGGATTCCCACGCAGGGTCAGTCATTACAGTGGCCGCGCTGGATAATCTTGTAAAAGGCGCGGCAGGCCAGGCCATTCAAGCCATGAACCTCATGCTGGGCTTCCCCGAGGAAACAGGGTTGACGGCTCCCGCTGCCTATCCCTGACTCAGGCGAGACGGGCGGGACTCGCGGGAAAAGCGCGACTGGCAGGGACAGGGCTCACACGTCACGCGAGTCCCACCCCGCTCGCTTGTCGCGCGCCCCACGCTATCATGACTATGACCAAGAAAATACCAACTGCATCTCCGCGCCGCGGAATCACCGCGCCGCAGGGGTTTCGCGCAGCCGGCATCCATTGCGGCATCAAGAAACCTGGACTGCTCGACCTCGCGCTCGTCGTCTCGGAACAGAGCGGTCCCATGGCCGGTGTCTTCACGAACAATCAGGTGGTCGCGGCGCCGGTCATTGTCGATCGCCTGCACCTGCGCCAGGGAGTCGGACGGGCCATTCTCGTCAACAGCGGTAACGCGAATGCCTGCACCGGCGCCAGGGGTTTGGCTGCCGCAAAAAAAACCGCAACATTGCTCGCACGACACATGAGAGTCCCCTCACATCATGTATTCATCGGGTCCACCGGCGTAATCGGTCGTGTGTTGCCGGTCGATCGAATCGTCAAGGGAATACCCCAGTTGCTCGCTCAGCTCAGCGAGCGAGGAGGCCTGGATGCCGCTCGGGCGATCATGACGACCGACCTGCGCCAGAAATCCATCGCCCTTCAGGACAGTATCGGCAATCGCTTGATTACCATTGGCGGGATGGCCAAGGGCTCTGGAATGATCCATCCCGACATGGCCACGATGCTGGCCTATTTCACGACAGACGCCAGGATCACGAGGAGCGCCCTCCAGCAGGCGCTCAGCCTGGCGGTCGACGAGTCATTTAATTGCATCTCGGTCGATGGAGATACGAGCACCAACGATACCGTCCTGTGCCTGGCCAACGGCATGGCTGGGAACAGCACGATCAAAGTAGGAACGGTTGCCTTCCGTCGGTTCCTGCTGCTCCTGACAGAAGCCTGCCAGGCACTCGCGCTGGCCATTTGTCGAGACGGGGAAGGTGTGACCAAGCTGGTGAAGATTGAGGTGAACGGAGCCGCCACCGTCGGGCAGGCACGACAGGTGGCCCGAACCATTGCGACCTCAAACTTGGTGAAGACCGCCCTGTTCGGTGAGGATGCGAATTGGGGTCGTGTCATGGCGGCGATCGGACGGGCCGGGGTCCCAATTACCCCCTCGAAGCTGAACATGTCGTTTGGCGGGGTCCCGATGGTACAGAGCGGAATTGGACTCGGACTCGTTGCTGAACGCCGAATCGCGAAAGTCTTTCGCCAGAAAGAATTTACGATTGCCGTGGGCCTTGGGCAAGGTCGTCACCAGGCCCATATGTGGACGACTGATCTGTCGTTTGACTATGTCCGTATTAACGCAAGCTATCGATCTTAGCCCGTATTAGTCTTGACGGTTCGGCACGAAATGGCGGGCTGGCGCGCGACAAGCGAGCGGGGCGGGACTCGCGTGACGTGTGGGCGAGACAAGCAAGACGTGGGCAACAGGCGTGATACAAAGCTCTGGGTTCGAAGTTCCGAAAACCTCGAACTTCGAACCGCGAACCGTCGGTCCTCTCACCCGTCGCGCTTTTCCCGCCAGTCCCGCCCGTCTCGCTTGCGTATAGCGTCAGATTGATTTTTCACGGTGAAAGGTTCAGCATAATGAACCCTGTTAAGGGGCGTAACTTCATCGAGAAGGAGTTTGAAATGAAACGACTGGTAGCTCTTTCGGCCGTGCTGACCCTGGGATCGCCTGCGCTTGCCCTGGCGGAAGAAAGTGGGGGGTATCGAGGAATCGGAACGCTCTACTTCACCTTCATGGGCGCGATCTTAATCTATGGCGTCTACGATAGCTTCGGCAAGAAGGCGATGTATGTGGCGGCACCGATCATTGTGGTCGGGCTCTATCTGATGTTACCTGCACACTAGCGGCTGGCGGCATAGTGCGGTGGAAGAGGGTTGGCCTGCCTAATCCAACCAGTCCTTCTCTTTCAGTTTCCGTGGAAGATATTTTTTCGTCAGATACTGGAAGTCCTTGTTAGCGAGAGCGTCCAGTTCGTACTTGAGTCCGCTCGCGAGCATCCGTTTGATTTCCGCCTGCCAGGCCGGCTTCTGGAACCACTGATAGTTGAGGAGTTCTTTCGCGCGGGCGATATCCTTCTCATTCAATTTGATCCCGACGTTGCGCGGAAGTTCGTACCGTTCTGGGTCGGCGCTGGAAAGCCCGATGAACTTGGCCTTGGGAATTGCCATGCGTTGACTCTCGAAGGCCAGATTGATCGAGCCTTGCTTGACGACGGAATAGATATAGTACCCCCAGGGATCGTTATCGACCAGGACATAGACTGGAAGCTTATATTCTTCGTGTAGCCGCCGAGCTAAGCGGCGGACCCCGCGGGGTGGCTGCCCATTCCCCGTCAGCAGCACACAGTTATAGCGACGCCAAAATTTGTCCTCCGAGAGGCGGTTCCACTGCGTGCCTTTCTCCACCAGCAGCACAAAGTCCGCCGTGCAGCGGCGGATCTCCACATATTCCGGCTCGACTATCGAGGGAACCGAGTAACCACCTTTCCCTAGCTTCGCGCAATCCACGCGATCGCCGTCGTCCCCGAGCACGAGCGGGCCGACGACACTTCCGCCGTTCTCCGCGCGCACATGCAGCTCCTCACGCAGCGCCACGAGCGACACTTCCAGATCCTCGATGATCGGGTCCGATTCATCCTGGGTGTCGAACGTATTCTCGTGCGAATCCTGAATGGTGTGTTTGGTCCGGTAATAGATCTCTCTGAGTGAGGTCGTCAGTTCCGCGCGCTGCAGTTCGGAGAGGGCGTCCGCGACCAACATGGTCTGCATGAATTTCTTGGCCATGCCGACGCTGAAGAATGTACGGGCCTGTTTCTTACCGCCCATTTCGAGCAGGCCCTTGCGTTCGTTAAAGGTCACGTTCGAGAGCGCGCGAATCGGAATCGCCATCGTCGGATCTTTTGCCCGCTGCGCGGCCGTGATCACCAGATCGGCCAGCCCGATTAACTTTTTCTCGACCGTCCCGGTCTTCGTTGTTTTCGTTTTTGCCATGCGTCGTCCTATGTTTTCTTCCGTGTCAGGTGAGCCGTGCGACCTATGCGGACCGCGCCTGTCTTCCGCCGTGAGGAAGAACCCTTCCCAGTCATCCTCTTCGTGATTTGCTTCCGTCCCGGTCTCGAGGCAGACTGGTTCGCTTCGATGACTATTTCGACGGAAACGTCGGCCGCCGGCGCACCAGCACGTGATGGATCAAGCGTCGGCGGGACATCTCCTTCGATTCCTCCGGCAGTGACAATGATGGAATGCGGGAGGCCCTCCGGTCCAAAGCCCGTCTTGCCGAGCGTTTCATCCGTCTTGATGCCGCCGGTCCGCGAGGACGCAATCTTCTGCAGCTGCGCTTTGAGCTTCTCGGTAGGCAGCTTCCCGCCCTTCAGCCGGTTACAGGCTTCGACGACTTCCTCGATGTAGAGTTCGAAAATATTGCGCCGTCTGAGTTCGCTCGCCGCCCGCTCGCGCCGGCGCAGGAACAGCCCAAGCCGCCGCCCGCATTCGCGGAGCGGGAGGGTGATTTCCTTGTGAATTTCGTCGTACTCTGCGATCGCTTCTTTGGACTCGCTGGTAAAGGGCACCCACACGGACGCGATGTGCACGAAGATGGCCATTGGCCCAGCCGGCAGTGCGCCACGCGACTGCGAGATCCCATAATTACGCCAGGTCGTGGCGAGCACCGCCTTGAAAATGGCACAGGCGGATTGCTGATAGAGTAGCGGGACCCGGTTGGCGTAACGAATCACTCGTGCGAGTTCCGAGTCTCCTTCTTCCTGCTCTCCCACCGCCAGTGGCTGCACAGGCTTTTCTGGCCTCATCTCGCTGTCCGGTGCTCTCCCGAAGGCCAACCCTGCTTCAATAATGAAGGGATTGCCGCGATAGACGGAGGGGGGCCGACTCACCGCGGTATAGAATTCTCCTTTGATCTGCCTGTAGAGACCTGAGAGGATCGCCTTCTCGCCGATCGGCGAGAGGCAGTTGGTTGGCGGCGCCATAATCTTCGTCGCTTGAATCGTGTGATAGAGTGTTTCGGCGATTGCACCTCGAATGTCACGAGGCTTCACCTTGGGTGAGACCTTCGCCGTCTTGCACATCTCATTCGCGAGGGCGGGCGTCACTCGACAGAAATCGCTCGACAAAAAGCCAGACAGTGTCTGGCTCTTGGCCTCCTGAAGCATCTTGAGGAGCATCCCGAACTCAATGCCATAGGGATGGGGCTTGATTTCTTTGGGCGAGGGCGGCAATTCGTGATACGCGCGTGGATATTCCTTCGTCTCGCCATCCGGTGTTCGATAGATGAATCTCACGTGCGGATTGGCAATAGAGGTCTGCTCGAGATACTCATCCACCGACGCTCGGCCTTTCTGGTAGCGGCCTTCAACTTCGATCGCCACCTGCGTGCCGCGGGGCTGATCCCACGCGATCTGCTTATTCTCATGGACCAGGGGTTCGTTCTTCTTCGTATCGATCTGCACTTCGAAGAAATGCGCCGAGCCTTTGGGCCCGGTACGCGAGATGATCTTCACCGGTTTGCCGGTCGTCAGTTGGCCGTACATTCCTGCAGCCGAAATGCCGATTCCCTGTTGGCCGCGGCTCATGCGCAGGCGATGGAACTTGGAGCCGTACAAGAGTTTGGCAAAGATTTTTGGAATCTGCTGGCGGACGATCCCGGGACCGTTGTCGCCCACCGTCACTCGAAAGCGTGTCGCCTGACTTACGGGCGGCATAGCTGAAGATCCAATAGCCACGACCTCCAGCTGTACCGTGATTTCAGGAAGAATCCCGGCTTCCTCACAGGCATCCAAGGCGTTGTCGACCGCTTCCTTGACGCAGGTCAGCAGGGCTTTGCGCGGGTTGTCGAACCCGAGTAAATGCCGGTTCTTGGTGAAGAACTCGGAGACGGAAATCTCGCGCTGTCGCGCGCCCATTTCCACTGCCGTCACTGCCGAGGCGGCACGGGGGTCTGTTTTCTTGGATGCAGGTGGCGTGTGCGTGGCCATTCATCCTCTCAAATCAATTATGTGACGACACCGAACAGGCACTGTACCTAGAATGTTTAAATCAGCATACCCTCACTTGTCATCTCTTACGATTGAGATGACACAGCGGACCTCTTTACGGTAGTGAGAGGAGGCGGCAGCCCATGGCGGGGTGGAGAGACGCGGGGAAACCGCCAACCGGGATGAGCGGGAGATTAGGGTGGGAGGAGCGCGCACCTACCGAGGACAGCTAGGTACGGCGGAGATCTTGGCGGGACTTTAGGCTTCCCAGTCAAGCTGGGCTTGCACACCATCCCGACGCTCGATCCCCTGATGAACCATATTCCCTCGGGGCGTTAAGCTCCCCCCACAGGCATACGATATTCTTCCGATATCAGTCAGTCAAGTATTGGCCCACAAATGGATGCAGGAAAAATCCGCCAGCGTTATTGGAAGGTTGAGGTTGAGGCTAAGGTTCAGTCCGGATCAGAGCCTCGCGTAACCTCAGCCTTAACCTCGACCTCAGCCTGTCTCACGCGACCATCCCGTTATGCGTAACCGCTGCCTTCTGCCTCTTCGTATTCATCGATGAGCTGCTCGAGTTCATCGCGTCCGGCTGGCCGGACGTTCTGAAACGAGACCCCGAATGCATCATCTCCGACCCACTGCACGCGCGCGTCTTCGATCGAAACCGCTTCCTCCAAGCCGGGAATGACCAGTCGCACACGGATGGCCTTGCCGGGGTAGACTTCGATGTCGCAATCGAACTTGGCGCCACCGACTGAGAGGTCGAGAGTAACCGCTTCGATCTCATGCGAGTTTCCCGACAGAAATCCCTGCACCTGTGCCGGCACCCGGCGGTGTATTCGTCTATCCATATGACTCGCAAGGTTCCTGTTCCGCGTACGATTCAGGGGTGATGCTGAAGCGCCGAACCTGCGTAGCCGAGTGACTACTTCGGCGGAGTAGACTGTTGCGGGAGCATCATTTCGTCACAAAATGCGCCCGTCGATTCTGTTGATAACAGTCTTCATTCTGCTTCTTGCAGAAGGGCCTGGTTTCCCCGTAGCTGATGATGTCGAGCCGGGAGGCCTGGACGCCCAAATCCTGCAGAAACTTCTTGGTGGTGCGCGCCCGCTTCTCGCCCAGGACGAGGTTGTACGCCATCGTGCCTCGTTCATCGCAATGGCCTTGGATCAGCAGGGTCTTGCTCCCATTGGCCCGAAGCCATTCCGCATTGGCGTCCAATACCGAAATGGCATCCTTGCCGATATGAAAACTGTCGTAATCGAAGAATATGTCGCCCAATGTATTGGTATTGCTGCCGGAGGCGGTGCTCGGCTCAGGCGGAGGATTGGCTGGTACGCTGGCAGATGGCCGGTCGAACGAGCGCTCCAGCGGTACCGTCTTGATTGCGTCCGGCTGGATCTCCTCGATCTTAGCCCGACCGGACTGATCGCCGGACGAGGAAGCAACTTTCTTACTAGCGCAGCCCGCAAACAGAAGCATGAGGCTCAGACTCAAACAAAGGCTGATGACTCGTCGATCCATGGCATAGCCTCCTAATTTGTCGTGACCATTGGTCGCATCGCTTCGTCAGTGTCAAAATAGTCTGGCTCTATCTCCATTCTGTCATACGGGTACCGATGCCAGATTATCATTTATACTTATAGGTGCTCAACGGGTGTCAGTCAACCCAAAATCTCTCCCCACTCCCACGACGGCGCACGAGCGAGCAGATCCTTGTTGAACCGGAAGTTGCATCCATCTCCGGCTTTCGCTAAGGTGCGACTCATGACCCATTCCCTCGCGCGTTCGCTCGTCCTTGCCGGCGCGAGCGGGCTGTTCCTCCCGCTGAGTTTCCCGAAATCTGATTTGGGACTGTTGGCCTGGATTGCCCTCGTGCCGTTGCATTGGGCGTTGGACGGCAAGAGCAAGACGCAGGCGTTTTGGATCGGCTGGCTATCCGGCACGATTGCCTTTACCGGCATGATGGCCTGGGTGGTCACCGCCATGAACACCTACGGCAAGGTCCCGCTGGCGGTCAGCTACGGCCTCATGTTGCTGCTCACGGCCTATCTCGGCCTCTATGTCGGCCTCTATTCTGCCGGGGTCGTGTGGTTTCGAACCCTGATTCCTCGTTACGGTCTCTTTGCGGTTCCCTGCCTATGGGTGACCCTCGAACTGATCCGGACGTATGTTTTGAGCGGATTGCCATGGGGCCTCCTCGGTTATTCTCAATATCGGCAGATTGAGATCATTCAGATTGCGGATCACCTGGGGGTATACGGAGTCTCGTTCCTCATTGTGCTGGTGAATGTCGCACTAGCTGAATTCCTGTCCTGGCTGATGCCACTGTTCCGGGGATTCCGTCCGGCAAGGCTCCCCTGGACACTCGTGGCAATGGCGGCACTGCTGGTGACGCTCTCGTGGGAATATGGTCTAGGGACGTTATCTGGGGCGCCTTCTTCTGACATTCCCCGATCGTCCATCAGCGTGGGAGTCGTGCAGCCGAACGTCGATCAGGCAGTGAAGTGGGATACCGCCTATCGAGAGGAGACTCTCGCACGCTTTGACCGGCTGACGGAACAGCTCGGCCGTGCCACAGATTTGGTGGTCTGGCCGGAATCGGCAACACCGTTCGTCTTTGAGCGTGAGCCGGTCTATCAGCTGCAACTCATTGCGCTGGCAAATCGCGCTCAGACACCGATCTTGTTTGGAAGCCCCGCCCTGCGTTTCTATCCGGATCGGCGGCCATATCTGTTGAACAGTGCGTACCTCCTCTCCCCCGACGGCCGGTTGCTGGGGCGCTACGACAAACATCATCTGGTCCCATTCGGAGAGTATATTCCCTTCAAATCTTCGCTCCTGTTTTTCCTCGACAAACTGGTGGAAGGGATCGGCGATTTCGAAGCGGGAACTGGTCCGACGGTCTTAACGTTGACGCCGAAGCCCCGGTCTGCAGCTGAAGGCAACGCGGGGACGCCGCCGCCGCGACCGATTAATTTCGGGGTGGCGATCTGCTACGAAGTGATTTTCCCAAACCTGGTGCGGCAATTCGCCGCGAATGGAGCGGAGTTCTTGGTGACCGTGACGAACGATGCCTGGTTTGGTTCCTCGTCGGCAGCATCACAACATTTTTCGATGGTGGTGTTTCGTTCGGTCGAGAATCATTTGGCCTTTGCTCGCTCAGCCAACACCGGCATTTCCGGATTCATCGATCCGTTCGGACGCATCGTTGCAGCCACGCCGATCTTCACGGAACAGGCCGTCAAGGCTACGATGCAGGTCTGGCGCCCGCATACGTTTTACAGCCGGTACGGCGATGTGTTTGCCTACGGCTGTGTTATAATCTGCGCGCTTTTGATCCTGTTCGGCTCTTTCCGCACCAAGGGATCTGAGCCCGACGCAGTGGCGGTATAACCAGAAAGGGATCGCTCCATGTTAGATGACGTAAAGAATCGCCTGCGGGCCGTCGAGCAATTGGTATCGGAGCTACGGGGGCATCTTTGACTTCGCCCGCATGACGGCCGAGTTGGCCCATCTGGAGCAACAGACGTCGCAGCCGGATTTTTGGAATCACGCTCAGATGGCCGCCAAGATCAGCCGGAAGAAATCCACGATTGAGCGCGACCTCCAGCAGTGGCGTGATATCGATGGGAAGCGGAACGATCTTGTCGCGCTACTCGAGTTGGCCGAAGAAAGCGGCGACGCGGGGCTCGTAAAGGAGTTGACGTTCGAGCTGGATCAATTTGAGCCTAAGCTCGCCGCCCTGCGGCTTGAACTTCTGCTCTCGGGCGAACTGGACCCCAACAACGCGATTGTGGCAATCCATCCTGGTGCCGGCGGGACAGAATCGCAGGACTGGGCGCAGATGCTGCTCCGAATGTACATCCGTTGGGCCGAGAGTAAGAAATTCAAGGTCGAAACACTGGACCTGCTCCCGGGAGAAGAAGCGGGCGTGAAGAGTGTGACGCTGTCGGTGACAGGGCCTTACGCTTACGGGTATCTTAAGGCCGAAGCGGGTGTGCACCGGCTGGTACGCATTTCACCCTTCGACGCAAATAAACGGCGGCATACCTCCTTTGCCTCAGTCTTCATCTATCCCGAGGTGGATGAGGATATCGATCTCGTGATTGAAGACAAAGATCTCAAGATCGATACCTTTCGAGCCGGCGGCGCAGGCGGCCAGAATGTGAATAAGGTCGAGACAGCCATCCGCATGACGCACCTGCCGACCGGCATCGTGGTGCAATGTCAGAACGAACGGTCACAGCTCCAAAATCGCAATGGCGCGATGAAGGTCTTGAAGGCGCGCCTTTATGAACTGGAACTGAAAAAGAAAGAGGCGGAGTTCAATGCGATCGTCGGGGAGAAGAAGGATATCGCCTGGGGCAGCCAAATTCGATCCTATGTGTTTCAACCCTATCAAATGGTCAAAGATCACAGGACCGGCTACGAAGTCGGCCAGGTAGCCGCCGTCATGGACGGTGACCTGGACGGATTCATCGAGGCCTATCTGAAAGGGGATATGGCGAAGGGTGCGAAGCAAGGGATGAGTAACGAGCATCTGGGCTCGGACCTCTAGCCGCTCGCCTAGGCGAGAGCGTATGGACGAACTGAACGAGCAGCAGCAGCAACGCATCAAGAAGCTCGACGCCCTGCGCGAAGCGGGCGCGGCACCCTACGGCACGCGATTCGAAGTGAAGGATCGTGCGGGCCAACTGATCAAACTCCATGCCGAGAAAACCAAAGAGGTACTGGGAGAGAAAAAGATCTCCTGCACCTTTGCCGGACGCATCGTCGCCCTGCGGCGATTCGGCAAGGCAGGCTTTGCGGTGCTGCAAGACGGTTCCGACCGGCTGCAAGTCTATCTCAAGAAAGATCATCTCTCAGAGCAAGGCTATCGCGTCGCCGAGCTGCTCGACTTGGGTGATTGGATCGGCGTGACCGGCACCCTCTTTCGCACGAAAACAAATGAATTCACCGTTGAGGTCACACAGCTGACTTTCTTGAGCAAAGCCCTCAGACCGCTTCCAGAAAAGTGGCACGGGTTGACGGACGTGGAAACCCGCTATCGGCAGCGCTATGTCGACTTGATCGCCAATCCTGAGGTCCATGGTATCTTTGCCATGCGCAGCAGAATCATCGCCGGCATTCGCGCCTTTTTAATCGAACGAGGCTTCCTTGAAGTCGAAACGCCGATGATGCATCCGATTCCCGGAGGCGCGGCGGCGAAACCCTTCGTCACCCACCATAATGCGCTCAGCGTCGATCTCTATCTCCGCATCGCGCCTGAACTCTACTTGAAGCGGTTGATCGTGGGCGGCTTTCCCCGCGTGTTTGAGATCAATCGCAACTTCCGCAACGAAGGTATCTCGACGATTCATAACCCGGAATTCACGATGCTGGAGTTCTACGTTGCCTATGCCGACTACCAGGACTTGATCATCCTCACGGAAGAACTTGTCTCCTCGTTAGCACAACAGATCCTCGGCAAGACGGTCATCGACTATCAGGGCAAGGAAATCGTACTGACTCCTCCGTGGCGCCGGTGGTCGTATCATCAGGCGATTCTGGAGGTGAACAACCTCGATCCTTCCATCCTTGAGAATCAGGACAAGGCGATTGCGGCGGCTAAAAAGCTGGGTATTGCGGTCGATCCGAAGTGGCCGCTCTTCAACATCGTGAACGAAATCTTCGAGGAAACGGTGGAGCCGAGTCTGCAGCAGCCGACGTTCATCACCGACTACCCGATTGAAATTTCTCCGCTTGCACGGCGCAAAGACTCGAACCAAGCGTTGACCGATCGCTTCGAACTCTACATTGCCGGTCGTGAAATCGCCAACGGCTTTTCCGAGTTGAACGACCCACTGGATCAACGGGAACGATTCGAAGCGCAAGCGGCGCAGCGGGCGGCGGGCGACGAAGAGGCGCATCTGGTCGATGAAGACTTCCTGCGCGCCCTGGAGTACGGCATGCCGCCGACCGCGGGAGAAGGCATCGGCATCGACCGGCTGATCATGCTCTTTACCAACCAGGCTTCGATCCGCGACGTGGTCCTCTTTCCACAACTGAGACCCGAGAAATAAAGGTGGCCCTCCCCTACGAAATCTTTGTCGGGTTGCGATATCTGCGCGCGAAGCGCCGGAATCGTACGATTTCATTGAACACCGTGGTCTCCGTTGCCGGAATCACACTCGGCGTGGCCGCTCTGATTGGAACAGTCGGCATCATGACCGGCTTTAAAGAGGACATTCAGGCCAAGATTCTTGGGACGACGGCCCATATCATCGTGCAGGATCGGATGAAGGACGGCATGAGCGATTACGATCCCGTCGTCAAGCAGGTCGCAACCGTGCCTGGTGTCGTGGCGGCAACCCCCTTTGTGCTCAAGCAGGTCTTGCTCACGACTCAAACCGGCGTGCAAGGCATCGTGATCCGCGGCATCGACCCGCAACGCGAGGGCACGGTGACCGAGTTGGCCAAGAATCTCTCGACGGGACAGTTAGCTGACCTCAGCCGGCCGGTCAAGGTCAAGCAGCCGCCCGCAGATGATCCGACCGGCCCGGCGGTCGAGACAGAAAAGCCCGGCATTATCCTAGGCAAGGAATTGGCGCTGCGACTCGGCGTTTTCGTCGGCGATACGGTCAATGTGCTGTCCCCTCCGGCCGGTCCGATCAGTGCGATTGGGATGGTGCCGAAGATCCGCACCTTCGTGCTGGTCTCTTTGTTTCAATCCGGCATGTACGAGTACGATTCGTCATTGGCCTACATCGATCTCGCGGAGGCGCAGAAGTTTTTCAACATGGGGCAGACCGTGACAGGCATTGAAATCAAAGTCACGGACGTCTTCCGCGCAGCGGAGACGGCCCGTTCCGTGGAGCAGTCGCTCGGCTTCGCCTACGGGGCGCGTGACTGGATGCAGATGAATCGTAATCTTTTCTCAGCGCTCAAGCTCGAAAAGACCATGATGTTTCTGTTGTTAGTGCTGATCACGATCGTGGCGTCCTTCAACATCGTGAGCACTCTCACCATGATCGTGACGGAAAAACAAAAGGAAATTGCGATTCTCAAAGCCATGGGCGCGACGCGCAAGAGCATTCGGCGCATTTTCATGCTGAACGGATTGATCATCGGCCTGTCCGGGACAGCCATCGGCATTCCGCTCGGCTACGCGTTTCTCTGGCTGATCCAGACATTCTGGACCTTCGATCCCACGGTCTATTACATCTCGCGGATTCCCGTCCATGTACAAGCGATGGATGTCTTCCTTGTGGCTAGCTCCGCAATTGTGATCAGCTTTGCCGCCACGGTCTACCCCTCGCTCCAGGCAGCCAAGCTCGAACCTGTGGCCGCGCTGCGCTACGAATGATTATGCCGGCCCCTTCATCATTGTTCTTTCATTCGGGAGCTCCGGCGTGATCACCGTTACCGACCTGTACAAATCGTTCCCGATGGGCGGGCAGAACCTCACGGTGCTGAAGGCCGTCAATCTACAGATTCAGCGGGGTGAGTTGATTGCGATTGTTGGGCCTTCCGGAGCCGGAAAGAGCACGTTGCTCCATATTATCGGGACACTTGATCGTCCTACGACAGGGACGGTCCACTTCGACGGCCAGGATATATTTCACATGTCGGAAGGTGAGCAGGCAGACTTTCGTAATCGGCGTATCGGGTTTGTTTTCCAGTTTCATCATCTCCTGCCGGAGTTCACGGCGCTCGAGAATGCCTGTATGCCGGCGCTGATCCAGCGACGCAATCAGACGGATATTGAACCGGAAGCCATCACGTTGTTGCAGGAGGTCGGGCTGGGAGCTCGGTTACATCACAAGCCTGGCGAGCTGTCCGGCGGTGAGCAGCAGCGTGTGGCGGTCGCACGAGCCCTCTTGCAGAAACCCGATCTCGTGTTAGCGGATGAACCGACTGGAAATCTGGATACCCATACGGGCGAGGCGCTCTTTGCGATGATGCGTGAACTGAACAAAGCCCGTGGGACGACCTTCGTGATCGTTACCCACAACGACAAGCTGTCTGCCCAAGCCGACCGCATCGTGCACATGCAGGACGGCCAAATCGTCTAGCAGGCTGTTGAGAAAGTCTCTCTTTTCACCCTCCCAACCCTGGCGCGCCGAGACGCGCCTTTCTCCAAGCGGCGTTCTCGCATCGTTCAGATCCTCAACGTACCCCAGAGTGTACGGCTCCGGTCTTCACTCGCTGCGGCCTTGCCCGTGGAACGGCGCGTCTTGGCGCGCCGGGGTGGGTGGGTGAGAAGCCTGGCCTTTCTGAACAGCCTGTAGGCCATTCAACTTCCTTCAGTGATCTCGCCCGTGCTGGCGTTTCCAGTGTCATCATCTCGTTTGTCAACAAACTACTAAACAAGAAGGCAGCTGCCAACCGCTTTGGCCGAGCCTTCCCATACCGAGCCAATCCAGCGTTTACATTCCATAGGGTCGCCCCGTCGAACCCTTGACGAGAGCCATTTCATCCAATAGACTCAGGAATTACCTCAACTGGCATGGAGTTGTCCTACTATGTCCTATTATCGGTTGGTTCGTGCCGTTGCGATTTTGGTGGGCCTGATGATTCCTGCGCAGGCGCTGGCCCTGGAATTCGTGGCCGTCGGACCTCGTGCGATGGGCATGGGCGGCGCCGGCGTGGCCGTCACGACAGATGCCTTGGCCACCTATTGGAATCCCGCCGGGCTCGCGATGACCCAGACGGTGGATATCAGATTTCAAGGCGGTGGACAGGTGATCGATCGTCTTGGCATCGCCGATGCTATCCATGATCTCGAAAATTTCAATCTGACTGATCCTAATGCCGCTGCAAAAGCCCAAGACATCGCCAATCGAATCAATCGAGATGGCGCCACGGTATCAGTTAGTGGGTCCGCTGGTCTCTATATCAAAGGTCATTTGGGAGAACATGCGTTTGGTGTAAACATTTCCGATGTTGCTACAGGTGGTGGGTTTGATTCCCGTGTACAATGCGCTCCCAATCCCACTTGTGTCGGCGTCGTGTCCCTAAACGGCACAATGGCCCTCCGTGCATTGGAGGTTAGGCAGGCAGCCTTTTCCTATGCCTATGCCTTTTCTGATAAGATGTTTTCTATCGGTGTGACGGGAAAGTTTCTTCAAGGCGCAGCCTACAGTGGGAGCACAACCCTCACCGGCGGGTCCGAAGTAACAATTACGGACAACTTTGGGAAGGGTACACTCTCGACGGCCTTTGGCATCGATGTCGGCGCCATCTACCGCCCATCTTCATGGCTGCGCTTTGGCCTGGTGGCGAAAGATATCAATCAACCGACCTTCGATGATGTCGGCGGAGGAGAACTGAAACTGACCCCCCAGATTCGAGGCGGTGTAGCGGTCCACCCCTATTCCTCGCTGACGTTGACCGCGGATGTGGATGCGACTTCGAATAAGACGTTTGTTCCAGGCGTCAAGAGCCAGGTGTTGAGTCTAGGAGCCGAACAGACCATCTTCTCTGAATTCATGTCGTTCCGCCTCGGCGCTTTCAAAAACATGAAGGATGCCGGGACACCCTTCACCCCCACTGCAGGGTTGGGCCTACGGATCTTTGCACTTCGTGTCGATGTAGGCGGCGGGTATGACTTCCGAGAAGAGGGCGCGCTGGTATCGGGCTCTGTCTCTTTGACATTCTAATGGTATACTGACCCATACTCATGCGTTATCGCCTACAAAGTTGGATTGCGCTCTGCCTCCTTTTCCTGCTGATCGCCGGCTGTGGTGGCTTACAGGAAGTGTGGGAAGGCCCGGGGGCTAGAATGTTCCGGCCTCAAGCCATTGCTGTGCTTCCCCCCATGGCAAGCCAATACGACAGCGCGCGCGAGGATATTCAACAGGTCCTGTCCGACGAGATTAACAAGACCGCGGGTATCGAGCGTGTGGTGTCTCCTGAAAATGTGACGGATATCTTCCAGGCTTCGAAAGAAGCCTTCGATGCGCTGGTGTTCTACTTCTCCCGTCTGGAAATGACGGGTCAGTCCGACAAAGACGCTGCTGTAAAATTGGGCAAGGCGCTGAACGTGGATTCATTCTTAGTCGTACGGGTGAACTCCTGGGAATACATGCGCAAAGAAGGCGACAATGTCGGTCGAGTGGGCCTGAGCCTCCGTCTGGTGGATGCCACTACAGGCACCACCGTGTGGAAGGCGCGGCATGAACGGTCGAGCAGCTATATGTTCTATCGGCCGAATTTAAAAGATGTTGCGAAAGAGCTGGCAGCTGAGATGATCAAAGCCATGCCTCCCCAAGCCAAAAAATAGTCCCCGCCCCTCTCTTGTTCATGTGGTTCATCTCGTCTGTCTGGTCTATCCGGTCTGTCTGGTTCATCTGGTTAGTTTCGTTCAACCAAACACACAAGACAGACCGAATAGACCAGACAGACCGCACACGCAGGCTTTTTCAGCATCCTGCTAGCGTGTTTTTGGCTGATCCGCTCGCATGGCAACTTTCAATGAGTGGACAAATTCGGCCACATGCTTCACCATCTCTGGTTTCTGTCGGTATGCGGCGATCTGCTTAACGATCGCGCTGCCGACAATCACCCCATCGGCAATGGCCGCGACCTTGGCAGCATCTTCCGGTGTCGCAACTCCGAAGCCGACTGCTACCGGAACGGTGGTGACTTTCCTGATTTTTGCGACGTTCTTACCTACATCGGCCAGGTTGACCAGTTTTGCGCCGGTGATGCCGGTCAGCGAAACATAATAGACGAAACCCTGAGACTGGCGCGCCACAAAGGTCCGTCGCTCCTCCGTGCTCGTGGGAGCAAGAAGAAAAATCAGTGGCAGCCCGGCCGCTGCGGCCGGCCCTCTGAGGGGGCCTGCTTCATCAGGCGGCATGTCAGGCATGATCAGCCCGTCGACACCGGCCTGGGCAGCCTCACGGCAGAACCGTTCAGGACCGAACGCGTGAATATTATTGTAATACGCCATCAAGACAAGTGGAATCTGGGTCCTGGCCCTGAGGCGTGCGACCATGGGAAGGATCGTTCGAAGCGATGTCCCGCTGCGCAAGGCTCGTTCTGCCGCCTGTTGAATCACAGGACCATCGGCGATTGGATCGGAAAACGGGACACCCAGTTCAATAATATCGGCCCCTGCCTGTTCTAACTCCACGACAAGTTGCTCGGTGTCTTGCAGCGAGGGGTCGCCTGCCATCACATAGGCAATGAGGGCCTTCTCACCTCTCTGTCGAAGCTGTGCAAAGGTACGGTCGAGCTTCGATGTCACAGCGTGATCCCCCGCATTTTGGCTATCTGCTGGACATCCTTATCTCCACGACCGGATAGATTCACGACCAGA
>Ga0247727_10003711_pt1 | contig 33429 bp, 19 predicted proteins | sample WisWelCaveWW1625_FD_202498 | JGI IMG/M metagenome (GOLD analysis project Ga0247727, IMG submission 202498) | Biofilm microbial communities from Wishing Well Cave, Virginia, United States - WW16-25 | ecosystem: Environmental > Aquatic > Deep subsurface > Groundwater > Cave microbial mat | place...
TCGTGACGAGAAATTCCGGTATTTTTCGTCACGAGTCCGTTGACTTTCCTGCCGTCAGTCCCGTATCTTTCTGGCCGCTAGTGAACCTGACCCAACGTCACTCATGATAAGGAGAGAGTACTGTGGCTAAGAAAGCAGGATCGAAACCGGCGTCGAAGTCTGAAGTCCTGGCAGCGATCGCAAGCTCGACGGATCTGCCGCGCAAGCAAGTCGCGGCGGTTTTGGATGCCCTGGGCGAGCAGATCGGTTCGGCGCTGGGCAAGAAAGGCCCCGGCTTGTTTGTGATCCCGGGCCTCGTCAAGATTGTCCGCGTGCACAAGCCGGCAAGTCCGGAACGGCCCGGAATCAATCCGTTCACCAAAGAGCCGACGATCATCAAGGCCAAGCCGGCGCGCAGCGTGATCAAGGTTCGGCCGCTCAAGAGGCTCAAAGCGATGGTTTAGCCGGCGTTAGCGTTGTACAAAATGACCCGTGCCCCTCGCCCCGTCCTCAAGCGCGAGGCGAGGGGCCGTCTCGTGTCCTCATCGCCGCGTGATCTGTCACGGACAGCAAGCAGTCGCTATGCGCAGCGAGTTCATCTTTGAGCAGGCGCCGTTCGCGTCATGCCACGCATCGACGATTGTTGAAGCGCGACCAGGCAAGTTCTTGGCTGCGTGGTTTGGCGGCACGAAAGAGGGCGCCAGCGACGTGGCAATCTGGCTGTCGCGCTCGTCCGGCGGCGAGTGGTCGAAGCCAGAGAAGGTGGCGGACGAGGCGGGCGTGCCGTGCTGGAACCCCGTGCTCTTCCGTGAAAAAGCAGGCACCGTGTTTCTATTCTACAAGGCGGGGCAAAGCCCGTCGTCGTGGTCGGGTTTCTATCGCACGTCGCGAGATGGCGGCACAACATGGGAAGCCGCGGTGCTGCTGCCTGCCGGTATTTACGGTCCGGTCAAGAACAAGCCGATACAACTCGCGAGCGGCCGAATCGTCGCGGGCGCGTCGGTCGAGAGTTACCGCACGTGGGCCGCGTGGGTCGAGACGTCGGACGACGCCGGCAAGATCTGGAAGCGGCACGGTCCGATCACTGTGCCGGGCGAAAACTATGGCATCATTCAACCGACGGTTTATGAGATCGCCGGCGACCGCCTGCGCATGCTTACCTGCGCGACAGAGCGCGTCGGTCAAATCTGCACGGCAACCTCCGACGACGGCGGTGAATCGTGGTCCGCGGCCGAACGCACTGAATTGCCAAATCCGAACAGCGGCATCGACGCGGTGCGACTCGCCGACGGCCGCATCGTGCTCTGCTACAACCCCACGCACACTGCTCGCACGCCGCTCGTGCTCGGCGTGTCGAAAGACGACGGCGTGACGTGGCGACTCGGGCCCACTCTGGAAATGGACCGCGGCGAATTCTCGTACCCGGCCATCATCCAGTCGCAAGACGGCAATGTGCACGTGACCTACACGTGGAAACGCCAGCGCGTTCGCCACTGGGCGATCTCTCCGCGCGAACTCGATTCGTAGACCGATTGGATTCGCCGACCTTGCCGGACTGTCGCGGAGGGATTGTTCGCAGCGTGCGCGTCCACGTGCCGAGACATATTCGCTGAACTTGTCAACCTCGTTTTGTCGATATCGATTTGGACGAGACGAGCTATTCCAGCGTCTCGGCACAGTTGCTATGATCCGCCCCGGTTGATGGGTGGATGCCGCCGTGCAGGGACAAGCCGCCAACCTGCCCTCCGGATTGCTCCGCCAGACTACCAGCCTCGTTCCGGAACGGATGATTGTCAGCCCAACGGACCAGCCTAATTCGCTAATTCACTGTCGAACGCGTTGCCGCTCGCGGCCATTTGTGCCTCGAACCGGTGGGTGCGTCGGCGGACACGGACAAAGGAGAGCGTCATGCGTTTCGTTGAATTCCCCAATTCCCGACCGCAAATCTTGCTCGTTGAGGACGATGAGCTGTTACTCGAAGTGATGGCCGCGTCGCTCAAGCGCGAGGGCTACTCATTTGAGACCGCGCGAAGCGGCGACGAGGCGCTCGCGAAGGCCTATCACCTCAGGCCGGAAGTCGTATTGCTCGACATCGAACTGCCGGGCCAGAGCGGCTACCTGGTCGCCGCGAAACTGAAAATCGCGCGACCCAGCCCGAAGGTGCTCTTCGTCACCGCCTTGCCCCGTGGCAAGAGCGACCGCGCCGCCAGCTTCCTACGCGTGGACGGCATCCTGCACAAGCCATTCGCGTTGAAGAAACTGATCCTGACCGTCGATCGGCTGCTCGGACTCGCGCAAGCGGCGTAAAGCGGGCAATTCGTCCCAGCGACTCGGCCCGGTCGCTGAGCAGATTACATATGTGCGATAACGCACACTCCCAGCGTCTCGATGCCTCTGCCCCGCTAGGACACTTTTGGATGTTCTTTTACTTAACATACTGATTTGAAGTGACTTGAGTCAAATCATCGCCATTCAAATGTCAAGGAGGTACCTTTTGGATGCCCATAGGAGCCAGTCCTCACGGCGCGCGGAGCCACTCCAAACGGCGCGCGGAGCCACTCCAAACGGCGCGCGGAGCCAGTCCAAACGGCGCGCGGAGCCAGTCCAAACGGCGCGCGGAGCCAGTCCAAACGACGCGAGGAGCCAGTCCTGGCGCCGTCAGGAGCCTATCCTGACACCGCCGGAAGCCTATGACCGGCCAGTTCAGCGACTGGAATTGAGCAGTTTCTTCATTGAAGTGACAACTGAATCCAACTCCTCGACCGTCGTTGTGCGACCGAGGCTGAATCGAATCGCGCCCAGCCCGACGCGCGGTTTCACGCCCATCGCGCAGAGAACCGGCGACATCGTGTGCGAACCCGCGTGGCACGCCGAGCCGGTCGAGGCCGCAATGCCGTCCAGCCGGTCGAGAATCTCCTGCCCGATTTGATCGGGAAAACTCAGGTTCAGCGTGTTCGGCAGCCGCTCGGACGCGTGTCCGTTGAGCACGACGCGGTCGCCGAACGCTTCGCGCAGCCGCTGCAAAAACTGCTCGCAAAGCTGTAACAGTTTTTCTCGGCACGGTGCCTCGCGCGCGAGCCGGCATGCCGCGCCCAGACCGACGATTAGAAGTACATTCTCCGTCCCTGCCCGCCTGCCCGATTCGTGACCCGCGCCATGAATGAGCGGCTCTAGGTCGACGCCGTCGCGAATGAACAAGGCCCCGACGCCCTTCGGCGCGTACAGCTTGTGCCCCGCGATGGTCAAGAGGTCCACGCCCAATTCGCGAATGTCGGTGGCGATCTTTCCCACGCTTTGCGCCGCGTCCGTGTGAAAGAGAATCCCGCGCTCGCGTGTGATCCGGCCGATCGCCGCAATCGGCTGAATTGTGCCGACTTCGTTGTTCGCGTGCATCACGGTGATGAGCACGGTGTGCCGCGTGATCGCTCGCCGCACGTCGTCCGGGTCCACGCGGCCGGTACTGTCAACCGGAAGCAGCGTAACCGACGCGCCGAGCCGTTCCAGAAACTTGCACGGCTCCAGCACGGCCGGATGTTCGATGCGCGTCGCGATGACGTGCGGCTTGCGCGAACGGGCGCGAAAGAAAACGCCCTTGATCGCGTGATTGTTCGCCTCGCTGCCGCTGCTCGTGAACACAATCTCGCGTGGCATCGCATTGAGCAGCGCGGCGACTTCGGCTCGCGCCGCATCGACGGCCTCCCGCGCCAGCCGCCCAGCCCAGTGCGGACTCGACGGGTTCCCGAAATGATCCGCCAGAAACGGCCGCATCGCATCAACGACTTCGGTCGCGAGCGGCGTCGAGGCGTTGAAGTCGAGGTAGATGCGTGGCATGGTTCGCGTCCTCACCGTGGAATCTTCGTTCTCATGCGACAGGCAGGCTGCTCGACGCTACGACCTGCGGCGGCAGCGGACTGAGTGCGGAAACAGCGGCTCTTGGCGGATATTGCCGCGCTCGTCGAACGGCAATCGACGCGGCTCGGATTCGACTCGGACGTGGCGGGCCAAGCGATCGGACGCGATGAGCGCGGGAGATACCCAAAGTTCCGCGAGTTCCAGCGTGTTGGCGATGACAGCGAAACGCAACTCGGCCGGATCGATTTGCCAGCACGTGTCGAGCGCCGCTTGAATCGCCTCGCGGTCGCTGGCGAACGCGAGCGGAATCTTCGATGGTTCGACGAAGGTCGAAACGATGCTGTTCGTGAGGAACGGCTCGCGGTCGATTGCGGCGACGAGCCGGTCGGTAGTGAAGTCGGCCAGGCCGATGCCCGCCGCGTTGCCGTGACTTTCGGGCGAGAGGTCGAGCACAACGATGCGGTTGATCCGCGGCTTGTCAAATTCCGGCTGGCCGACAATGTAGAGCCGGCCAATCACGTTGGGATCGATTCCTGCGCCGGAGTAATTCTTGCCCATCTCGCCGATGACAAGCACGTCGAGGTCGTCGCACGGCAGCCGGCCCATCAGTTCGCGTGCCTCGTCCAAGAGCCGCGGCTCGACGTCGAACAGTTCCTCGCGTTCGACGACTTGAATCTTGGCCGTCTGCTCGGCCGCGTTCTCGATGATGGCGACGCCGCAGACGAACTTGGTTCTTTCGAGAATTATCTTGGCCGATTCCGGCATGACTTCGCGCAGACCGCGTACGCCCATCGCGTGGACGGCGCTGGGCCCTTCGCGCTTGCCTAGCCCGATGACGAGCATTTTCAAAATGCCGCTCTCGAACCGGCCGCGAAAATCCGTGTGCGGCTTGACGCGCGAGATGGTCACGACCGCGTCGGCGGCGAAGGCGTTCTTGTCCCAGTAGACCGGAAAGCCGAGCGAGTTGCGGCCGAGTTCGACGACGTCCATGTCAGTTTTCACCGCCACGCCGAGCCGCTCCGCGGTCACGCCGTAATCGGCGAGCAGTTGCCGTTGCCCTTCGGCCGTCGCGCCGCCGTGGCTGCCCATTGCCGCCACGACGAACGGCTGGAATCCAAGCGACTCGATCTCGCGGAGCGCCGCTTCGACGATCGTGACGACATTGGCGATGCCGCGGCTACCGACGGCAACGGCGACAGTGCCACCGTGGCTCACGCGCGATCGCAACTCTGAGGCGCGGAGCGAATGGCGCACCGCGTCAGCGACGTCACGCACGACCGGCTGATCGAGAACTTGGCGGATTTTCGCAACGGCGGGTATGTCCACACGCGGCTCCTCGGACGCAGCACGCTGCCAGCGTGCATGGTTGCTTCGACAAACTCCAAACTGTTCGACCACAAGCTGGCAGCTTGCGGCAATGACCCGATTTTCGGCTTTTCCGGCCGCGCTTGCCAAGTCTAGGCGGCACAAAAAGTTTGGCCACGCCGCCGCGTCCCGACGAAAGCCGGTCGAACTCGTATAATAATGATGTAGCCCCAAACCTGCCCTTGGAGTGAACCATGAAAAATGTCTTCAACGGTTTTTCCGCCAGTTCGGTGCTCGTTGGCTTGGTTTGCTTCGCGCCGGCACTGTCGCTCGCGGCGGCCTCGATACCCGGAGTGCGCGATGCGGCCAACATGTTCTCCAGCGATGCTTGCAAGCAGGCCGACGAAAAACTCGCGGCCGTGTACAAATCTCGCGGTTGGGAAATCGTGTTCGAGACCGTGGACTCGCTCGCTGACAAGTCGGCCGATCAGCTCGCGCTCGACAAGGCGCGATCGCTTCAGGTGCGCGGCGTGTTTGTGCTCATGGCCAAGAAGGAGCACAAGATCTCCGTGCAGGTGAATAAGCCAGCAGCGGGCGTGTTCGACCGCAACGTGCAGTCTACTCTAAAAGAGAAAATCACGACCGCATTCAAGGCAAAAAAGTTCGACGATGGCCTGTTCGACGCCGTCAATTATCTGGCCTAGATCGCCTCGGAGCGTGCGCCGGTAAGGAGCGCCGTAGCGCAGGAAGAGCCTGCGTCACCTGACCAGCCGGCGCCAGACCAGCCGGCGCCAGGGGGCGAGGCCGGCGGTCGTGGGTCGTTCCTCGTGACAGTGCTCGTGATTGGGGCCGAGATCCTCGGCGTGTTCCTGCTCGTTCGCTAGTTCTCCGGCGGCGGTCGCTCCGGCGCGGGCGGTTGGGGTGCCGGCGGCGGCGGGTTCTTTTCGAGCCTATTCGGAGCACTTGGCGGCGTCTTCCTAGGAAACTGGCTGTACAACTCATTCTTCGGCGGCTCGGCCCACGCGAGCGACCACCACGCAGGGTCATCGGACCACTTGAGCGGTTCGGATGCGTACAACGATCAGTACGAATCAACGAACGGCGACTGGGGTGATGGCGGTAACGACGGCGGCGGTGACTTGGGCGGCGGCGACGGCGGCGGATTTGATGGCGGCGGTGGTGACTGGTAGAAGTCGCCACGCAATGTAAGCCAGCGTCGTGTAGTCACGCGGGCGCGTGACAGGATTCAATTTAGCCGCAGGCCAGCTTACGCAAACAGTTCTCGAATCGGCGCCGCGTCGCTAATTGCGACTTCGCGATCGCCTGGAGCCGACAGTTTCGTCGCGAGATTGATGCCCATCGCGCTGTAGACCGTGGCGGCAATTTCCGCGGCGTGAACCGGCCGATCCTTCGGCTCGGCGCCGTTCTTGTCGGACGAGCCGATCACCTGGCCGCCACGCACACCGCCGCCGGCGCAAAGAATCGACCAAACGCCCGGCCAGTGATCGCGGCCGCCACGGCTGTTCAGTTTGTACGTGCGGCCAAATTCACCCATCGCGACGACGAGCGTGTTGTCGAGCATGCCGCGCTCGTACAAGTCCTGCACGAGCGACGAGTAGGCGGCGTCGAGCATCGGGCAGAGCGTCTTGCGGTAATCGTCGAGCGTCACGGCAAGGCTGCCGCCGTTGGCGTGGCAATCCCAAGTGATCTTGTTGAACACCGTGTCGAACATGTTTACCGTGACGAGCCGCACGCCGCGTTCGACAAGCCGGCGAGCGAGCAGGCAACTTTGGCCGAACGTGTTTCGGCCGTAGCTGTCGCGAAGCGAACTAGCTTCGGCCGCGACGTCGAATGCCTTCTTGGCTTCAGACGAGAACACCGTCGCAAGCGCTTCCGCCGTTGCCGCGTCGGTCGGAGAGGTCGCAAGTCTCGCTTCAAGATTTCGTTGCGTCGCGTCCACGGCGTCCAACAATTCGTGCCGCGTCTTCAGCCGGGCCGGATCGAGACTTTGGGCCGGCGACAGTTCCGCCGGGTTGAAGTCGGCCGACGCCGGGTCGGCGTTCAGAAAAAACGGATCTAGTTCACGACCAAGGAACCCTGCGGTCTGGCCGTGCGACACGTTGACGCCCGTATTGCCGATCGCTTGCGGCACAACGACGTACGGCGGCAACTCCGACCGGCTGCCGCGCAGTTTTGCGATCACCGATCCAACGTGCGGGAACTCGGTGCCGCCACGGAAAAGCTGGCCGGTTTGCATCAGTTGATGACCGGTTTCGTGGATCGGCGCCTCTTTGTGATGTACCGACCGAATGATCGCGAACTTGTCGGCCATCTCGGCCATGAGCGGAAAGTGTTCGCAGATGTCGATGCCCGGCACGTTAGTCGCGATCGGTCGGAACGGGCCGCGAATCTCCGCCGGCGCGTCGGACTTCATGTCAAACGTGTCGATGTGGCTCGGGCCGCCGACGAGAAAGAGCACGATGCAATTCATCTCGCGCCGGCCCGCGGCCTCCTCGGCCGCCACGAGTTCGGCCATCGTGAGTCCCATCACGCCGAGGCCGCCGACCTTCATGAAATCGCGCCGGCTCAGGCCGTCACAAAACTCCACGTCCTTCGGTCCGTTCAATGTCAGCATGGCCAGACCCCTTTGCTCAGGTGGCTGATCGATGAGTCAATGAGTGCAGACAGAATACCACCGGGCCGCCGCAACGACAAGGACCGTTGGTACCATTGGCTTCCCGCGCCCGCGGGCGGTAACCGCGCGGCTCGTCGAGCATCTAATTTATTGCCGTTGCGGGAAACAAGACCAGAACGAGGCCTTGTGCGAGTACACTTGATTGATAAGAGTCGTGCCGGATTTACTCGGCTTGTGTCCGGAGTTGCCTTTCTGTTTGGAGAAATCTTCGCCATGCCGGGAACTCAATCGCCAAGCGAACGAATCGAACCCGATCCTGGTCCGTCGGGAGCGGAGCCGGAGCGGCTTGAAAAGGCCACGTTCGGCACCGGCTGCTTTTGGTGCACCGAGGCCGTTTTTCAGCAACTGCGAGGAGTGCGGTCGGTCGTTTCCGGCTACAGCGGCGGCCGCGTGAGGATTCCCACGTACGAACAAGTCTGCAGCGGCACGACGGGCCACGCCGAGGTGATCCAAATCACATTCGACCCGAATCTGATTTCATTTGGTGAGCTGCTCAATGCTTTCTGGCAATCGCACGATCCGACAACCCTGAATCGCCAGGGCAACGACGTCGGCCCGCAGTATCGCTCGGCAATCTTCTATCACTCGGACGAGCAGCGCACGATGGCCGAGCACGCCAAACAAGAACTCATGGCGGCCAACACGTTCGGCCGGCCCGTTGTCACGGAAATCACCCCGTTCTCTGAGTTCTACCCGGCGGAGGCCTATCACCAGAACTACTACGCGCAAAACTCTCGGCAACCCTACTGCGCGGCCGTGATTCGTCCGAAGGTCGAGAAATTCAAGATGGGATTCACGGACAAGCTGAAGATGCCCGAACGTTTGTGATGCCGCGCGGTGCCTTCGGATGGCCGTCGTCGTCGCGTGACGGCGACGAATTGACAGTCTCAATAACCAAGGCGGGATTTGAATCCGCACGGAGGCTGCGCTCGTGAGATTAACCAGATTCCGTCACTCGAATGGAAATTGAATTGTGAACGAGTTCTGCGATCCGCACTGAAATCGAATGGCCGAGGCGGGATTTGAACCCGCACGGAGGTTACCCTCCAGGGGATTTTAAGTCCCCAGCGTATGCCAATTTCGCCACCCGGCCGGGCTATCGGCGATCTTTACTTGCACTCGGATCGCGTGACGCACATGCCTCGGACCTCAAGCTAACTGAAACGTGTACAATGCGCCATTCGTGAGGCGGAAACGCACGCGAACTGGCTTGCCGGCCAGTTTGCCGAGTTGTGGAGAATTTTGCCAACGGACGGACAGGACCTCTCCGTCGCCGCGCGTGGGCGTGCAATCAGCCAGGTGGAAGCCGGGGATCGGCTGGCCAGCGTCATCTTGCAGTTCGGCACGCATCTCGCCCACCGGCGCTCTCAAGTTTACGACGGAGTAGCAGTCACCGCGCCCCCACGGGCTGCCGTCGGAATGCTGGATCAGGCGCTGTTTTTCTGGCTGATGCAGCACGCGCCGCAGGCCGACCAGCCGGTCGATGATCCAGTCGTTGAGAAAGTGCTGCGGCTCGCCGGCGATTTCGCGAACCGCCCCGCTCGCCGACGCGCATGCCGTTGAATTGAGACGTGCCAGGGATGCACCGGCCGCGGCGGCCGCGCCGAGAAACTCGCTCCGATTAACGGCTACTCGGTCGCTCATCGAGGTCGAATGATCTTACTGCGGCTGGTTACCGCGATTCCGACGCAGGATCCTTTGTCGCCGGCTTGCCGAGTCGTTCGAGCAGGCTGTTCAGTCTTGAAGCGTTGTCGCCAGTCTTGAACGGGTTTTCGTTACTATTCGCGGCGGCCGCAGCGCCCGGTCCACTGCCTGGCCCGCGCGGCCCGCCGGCGCCCGGCCCGCCACCACGTCGGGCAAGTTCCACCGAACCCAGCGCCGATTTTTGTTCGTCGCTTAGAATCGCGTTAATGGCTTCGAGGTGCTCCTTCGCGAACTCTTCGGTCATTTCCATTTCACTGTCCAACGCGGCGACGACCGCGGCGAGCTTTGAGGCTTGGTCTGCATCAACCTCAACGCGCACGCCGCGCGTGAGCAGATCGAGCTTGCTGATCAAGGTGGTCAATTCGCGCCGTGCCTGCGGTTGTGGTGCGGCACCCATCATCCCGCCGCCGCCACCCATGCCACCGCCACCCATGCCACCGCCACCCATGCCACCGCCACCCATGCCGCCGCCACCGGCGCCACCACCACCGCCGCCCATGCCGCCGCCGCGACCACCTCCGCCTCCACCGCCGGGCATTCCACCTGCGCCGCCGCCTCCCGGCATCCCGCCGCCACCGCCGCCGGACAGCGGGCCAGCAGTGACCATCGCTAAACTGGCCTGCCTCTCGCGAGCGGCGGGATCCTCAGCGAGATCCGACTTGTCCTTGGCCGGCTCAGCAAATCCAAACGCGCGCACGGCCCCCATCGTCGCGCCGCAGCCCAGCAACGCGCCGACAAGTCCAGTCGCCAACCAGATCGGCACAGTCTTTTGAACCGCCTCGAACTGTCGCAGGATCAAGCAGACGACAAGTACGGCGAGTCCACCAAAGATGACTGACAACGTGAACGCATCGAAGTATTGCGGAGGCATGACAATCTCCTTTAGGACGATGGCATCGCGACTCGCCAAAACAGTTGAAGTGCGAGCACGCGTCGCCGGTTATTGGATCGAGCGGACTGAATCAGTTTCCACAACTCGCGGTGCAACTGCAAGGAGCCGGCGCGAATTGCCGCGACGCACGCGGCGCCGGCAACCGCGTCTTCCGAAGAGTCGTCCAGTGCCTGCAGCGACCGAATCACATCGTCGGAAGTCGCCTGACCCGTGACGGTGTGCACCAGTTGCGTGGCCCACGCCGGAGCGACGTGCTCCGGTGCCCCCGCGGTCCTAGCGTCGCGCGTGGCAATGTGCAAGGTTTCGTGCAGCACGGCCCAGGCTTCGAGCGTCTCGGCGGAACGACCGAGCATGTCGTTCGCCGTGCGGCAAAGCTGCGATTCATGGCCGGCGACCGGAGATTCTGACGGGTCAAGTTGAATGCCCCACGCGCGGAGCGAGCGGACCAGTTCCAAAAGAATTCGGACGGTCTGCGACGGCAGCGAGTCGCCCGAGTCGTCGGTCGATTCGGCGTTGTGGGGTCCGGCGGGCACGCGGGCCAGCAGGGCATCGACCGTGCGCGCGAGCGACGCGAGTCGTCCGTGCGGCGGCGCGTCGGCGTCGGACGGCGAACTGAGTTCAGCCGTGATCTCGAGCGCGGCGGAGCACGCGGACTGAGCGGCCGCGTGCGCGATCCGTGCAACGTCCGCCGCGAGGCGTTCGTCCACCGACTGCGGATCGGTTCGATTCACGGCTCGCCGCACCACGTTGACGGCCTGAAACGTCAGCGATACGGCCTGATCCGCCGCGGCAATCGGGCGATTGAATACGCGGCGATGACTGCGCACCGCCGTCTGCAGCGCGGCGGCTGCTTTGGTCAGCGTCGCCATCGTTTCCGGCCACGCGGGCGCTTGCTCGCTGCCGTTCATGACGCCCGTCAACTCGGCGACGATGCTAGCGCTGATCAGCGACTCAGCGGTCAGCGCCTCGAATCCGCCGGACTCACCGAACCAGCAGACGCGCCGGCCGGCCATCGATTGCTCTAACAGTCGCACGACGGGCCGCGGCGGCCCGCCGCGCACATTCAGCGCGTGCCGACACGTCGCGGCCAGCGTGGGCGCCGCATCGATTCGAGCAAGATACCAAACACCGATGCCTTCCGGGTCGAGCTTGCGGGCGAGAGTTGCCAGTGATTCAGCATGACGTGCAGAGTCCGCATCATGCGGCGCCGCGAGGCGTGCCACACGCTCGATGAGCATCCGATAACGCCGCGCATCATGAAAGGCGAGCTTGGCGAGAACGCGATCGACGAGGCGGCCAATAGCGGATTTCGCGAGCGCAAAAAAGCCCCGTCGTGGCGCGGCGTCGTGAGCGACGCTCGCCCACGCGCGGACTTCGTGTTCCGACAGACGTGTCGCCGCGACGGCGGCCGATGCAGTCATGCAGCCTCGGTCTCATCGGGTGCTTAAGGTCGTGCTCGACCGGCCGGGCGGCCGGTCGAGCACGGGCACCCAATAAGTTAGCGAAGGCTACTCCGTCTTTCCACCGGTGTAGCGAGCCAGTTCGTTGCTCAGGGCCTTGAAGTCCGCCGCCGCCAGCGGGCCGGCGAGGTGCGATTCGAGCGCTGTGTTCATCAGGCGATCCAGCGCGTCGCCTTCCGCAAACGGCTCCATGTCGAAATCAACCTTCTTCGAATAGAACACGCTCGGCACGTGCGCCTGCCCCAAGCCGAACGGGCCGACGCTGTAAACCTCGGTGTCCTGCACGTAAATGTTCGAGGTCGCCGCGACCGGCTTGTTCACCGCGCCGTAGGTTCGACCGGCACGCAGCATGACCGTCATGCGATAGCCTGTCTTCGGGTGAATGAAGAAGGCCAGCACCGAGTGCTCGATCTTGTACTGCCGGCCGTCATGACCGACTAGGCTCGGCAAATAGTACACGCGCAGGTTGTTCATCTCGTCGAGTTCTTCGGCGATCGCGATCGGCTTGAGCAGCTTGGCTCGCCGCATCGCTTCGTCGCGCGACACGCGATAGGTGGACGGCGGCCACACGCTCACGTCGCCCGTCGAGGTCGCCCGCCAGCCTTTGACTTGACCGTTGAACACCCAGCGGTCGCCGTTCTTCGTGGCGGGCAGGGCGTAGCCAAGCCGGTACGTGTTCATGTTGTAGCGCACGTTGGTGATGTTCTCCTGAAGCCGGCTCATCGCGGCCACCGACTGGCCTTCTTCGATCAGAATGGAGCGCGTGAAGATCATGGCCTCATCCGGCTTGACTCTTTCGCCCTCGATCAGCGTCAGACCGGGTGCCGTCGCGAACTTCGCGCCCGCTTGAATGACGTTGGAGTCATCGTGGATCTTTTGCGACTTCTTGGAATCGGCGCCGTTGGACTTGGGGCTAGCGGGCTTGATCGTGAGCAGGCCGGGTTCCTTTGGTTCGCACGGCATCGGAACATGCTTGCACGCATCGTGGCTGGAACAGAGGGCGGCGACGGTCTTGGCGCCGTTGGGCATCTTCGCGAAATCGGACTCGCTCGCCGCGACGTAGAAGCGATCGCCGCTCGAACAATACAACAGCAGGCCCGGCTTTCCTTCCGACCTGGCCTCGGTGAATTTCAATTTCCAGCCGTGCTCCGCCTTCTGGGTCGCGTCGCCGCGCGAGCACGAGACGACGTGTTCCGCCGTGCCGAAGTAACATTGATCGCCGTGTGTGGCGACCAGCGTGCCCGACGAGTGGTGTACGAAGACCTTGCAGTCGGCGAGCTTGACGTCCGTGCTGACTGTTTTCGAACCGGGCTGCTGAGCCACCGCAACGACGCCGAGACACAGCGCCAAACTCAACGATCCCAAAGTGATTCTGGCCATACGTGTTCCTCCTGAACGAGACGGGAACGAGAAGGGAGAATTGGCGGCATCAGTTTCGTGCTGTCGCTGTCCGGCTCCACCCGGCCACCCCCCATCGCGGCGGGAGCATAGGCAAAATTCCGGTTTAGATCAATGGCACACGCGCGGCAGTGCAATGAATGGCGCGACGCGTGCGAGTGAATCGATCTTGTGAATGCGGCAGTTTCGCCAGCAGGTGTAAATCCGTGACAACGGCGGGAGTCGCTCACGCAGCGCTGCGTGCTGGCGCGGCGCCAACATCGCGCGCGTCAGGCGACGACGTGGACAGTTGCTTCAACTCGGCGACGATCTCCGTGTTCAACGTCACTTCCAACTCCGCGAGTCGCCGCGCCACCTCCGCGCCATCGAGCACGCGATGATCGTAAATGATTTTCGCGACTACTTCGCCCGTTGCGCTAATCGGCCCAAACGTGAGCACGGTGGTCTGCGGTCCGAGCGGGTGTATCTGCTCCGCGCCGAGCCGCCCATAACTCGTCACGCCGAACGTGCCCAAATGCTTGGCGCGCCGGAAGCCCGAAAGATTGAAAATCATCCACCAAAGCACCGATCGCACCGGCTTAGGCAATCGGCCGCCGTCGAACACCTGGCGAAAATAGCCGATCTCTCTGACCGGCGCGACCTTGCAATGCCGCAAATAGTCGTTGATCTGCGCGAGCGGCTGGCGATCCGGAGAACGCAACTGAGCGGGGAGCAGCACTCGTTCACCGGCAACGTCGCGTTCGATCGCTACCTGGCACAGGCTGATCGGATGCTCGTACAGATATTCCCACGGAAACGTCATGAGTAACTGGCGAAACCGCGGGTTACGCTGGCAGACGATCGCATACGCTTTGATGAATAGCGACGTCCACGTCGGCCGGACCGGGCAGCTTTCGCGTGCCGCCGCGGCGGCGGCCACCCGCATCGTCCGCGCGACAGGGATGGTTGGAATCTTCCGCGACAGACCCATCAAGTCGCAGATCATCCGGCGATGTGCGGGGAGCTTGCGGCAAACGCCTTTGGTGTTCGACCCGTGCATTGCCAGCCTCAAAATCCATTTTGAGCGAATTGGGGCGGGATGATATTTCGGCTTGCCAAAACGGTCAAGATGAAGGGGGCAGCGGTCGTGACACCGTTTGGCAAGCGGGGGGGCGTCAGCCCCCTGATAAAACAGGGTAAATCAGGGGCTGACGCCCCCCGCTCGCCAAACGGTCTCACTACCCGTCAACGATGTGAGCCACCTGTCGACCAATTACCGTTCTTTCTGTCGCCGCGCCCGCGCACCGAGTGCGTCGTACGTTGCGTACTTGTAAATCTCAGTGAGCGTCGGGTAGTTGTAGCAGCTCTGCACGAAGAGGTCGGCCCCGGCGCCGGTGAGCAGGGCGGTGAGGCCGACATGGATGACTTCGGTGGCTTGCTCGCCGATCATGTGCACGCCGACGAGCTTCATGTCATCTTCGCGGAAGATGAGTTTGAGGAAACCGTCCTGGTCGCCGATGATCTGGCCGCGCGCGTTGTTGGCGTAGCGTGCGCGGCCGACGACGTACGGAATGTTCTTTTCTTGAAGCGACTCCTCCGTCTCGCCGGCCATCGAGCATTCGGGGATCGTGAAAATGCCGAAAGGCAAAATCGGCGCGATGTCCTTTTTGTACTTGAGGTCGAAGGCGTGGACCATCGCCGTGCGGGCCTGTTCCATCGAGGTGCTGGCCAGGGCCGGGAATCCGATCACGTCGCCGGCGGCGTAAATGTGCGGCACCGCGGTTTGATAGTGGCCGTTCACTTCGATGTGGCCGCGTTTCGTGGTGGCGATGCCGATCTTGTCGAGGCCGAGCGACGCGGTGTTGCCGTTGCGGCCCGACGTGACCAGGATCGTGTGCGTGTCCTGCGACTGGCCCGATTTGAGCCGCACGCGGATCGCGTCGTCACGAGTTTCTACCGCGTCTACGTTGTCCGGCATCAGAAACTCAATGCCGAGCGACTGCATCTGCTGGCGCATCGAAGCGGAGATTTCGGCATCGAGAAACGGCATGAGCCGGTCGCGCGGTTCGACCAGTGACACCTGAACGCCGATCGCGGCGAACATGCACGCGTACTCGCAGCCGATCACGCCGGCGCCGACGACGAGCATCGACGGCGGGATCGCGGGCATCGATAGGATCGTGTCCGAGTTGAATACGCGCGGGTCGTGAAACGGGAACATCGGCGGCCGGAACGGGTACGAGCCGGTCGCGATCAGGATGACTTTCCCGGTGAGCCGCATCTCGTCGCCGTCCTTCGGTCGCACGGAAACCGTGTGCGGGTCCACGAACGACGCGGTGCCCGAGTAAAGTGCGACGTTGTGCCGCTGCAGGTTCTCGTTGATTCGCGACCGCTCGCGCTCGATGACGACCCGCTCGCGGGACAGAAAGTCGCTGATCGTGACCTTGTCCTTGACGCGCAGGTCGATGCCCGACAATTCACGGTGTCGGAACCCAGAGAGAAAGACCGCGGTCTCACGCAGTGTCTTTGATGGCAGAGTTCCGGTGTTCGCGGCGGCGCCGCCGAGCACCGGCTCCTTTTCGACGAGCGCCACACTCTTGCCGAAGTAGGCGACCTGCGCGGCCCCCTTCTCGCCCGCCGGCCCGGAACCAAGCACGACCAGATCGTATTCGCGAGTTGCTGGCATACCTTTAAGATTGTAGCGGCGGCTGCGGAACGTGGATTCGTGGCGGGGCGCCAAACTCAGAACGACACGCCGCCTTTGGGCACGGGCGGCTTGGCTTTGGCGGGTTCGGACTTCTTCGCCGTGTCACCGGAGCTGGTGGTGGTCGCGGGAGTCGCCGCGGATGACCTGCCGGGCGCGGCGGCGCTGCCCGGTGGCGGCGCGGCGGCATTCGGGTCTCTCGGCGCGGCGTCGGCTGTCGGCTGGCTGGCGATCGTGGCCGGCGGCGCGGGGATATCGGGTGTGGACGAGGCTGGAGGCGGAGGTGCGGACGACCAGAAGTAAAGATCGTGCGCGATCCACGCCGGTTTCAGTCGCAGTCGCACGAGGGCCGCGATCGACGGATAACTCACGAGCGCGTCGGGCCGCAGTGCGCCGGCCAGATCGAGCGGCTCGTCCAAGTCCCACAACCGATCGGCGAGATTGTCCGCCGCCGCGCCGGTGATTGCGCCGCCAGCCTCGATGAACGGACCGTGCAGCGAACTTTCCAGCGACATCGCGGCCTCGAGCGTCAGTGCGGGCCGCGTGGAGCTTGCGAGCAGGTCCTTGGCAAGCGAATCGGTCAGGCCGACGAGCCAGCTTCGCGGGAACTCGAACTCCGCGCTGGTGCGGCGATGCCATGGCGAAACGAATCGCGGGTCGCCGCCGGTCGGCCAGAGCACGCGCCAGTTCGGCACCGTTGCGTTCACGTCCTTCCACTGATCGGTCCAGGTCTTGGCTACGAAGTCCGGCGGTTGACCGGGTGTCCAGAACGATTGATTCACTCGCTTGAGACCGCCGGGGCCTTCTTGTCCGGGCAGGGCCGGGGGGCGATCGAGCAGTTTGGCGAGCGGCTCGGCGGCCGGTTTCTGTGTGCGGGCCACATTGAGTTGCCGCTGCACGATGCGGCGTCGCCAGCGGATCGTTTCATCCGTGGCCGCGCGGTACGCTCGAACGCGCGTGTCGAGCGCGGGCGACTTTGCGACGAGCAGATTGAGCGCGGTCACGGCGGGCTGCAGGTCCTCCGGCGTCGCGTGCATCGCTGTCATCAACTTGGGGAGCACGACGAGGTATGCCGCGTATCGCGTGTCGAACTGCGCCTCGGCCAGCGAGTCGGCCTCCGCGCCGATTACTTCGCGGACCAGCGCGAGCACGCGGACTCGCGCCGCCTCATAATCAACGAGCAGCGCTTTGAGTTGGTGTTCCGCCGGCGTGCCGGACGCGTGCGCCACAGCCGCCGCGCGGACCGCTGCGGCTTCGAGCCGCCCCCATTCGTCAACGACGCTCGCGAGACACTCGGCGCCGGTCGTCGTCTGATCGTTCCATCGAATCGTCCGATTTTCCTTGGCCGCGCGCGACGTGGCGGCGAGTTTTTGCAGCAGGCTCGCAACGTCGGGCCGCGCGGCGGCGAATTCGCTGCCCAGCGATTCGACGAGCGTCCCCTTCTTCTCGACGAGGTAGCCGGGCATGAACTGCGCCGCGCGGTCCTCCAGCGGCTTGTAGAGTTGCTCGGCCTCTTTCGCATCCGGGAACCGTCCGAATTCATCGGCCGATTCGAGCAGTTCGTTGTACTCCGTGTACGCGGACGACCACCGCTGCTGATTAATGAGGTTGTCAATCCGTTTCAGCGAGCTGAGTTGGTCTTTGGCGCGGCGGATCATTGCGTTGCTGAGGCCTTGCGGCGTGCCGAGCGCCGGGCGGAGTTCGGTGACGGCCGCGTCGAGCGGCGGGCGCAGCGCGTCGATTTGCTTGTGCAGGGCCAAGCCGTCCAACTCGCCGCGCAGTACGAGTTCATCGGCTAATTCGCGAAGTTGGTGCAACGTGCGATACTGTTCGACAATCTCGCGTCGCAGCGGCTCGGACTTGCCGCGCACTTCGTCCGGCTTGCCGGCGCGTGCGGCGAGTCGCTCGGTCGCCGCGCGGACTTTGTCGAGTTGCGTTTTGGCCCGAGTGAGCAGCGGCTGGTTGCCGTCGCGGAGGCGGAGCGACAGGTCGGGCGCTTTCTGCGCGGCCGGCGTTTTCGCAGAGTCGTCTTGCGCGCGGCCCGGCGCGGCGAGCGCGGCCACAAGCGCGAGCAGAGTGGTCGGCGTCAGCATTGCGAGAAGTTTCATTCGATCACCGCCTGAAATCTGCCGACGATCGCGCCGTTGCCGCCGAGGTCGATGTCGTGGACCTGGCCGGAGAATCGCCCGCGGACATTCTTGCCGTCGATTTCGGTAATCGCCAATTCGACGCGTTGCGGCGGCTGGTTGTGCAGCAGGTGGCCCGCCTCATCGACTTGGAGCGCGAGCGCGACGGGCAGCGGCTTGTTCACGAGCTCGGCGAGCGAGCGAGCGGGCGTGAGCGCGCGGAGGTAAATCGACGGGAAGTCCTCGTGGTGCGCGGCGTCGTAGTTGGCGAGTTCGAGGATGCTGTCGGCGCCGGCGGTCACGTGCAGCTTGAGATAGCCCTTCGACTCGAACTTTTCGCCGCCGGCGACGCTGAATTCCATCCACGGGCCGACCGGGTTTCGTTCTTTTGGGGCCGGAGGCGTGGGCGGTTTTTCCGGCTCCGGTTCCGTGGCGACTTCAACTCCGCGCGATGGCGGAGCGACGCGTGGCACCGGCGGCGGCCCGGTTGTCGGCGCGGGCGTCTGGGCGCCACAACCGACGGTCGCAACGAGCGCGGCCGCAAACAGCCAGCGAGAAAGCGTTCGCAAAGTGGGTCGAGGAGGAAACATTTCGGCATTGATCGTAATGCGCGCCGGCCGCCGCGTCGAGTGCGGAGCGAACTCGATCATTCCGTTTCGAGCACGACGCCTTCCGGAGACACGCGCGCCTCGCGCGTCTTGCCGTTTCGGTTCTTGCCGCGGATTTCGTACGAGTGCAGTTTGCCGTCGCGGTCCATGTTCTGCCACGCGTCGGCAAATTCGACATCGGGCAATTGCTTCTTGGCCGCCGCAACGACCGGTTCAGGAATGTCGCCAATCTCAACGGTTCGGCGGCTCAGATTGCGGGCGCGTTCTGGTTCGCCGCAGCCAGGCAGTGCGAGGCACATGAGCGCGAAAAGACTCACGAGGCACAACCGGCGAGGATCAAATTTTGAAGACATCGGATTCTGCTCCTTTCCGTATGGATGCCTAACCGATGGCCACCAGAGGCCTGTCGGTGTCTCCCGGAGTGTCGTCGATGGCCACCAGAGGCTCGTCGATGGCCACCAGAGGCTCGTCGATGGCCTCCAAATGCTCGTCGATGGACCAAATAGGTTCGTCGATAGCTCCCAGAGGTCAGTCGATGGCCTCCAAATGCTCGTCGATGGCCCCAAGAGGCTCGTCGATGGGCCGGAAATTGACGTCGATGGGTTGAACTCATCGGTCGATCAGTTGGAGAGGAGCGTCGATGACATCGACAGGCCAATAAAGGCCATCGACGAGCCTCCGGTGGCCATCGACGAGCCTCTTGGAGCCATCGACGAGCCTCTTGGAGCCATCGACGAGCCTTTGGAGGCTATCGACGACCATTTGGAGGCCATCGACGACAATTTTGAGGCCATCGACGAGCCTCTTTTGGCCATCGACGTGCCTCTTGAGGCCATCGACGTGCCTCTGGGAGCCATCGACGTGCCACATCCACCCATCGACAGCCAAAGTCATACCGTCGAAATGCCAATTCTTCGCACCGATTCGGCCGCCCAACTGATCGACATGGCTCTTCGCTCCTTCGGCATCCAGCAACTTGCCATCGACACCTAAACCACTCATTCCGGCTCGCCTCGACTGCCGCCCGGCGGACCGCTGGACCGTGCTCTATATTGTTGTATAGTTACCTGTCGCCTGTCCTAGCCCGACGCGCAATCTCCGGGACGTTCTGGGGCCAACTTGCGGCACGAACAATTCAGCCGAACACTGCACGACCGTCGCCGCATGCGATTAGAAAAGTGTCAAGTATTCTTGGCCGTCACGCGTACTGATCGCCTTGTACGTGGGATAGTGCATCGTTCCACTAAGGTACCGCACGTGGCCGTCGCAGAACAGGAAGTGCGCGCCGCGGCCGTGCCGGCTGAAGAATTGGTTCACGTCGCCCATCAGGTCGCCCGGTCCGTTGCCTTCGCCGGTGTGGCCGAGCGTCATGCCGGAGCCGTCTTCCTTGCGGCAAACGCCGGCGTCGGGATCGCCAAACGGGTCCGGGGCGCACGACCAGAGTTGAGCGCCCGCGATCGCACCGACCCACGTGGCGTGGCCGCGCCCGGCGTTCAAGTGTACCGATCGTTCTCCGACGCTAAGCGTGTGGCTGAGACCGTCCACGATTTCCATCGGCTTGGTGAAACTGTTGCGGTAGAAGACGCCGTCGCCGTCGACGCCCGGCTCGCCGACTCCGAAGACGCCGACGTAGTTCGACGCGGCAACATCGCAAATCGGAATGAGCGACGAGTAGATTCTGCCGCTGTAAATCCAGACGACGCCCTCGGTGGTGGTCCAGACGCGCGGCATGTTGTCGGTCGGGCAGAGGAGTAATTCGATCGGCCGCACGCGCACCGTGGCGTTCGCCGCATGGTGGATCGGCAGGTTGAAATCAATGTCATCGTAGATCGGCTGCTGTTCGATGAAGGGCAGCAGCATCGTGGCCCAGCCCCAGCCGGGTCCAACCTCTTTGCGGAAGTACGGATCGTAGATGGAGACGTAGCCCGGCGGCATGCCGCCGTGCAGTTCGGTGTAGTTGGCGATCGCCAGACCGAGTTGCTTGAGATTATTGAGGCACTGGGTGCGGCGGGCCGACTCGCGTGACGCCTGTACGGCCGGCAGCAACAATGCGATCAGGATGCCGATGATCGACAGAGTCACGAGCAATTCGATCAACGTGAAGCCGGCCTTGTGCGTTGTGGTGTTTCGGCTGCGATCTGTTGACAAGTTCTGCATGACGCGATTCCTCAGTTTCGGTTGACTAGGTAATTATTCTGGGTTTGTTAGGCGGCAATGTCAAGAAGTCAGCGCGGCGCGGGATGCCCCTTCGGTGATGCACGCAGCACGTTTCGCTCAACCGCCAGCCGCAGGCGACCGCGTCGGCCGTTAGGCGCGCCAGTCGTGCCGATCATGCCGAACGCGCCGTTGGTTGCGTGTCCGGAGTTGACCGCCGGCCGGAAAATCACGATGCCTCTCGACTGGCGGGCCGCCAGGCGATATCTTTACGCGATCCTATTATCGGTTTCTGATTGAGCGAGGCGAAGTCGTGCGGGATGGTGTGCAACTGAGAGCAACACCCCGCCATGAATGCAAGCCTGAAATCGCGTTTGACTGACAAAGGGAAATATTTTTCGACTTTGTAGTTGAACTCAGCGATTCAGGACGGTAACAAGGATTAGTTCAAAAACTCCGGATTGGCAAGAGTTCGGAGGGAAGCACGCGCTACGCGTGCAGGAAGTCGCGGTTGGTTGAGGGGAACATGCCGACCGCGATTTTCCCGTTCCGATTTTGCACACGCACGGCAGTGGCCGATGACCACGGCTCGCACGAGCCAACTCACGGGGTCGCCGCTGTCGGCAGATTGAGTAAGCCTTACTTGATGCAGGTGAATCCTGACGGACACTCACCAGTCGTCATCTCACGGGCTAGGCATTCTCGCCGCGGCGCTGATGGAACGCGTCGTTGTCCCGCACGACAACAGTCAGACTAAACGTCCTTATTCCGATTGCTTCTTCGGAAGCGAAAGAAGAAAGGTCAAGACTCATGAAGTGGCTCAAGCGGCTGCTCGGGGATGGTAGTGAGCGTCGGCGCCAGCGAGGGACGGATGCGGGCCAGACACGGCGCAGGCGGGCGGCGCAACGAAAAAGCTCGGCTCAGGGTGAGACGTCGCGCCGGAGTCGTGGACAGGATGACGCCCAAGAAAAAGCCACGCGTTCGCGTGTGGAGCCCAAGGCTCAGCGATTTTCACTTGAGCGCCTGGAAGAGCGGATGTTGCTCGCCTTCACCGTGGGGCCGAACGTCAACGTGAGCAATCTCGTCAGGAACCAGGCCGAGGTGACGGTAGCCGTCAACACGCTGAACCCGCTAAACCTCATCGCTGGCTCCAACGATCTCGGCGGCACCAACGACCTGATCTGGCACTCTCAGAACGGTGGCGCGAGCTGGAGTCAAGTGACCATTCCCAACCCGGCGGGCGAGTCGGCCAACGGTGACCCAACCGTCGCGTTCAATCGCAATGGTGTCGCTTGTTACGCACACCTGACGTCGAGTGGCGGCAACTTGCACATTGGTGCGGCAAGATCCCTCGATGGTGGCCAAACTTGGACTGCGTCGGCGGCGACCACCGGCGCGACGGGCTATGACAAAGAGTTTCTGGGAGTCGGCCCGGACATCAATAACTTGGCCCAGGACCGATTCTACGTCGGTTTCCAAGACGGCGGCATCCAACGGGTCATCAGTTCCACCGACTGCCTGACGTGGACTGCGCCGGTCCGCGTGAGTGATGCAGGGAACAACGGCATCAACGCCCAGCTCGCCGTAAATTCTGCTGGCGTGTTGTACTTTTCATGGCAGGAGTTCGGCACAGTTACTGGAGTTGGCCAGATCAGTGTGGACCGGTCGTTTGACGGGGGCGTGACGTGGGGAGCCGACATCACGGCGGCGACGGTGAATGTGACTCCGTTCAACAACCCAGGAACCTACAACATTCCGGCGGCCAATGACCGCGGTGTTGGCGCCATGTTGAGCATCGACGTCGACAGGAGCGGCGGCCCGTTCAACGGTCAACTCTACATGACCCTAACGGACCAAGCGGACCTGGACGGAAATCCGGACACCGGCAACGCCGCCGATTTCAACAACATCGACATCTTCGTGATCCACTCCGCGGACGCTGGACTGACCTGGAGCAACAAGGTTCGCGTGAACGATGACGGCACGACAACGAGCCAATTCATTCCCTGGCTCGACGTGGATCAAACGACGGGGGCCGTGGGCGTGGCCTGGTACGATGCGCGTGATGATGTTGCGAATAATCAAAAGGTGGCAACTTACTTCACGGCCTCGTTCGACGGCGGCAATACCTTCGATCCCAACGTGCGCGTTGCCACGGGTCAGTCGGACGAGTCGCCTGCGAATGCGCAGCGATCGCTGTTCAATTACGGCGAGTACCTGGGCCTGGCCTACCACGCCGGTGTGGCCATCCCCGTTTGGGCGGACAATAGTGGGCTGCTCGGCACGGCACCGAACAACCAAGACGTGTTTTCGGCGTCGATTCTTGCTCCGCCGCCCGCGCCACCTCCGGGCCCGCCGCCAAACGCAGTGCCAGGCAGCGGCGGCATTTACCCGAACTTCGCGGCGCAGAACGAGCCGCAGCTCGTGGTGCATCCGCTGGACTCGAATTACCTGATCGCGGCCTACCGCGATTTCTCCGTGGCCAGCCGCAACGGCGTCTCGTACACCACGGACCTCGGTACCACGTGGCAGCACACGACGGTTGCGCTGCCGGTCGCGGCGCCGGGAGATGATCCGTTCATCGGTGACGATCCCAGCATTTCATTCGACGCGTTGGGGCGGGTTTACTACGGCTCCAGCGGCCACGAGTCGAGTGCGACGACGGGCTTGGCCTTCTCGCTTGACCCGAATCAAATTGACCCGGCGGGTTTCCTGCGCAGCAACGGCATATTCGTGAGCCGCAGCGACGACACCGCGGTCACGTGGGGCGCGAGCAATCCGGGCAGCGGTACGGCCGTGCCCGTTTCGCAAAACCTCTTCACCGGAACGCCGGTCAACTTCGAGTCGAATCCGTTCATTGCCGCCGACCGCAACTCGTCTAGCCCGTTTCGCGACCGCGTGTACGCCGTCTGGACGCGCTATTACGCCGACGACGCCCTGGGCGTCGGCAGCCGCGGCGGCGGCGACATCATGGTGTCGCGGTCCGATGACGGCGGGATCGTCTGGAGTGCGCCGCAAGCGATCACCGGCGGTTTGCAAACCGGCACGCCCGGTCTGACCTCGGTGAACGGCGCGCGGCTGGCGATCGCGTCCAACGGCAACCTGTACATGGCGTACAACTCGAACGGTCAGATCAACGTGCATCGCTCCACGGACAGTGGCCGCACGTGGTCGGCCGCAACGCAGCCGTTTGGCACCGGCACCTCCGTTGCCGCCGTGGCCAGCCCGATGGCAAACGAAAACTTCCGCACGAACGCGTTCCCCGACATTGAAGTCGGAATCGACCCGCTCAATCCGGGCAACGAAAACGTCTACGTGACCGTGGTGGACGACCCGGATCAACTCGTCAGCGGAACTGAGGGCGGGAACATTTTCTTCACGCGCTCGGCCGACAATGCCGGAACTTGGGGCGCGGCGATCAAGCTGAATTCCGATCCGGCGGGCAGGAACCAACTCACGCCGCAGATGGCGTTGGACGAACAGGGCAACATCGGCGTGACGTGGTACGACACGCGCAACGACGCGAACAATCACCGGCTGGAAGTGTTCCGCACGTCGAGTTCCGACGGCGGCGTGACGTTTACGCCGGACGTCGCACTGACGGCCGCGTCGTTCGAGCCGGACACCGGCCAGTTCCTGGGCAACGCGAACCTCGGCGACCGCATCGGCCTGGCGGCCCAGGGATCGACGGCGTTCGCGGTGTGGACCGACACGACGGTGATTCAACCGCCGGCGCCGAATCCGGCGTTGCCCCCGGAGCAGTCGATCTTCTTCGCGACATTTTCGATCGCCGCGCCACCCGTCGTGGCCGGTCCGCGCGTCACGAATATTTTCGTGCCGAACGAATCGCAGCTCACGCCGGGCACGATATTCAATCAGCCGAACTTTCTGCAAAACTTCGCGCCGGTCAACGGCTCGGCGAGTGCCAACCCGGTCACGTACATCGTCATCGAGTTCGATCAGCCGCTCGATCGGGTCTTCGCCGAAGACGCACGGAATTACGACCTACGCGCGACAGGCGGTGTCGGACTGTATCACACGCGAGTCGAGTTGGCGCCCGGCAGCGACGGCAGCGGGTTGATGCCCGAGATGTCCTTCATGGATGGCCAGTTGAATGATGTTTATCTTGGGCGAGCGAGCCTCACGACGACTTTCGGCGCAAACAACGACCTCAAGTTCATCGCCTCGGACCCGTTGTTCGCCGTGGGCAACATCCGAGTGCGCTACGTCAAGGACGGCCTGAAGACGCCGCTGGGCGTGGACGTGCGTCAGGTGGACCCGGCGAACAACCAGGTGGACATTACGGTCAACTTGGCCACCGACGAATTCGGCAACGTCACCTCGACGGCGCTCGACGTGTTCAACTTCTTGAACGACTTTGTCGGCGACGGCATCCTCGGCACGTCGGACGACCGACAGTTCAAGGTGACTCCGGTGTACAATCCGGCCACGCCGATTGGCGGACGGCTCGTGCCGACCGTCACGCTTTACATCGAATCCGACGGATCCACCGGCAACCAGGCGCCGCTCAATCCGGGCAATTTCCGGCTGGCCCTCGAATCCGAAGATCCCATTCTCGGACTCAACGGCCTGCGGCTCGTGCCGAACAACCCGGTGCGGATCGACACGGACTTTGGCGTGGTCGATCGCGACGGAGACCTGTTCGACGACACGCCGACGATCAAGGACGCGTACTATTTCAAGGTCATCGTGCCGCCGCCGGAGCCGCAAGATCCGACCGACCTCGCCGAGTGCTTTGCGACGTCTGATACGCTTCCGTGCATCGTGTTTGTGGATGCGACCGATGCCCAGAGCGACGCAGTGCCGAACGCTGGCACCGCGGCGAACCCGTACGATTCGATCCAGGAAGCGATCAATCAGTCCGCCGCCGGCAGTACGATTTTCGTGCGGTCGAATACGACGGACGTGCCGTACGTGATTGACCCGAACGCGCCCGACGTGGAAGACCGCACGCTGCGCATCGACCGGCAGATGCAGGTGATCTTCGAGCGCGGCGTGATCGTCAAGCTGACGGAGCGCATGGTCGAGGTGGCCGACAGCGCCAGCATCGTCACGCAGGGCGAGTTCAACGACCCGGTGGTTTTCACGTCGATCACCGACGACTTCAACGGCGGCGACTCGAACAACGACGGCGGCTCCACGCGGCCTCAGGCGGGCGAGTGGGCCGGTATCGTGTTCCAGGCGTCCAGCAACAGCCTGGCCTCGACGATTCAGGGGACGCAGATTCGTTACGGCGGCGGGTTCAACGCCCCGTCGTCCGATTCGAACCGCGCGCGGTTCAGCCCGATTCACTTGATCGGCGACAACTCGGGCGCGACCGGCGCGACGCCGCGCATCTTGTCGAACCTGATTGTGGATTCGACCGAGCCGGCGATTTCCGCCGATCTCGCGTCGCTCACGGCGACCGGCCCGACCGGCGTGCCGAACAGCGGCCCGGAAATCCTTGCCAACCAGATTGGCCGCACGTCCATCAACGCCCTGTTTGTTCGCGTCGGCGTCGATCCGAGCACTGGGTCGTTGCGCACGCTGAACCGGCCGATGCGCCTCGACGACAACACCATAGCGCACGTGCTTACCGACAACCTGTTCATCGTTCCGGGCGGATCGGTCACGTTGCTGCCGGGCCTGGCGCTCGAATTGCAAATCTCCATGATCGACGTGGGGACGGGCACGTCGTTCGACGCGCTCGGCACGCCCGATCAGCCGGTTGTGATCACGTCGGTGCTCAGCGACCGCACGGGCGCGGGCGCCAGTCATTTGGGCGAGCGGCAGCTCGATCAAGACAACGACTGCCTGCAAAACCAATGCGGCCTCACCCTCACGACACTCGGCAATGCCAGCTTCGAAGACTGGGGCGGCATTCGATTCAACCCCGGTTCGCGCGGCGAATTCGACAGCACCGAGGTCGCATTCGGCGGCGGCAGCGTGCCGTTCGCCGGCGAGAACCGCCCGTTCAACATGATCGAAGTGATCGGCCGGCCGACCGCGACGACGCCGCAGCCGACGTACGTCAACTTCCGCAACAGCGAACTGCACCACGCGTCCGGCGCCGCGATCTGGGTTGAGACCGGCGAAATCAATCTCACCGGCAACTTCATTCACGACACGCGCCACGCCAACCACGGCGATTTCCCCGGCCAGCCGGAACGCCTCGACCGCAACGTCGGCGCGGCCGTGTCGCTGGACCCGAACACGCTCGATACCGACAGTTACGAGCCAGGGAACACGTACGAGGCATTCGTCGAGCCGGACATTCGCGGCAATCGGCTGGGTGCGAATGCCATCGACGGGCTGGACATTCGCGGCACGCACAATACGGCGGTGCAGAACCTTGCCGTGCGTGCGCCGAACGACGGCACGCTGTCGGTGTTCGGCGATTGGAACGATGTTGACATCACGCACGTGCTTCGCCGCAGCCTGACGATCGGCAGCAACGCGCGGGCCGTGAACCTGTCGACCGCGCCGGGACTGGCCGTGAAGTCGCAAGGACTCAATCTGAACACGGCCACGACTCCGCCGCAGTTTACGGCGGGTGCCCTGGTTCAGATTACCGTTTCCGGTTTCGACACCGGCGCGGCCGCGGGGCGCGCGTCGAGCCTGCACATCCTGGGCAGCGGTGCAGACCTGGAAGCCGTGCCGCCGCAGCCGGGGCAGCCCGTGCTGTTCACGTCGATTGCCGACGACGGGCCGGCGCTCAATCTGAACATCGATGACCCGGCGATCGTGAACGGCTTCTGGATCGGACCGGACCGCGCGCCGGGTCTCGCCGGCGTTGACGATCCAGACATCACCACCGGTTTGCCGAATGGCATTGTCGATGATCCGGGCGAAATTGGACGTGGCGACGATACGCCGTTCCGGCTCGGTGATGTGATCAATGATCCGTTCGACACGGCGGCGACGATTGCCGCGCCAGGTCAGTGGGGCGGCATCATTTTCCAATACGAGTCGGACGATCTGTCGGACGAATTCTCCGCCGTGAAAGGCGGTTCGGTGGTCAATCACGCCGAGTTCCGATTTGCCACATCGGGCATTCGCTACACGCCCAATCCGCGGCACACGCCGCTCGCCGCGGACGTCGTGGACCCCGAAGGACCCACCGGTCAGGGCGTGGATCAAATGCTCCAAGAGATCAACACCCTGAACCTGGGCAGCAGCGCGACGCCGACCGGCGGCGTGCCGGTCATTGGGAATTTGGGATTCTTCGACGCGGGCGACTACAACCCGGTGTCGCACCAGACCGTGACGCAAGTCAGCGGCCGCGCGTTCAATGAAGCGATCATCGTGAGCGGTTGGATCGACGCGAACGACGCGCGGCCGACCGGGCACGTGGACGCGCTGCTCGGCAATCAGGCCGACATCGACATGTACGCGTTCACGGCCGATTCCGGATCGACCGTGTGGATCGACGTCGATTCGTCCGGCGGCAACCTGAACGCCGTCGTGTCGCTGTTCCGCGCGATGCGGGTCAGCCCCACGAACTGCGAAGTCGAATTGATCGCGTGGGATTCGAGCGACGCGCGGCTAGGCGACGGAATCAACCACGTCGGCACCGGTTCGAACAATTTCGGCAATCACGACTTCGAGCCGTATTACGGCGACGACCCGACGTTGCGCACCAACAACGACGCGCTGATCGGTCCGTTCACGCTGCCCGATACGACCTGTTACGGCACCGACATCTACTTTGTCGCCGTGTCGCACGCGGGCAACGATCCCGATCAGTTGCGGCTGGGCACGCCCCCGAATAACCCGGTGGCTATCGTGCCCTTGCGCGACGGCGGGTTCAAAGTGGTCATGTCCGGCGCTACGGGGCGCGAGGGCGGGTTCGACACCGTGGCCAATGGCGGCGCCGGCTCGCCTACCCACGTGTACACGGTGGAAATCCGTACCGTCACGCAGCGAAACGACACGAACATCCCGTCCGTGCTCGAGGATCCCGACACGAGCCAGTCGCGCATCGACCCGATCTCGTCGCGCTACCTTGACAGCACGATTTCGGCACTGCGCGGCAACAGCCTCGATCCGGCCGGCCACGGCGACGGATACCTGCAAACCTTCACGACCGATCTCGGTGTGTTCGACCCGGTGACCGGCCGCTGGACGGTCGACGTGATCGACCGCGACGCGCAAGGGCCGCCGTTCCGAGACATCGCGGCCAGCCCCTCATTCTTCTTTGACGCGGCGTCGAGCCTGCCGCTCGTCGGCGACCTCGACGGCGACGGCGACGACGACCTAATCACGTTCAATCCCAGCGTGGGATCTTGGACGCTCGACATGGACGGCGACCGGTTCCTGACGGAAGACCGCAACGGCGACCTGTTCCTCGATCCGACGTTTAATGAAGACCTGAACGGCAACCTGGTGCTCGACACCGACGCCGGCGAAATCGGCGTGCGGTTCGGCGGCACGGGCGACATTCCGGTGCTGGGCAATTGGAACGGCGACACGCGCATCGACTTGGGTGTCTTCGGCGACGAGGATCTGAACGACAACGGCGTGCTCGACGAAGGCGAAGACACGGACGACGACGGGGCGCTCGATACGCTCTCGGCGTGGACGATTGATTTCAACGGCAATCACACGATTGAGCCGGGCGAACGAGGCATCGCATTTCGGCCGCTCACCGGCACGCCGGCCAGTTGGCGTCCGATCGCGGGCGATTGGAATCGCGACGGGCGCGACGACTTCGCTGTGTACGATCGCTCGACGGGCAATTTCTTCATCGACTTGAACGGCAACTTCACGCTCGACTGCGGCGCGGATTTGAACTGCGCGACCGGCGATCCAGGGAACGAACAGTTCGCATTCGGTGCCGGATTGTCGGCTGCGGCGATTCCGATCGTCGCCGATTGGGACCTGGACGGTGACGACGACATCGGCGTGTTTGATCCGACGACGAGCGTCTTGCGCCGCGACTTGAACGGGAACCGCGCGGTGGATGCGGGCGACCAAACCACGTACTTCGGCGCCCCGGACGTCGGCGACCAACCGATCACGGGCGGCTTCGGCGCGGCAGGAAACCCGGTGTTCGGCGTGTACCGGCCAAGCACCAACCAGTTCTCGCTCGACGTGAACGACAACGGCACGAGCGCCGGCGACACGGTGCGGGCCGGTTGGGGCACGGCAAGCTCGCTTTTGGGCGTGGTCGGAAACTGGAATGGGACGGGTGCCGTTGACGTCGGCGTCTTCACGCCGCGCGGCGCGAACGGACCGTTCCTTGGGAACTGGAACATCGACCTCGACGCCGACGGCATCAACAACGACGTCACTGTCTCGCTCGACCGCTTCCGTTCCGTGCCGGTCACTGGCGATTGGGACCGCGATGGCGACGCGAACGCGGCCGTGTACTTACCCGACACCGCCGCGTGGTTCATCGACCTTGACGGCAGCTCGCCGAACACGGCGAACGCCAACAATCTGGCGCCCGGTACGACGACGCTCACCGCGACGGTCGGCGGCCCGAACGGCGGCGAAGGCCCGCAGTTCCTGGGCGAACAGGGCGGCATCCCCGTGGTCGGCGACTGGGACGGCGACCTGCGCAGCGAAATGGGCAGCTACAACCGCTCGCGCGGCACCTGGACGCTGGACTTGAACGGCAATCGCCGCCAGGACGTGGCGGTCGAGGCGAACATTTTCTTCGGTGGCACCGGTGGACTGCCGGTCGCAGTGGATACGGACGCGGATGGGCGGCCCAACCTCGCGGTCTATCATCCGAGTCTCATCTTGCCGTCGCCCGAACCGCGCGTCGGCCGGTGGTTCATCGACTTGAACGACAACTACCAAGTGGACCCGGGCGAAGGCGCCCTGCCGTTCGGTCCGCGCTTTGGTATTCCGACTGCCGCTGATTTCGACCCCGACTTCAATCTCTTCGGCGCGGCCGGTCCGCTCAAGGCCGACGGCATTCCGCAACTCGTTGTGCTAGGCACGGAAGATTACAACGGCGACGGCGTGCTCGGCGTGATCACGGTCGATAGCGTCACGTTTAACGAGGACTTCAATGCCAACGGGTCGATCGACTACGTGTGGTACGTCGATCTGAATCAGAATCGGCGGTTCGACCAGCCGGCCGTGGAGCGCATCACGTTCGTGGCCGGCATGGGACCGACCACGACGCCGGTGATCGGCGACTACAACGGGGACCGCGCCGCGGACCTGGGCGTTTACAATCCGCGTGCCAGCCTGATTGTGACCGCGCCGCTGAACAACACGGACGTCGTCTTCACGGCCCGCGAGCCGGGCACGGCGGGGAACGCGATCACGATTCAGTTCACCGATCCGCCCGCCAACGCGCCGTTGTCGGTCGCGGTCACCGGCACCGTAATCAATTTCACGCTGCGTAAGTCCGGCGGCGTGGTGACGACGACGGCCGCACAATTGGTTCAGTTCCTCAAGAGCGACGTGTCGGCCGACGCCCAGCGCGCTCGGGCGCTGGTCGAAGCGGCGCTCATTCCGGGCGCGACGGGGACGAATCTGCTCGGTGCACTCCCCGCGACGGCGCTCGCCGGCGTCGGCACGTTCCAGCTCGACTTGAACGGCAATCGCGTGTTCAACGCCGGCGCGCCGGTCACGAGCAACTTCGGCATGAACGACGAAGGCTGGCGGCTTTCGGGCGGCTCGACGCAGCCGATTCCCGCGTTCTTGGGCGGGTCGATTCGGGCGACCGACATCAGCGCGGACACTGCCGCGGAGTTGCCGGTGTACTTCGAGGCGCCGGCAAAATTCCGAGCCGGCTTGGCCGATACCTACGGCCAGACGCTCACGTTCGATCTGCAAGTGAACAACGTGTCGAACCCGCTCGGTACGGCGGACGACGTGATCCTCGAAGGCGCCGGACTGCGGCTGCGCCACGACTTGGCGGCGAACCCGGGCCTGGGTATCACGCCGTACATCGTGCCGCTTGTCGAGACGGCGTGGATCAACGTGGCGACGGGCCTGGCTCCGACGCGAGCGCAGATGCACGGCGTGTTGAGCTACCTCGACCGGCTGGCGATTCGCGCCGATTTCTCGTCGCCCGCCGCTCCCGCGCAAGAACAGGTGACTCTCGACAACGTCGTCTTGAGCCGCATCGGCGAGGATTTCACCGGCTTCGTTGCGACCGGCCTGAGCACCGCGGCCGATTGGGAACATGACGGCGGCGAGTTCGGCGTTGGGCCGCACCCGCAAGACGTTGCAGTGGGCGATTTCGACGGAGACGGCAATCAGGACGTCGTCGTGGTGAATCGCGACGCGAGCCAGGTCACGCTGGCCAACGGCACGGGCGCCGTGACGCAGCCGTTCTTGGGCGCCACGTCGGGCGCGGCGGAAACGGGCAGCATCACGATCTTGTGGGGCACCGGCCGCGGCGGCTTCGAGGCGCGGCGGCTCGAGTTGCCCGGCTTCGGCACCGGCACGGCGATCAAGACGGCCGACATGAACGGCGACGGCCGGCTCGATATCGTCGCGGTCAACTTGTTCGATCCGCAAGACGTCGTGGACGACGTGCTTCAAGTCGCGACGGCCAGCGCGGCCGGCCGATTCTGGTTCGTGCAGAACACGGGTAACCGGAACTTTACGTCGATCTTCACCTGCCCGGCCAACACGGCGTGCAGCACGGGCGGCCCGTTCGTGCGCGACTTTGTGATCGGTGACTTCGCTCATGCCACCGGCGCGCCGGGCCGCGACGGGTTGCCCGACCTCGCGTTCGTCAATTTCGGAACGCTCCCGCCCGCGACGGACTGGAGCGTCACGGTGGCACCGAACACGACAACCACCTTGGGCGGAACCATCACGTTTCCGATCGGCGGCGGCGCGGCGACCGTGGGTGGTCTCAACACTCCGCCCTACGTCGGCTCGGATGCTCGTCCGATTGCGATCACGGCGGGCGACGTCAACGGCGACGGCTATCTGGACTTGGTGACCGCCAACGCCGCGCACAACTCGAACACCGCCGGCACCACTGTCTCGGTGCTGCTCGGCACCCAGGCCGGTACGTTCGTGACGAATAGCACGCCGGGCACGCCGGGAACGATTCCGCTGGGACCGGCCGGGTCCGATCCGGAAGGCATTACGCTGGCTACGGCGCTGCAGCCGCTCTTCACGTTCCGCCAGCTTCAGACGGTCAACGCGCAGGTGCAGAGCGTCGATCGCATCAACGCTCAGACCACCAACTTTTCCGTGCAGAACACGAACATCGTCGTGCAAGGCGCGGCGCGCGTGCCGGACGGGCTTGCCGATCAGCGGCTCGGCGACGCCGGCCGCGTCTACATTAGCGGCACCGATCTCAGCACGCCGAACACCGACGCGAGCTACAGCGACGCAGGCGGCAACGCGATCGTACACCGGATCTACGCGCTCAATCAGTCGAACGGCGAACTTTACCACCCAGTGACCGGCGTGGTCGGCGAAGGCTTGGCGGTCTTTGAGGACCCGACCGAGCGCGCCCAGGCGACGAGCATCGTGGACACGACCGTGGTGCCACGCGGCGGCGGCCGATTCCGCATCACGATGTCGGAGAATCTTCCTGGCATCCAGGGCAACGCGGTCCGGTTCGTCTTCCAGTTGAACCCAACG
>Ga0247727_10003712_pt1 | contig 33424 bp, 25 predicted proteins | sample WisWelCaveWW1625_FD_202498 | JGI IMG/M metagenome (GOLD analysis project Ga0247727, IMG submission 202498) | Biofilm microbial communities from Wishing Well Cave, Virginia, United States - WW16-25 | ecosystem: Environmental > Aquatic > Deep subsurface > Groundwater > Cave microbial mat | place...
TTCCTAGGGGAATTGCACTCGACAATTTTGGTAACATCTTGATCGCGGACTCTTTCAATAATCGTGTTCGGACCATTAAAATATCAACCGGCATTATCAGTACCTTTGCAGGAACTGGTGTCGGTGGATATTTTGGTGATGGCGGACCTGCAACCTCTGCGCAGCTAAAGAGCCCTAATGGAGTGTTTTTTACCGGATCAGGGAATCTGTTTATCGCTGATACTGGCAATAATGCCATTCGGAAGGTAGCTAATTCTCCTTCAGCGGTAGTTACTACTACCCCTCCTCTACCGAACTTTAGTTCTTCTAACTATTTGTTGGTTAGCGGAACCGCTACGTCTTTCAGTGGCCCTTTTACTACTGGGTCTTGCAACGGTTACCCAATGACGATCACTAATTTTGGTCTGGGAACATTTAGTTACGTTGCAACCTACATAGATACGGCTGATGGTCCAGTTAGTATTACTTGTTCGATGACTAATTACATCGGCGAGGTCGCTACTAGTGTGCCTCAGACAGTATTCTTTGACCTTGTCGCACCGAGTTCAAGTATTGTGACTGCCGGTAGTGTCGGGAATGATGATTGGCACTTGAGTGACGTTGGAATCACGGTAAGCTCTATTGATCCTGCACCTGGAAGTGGTATTCAGCATATTTTTACTTGCATAGATCAGACAAACACGTGTGATCCAATGGTTGTTGATGCTGGAGTGAGTGCTACGATTACCAGTGAAAGTACTAATTACGTACGAGTCCAAGCTAGAGACAATGCAGGCAATTTAGAGCCTGTCAAGGTTTTCATTGTGAAGATAGATAAGACCAATCCTATGGCAAATTTTGATGCCCTGAATCAATTCGATGGGGATGGAGTCATTAACCTTGGTTGGAATACTTTTGATGCTGTTAGCGGCATTACTGAGGTGAAAGTCTTTAGGGATAATGCCCTTATCCATACGTCAAGCAGTGCTGTGAACGGCATTCCTGATGATCTGACACAAGTGGTCTTCGATGGAACTACCCACAACTATTACGTGCAGGCTAAGGATACTGCGGGAAGAACCGCAATATCCGTTACGCGAACAAGCACGATTGACTTGAGTCCGCCATCGGTACCGGCTATCCAGCCACAGCCTATGTGGACAAGCTTCACTTCGGGTGATTGGGTGTGGATTAGAGCAGTTGATTTAGTCTCTGGCGTAAACATATACAAGGTGTATAAAGATACATTCGTGACACCGTTTGCAACTCAGCTTGAACCGGATCCTTCTGGAACAGGAACAGCAACGAGATCTAGGACGATCACCCTTACTGAAGGTGAACTGACCACAGTTAAGGTGTCTGCAGAGGATACCGCAGTGCCTTCCCATGAGAGTGATTTGTCTGATGCGGCCAGTACCACACGTGATACGGTAAAGCCAGTTACGACGATTATCACGGCACCTTCAGTTTTTGATGGTGACAATGGCTGGTATGTGACGAGACCAGGGGTTTCCCTTTTCTGTAATGATGTAACCTCGGGTTGTAAGGACACGAAGTACAGTATCAATGATGGACCGTTGGTGGTATATACAGGAACGTTCCTTTTGGGCAGTGATGGCTTCTTTGACGTTACTTATTTCTCTGAGGATAACGCAGGGAATGTAGAAGCTGACAAACAAAAGTTGATCAAGGTAGACACTACTAAGCCGGACATTACTCTGGATCCGTTCGCCGGAACAACGACTTTAGCAACGGCAACATTAACTGGAACCGTTACCGACCTGACATCTGGTGTCGCTTCACTTGCAGCTATTGGTCCAGGAGGATCAGACACCTTTATAGGTGGTGGGGCTTTCTCATTGTCGGTACCTCTTGTTGATGGTAGTAACCTCATTGACATTACCGGTACGGACAATGCAGGGAACATAAACGAAGACTTCAGCATTGAAGTAATACGGGTTGTCGATACTGATGGTGATGGAATTCCTGATGGTAATGACGCATGTCCAACCACATATGGAACCGTAGCACAGGGATGTCCCTATGCGGTTAAACCTACTGTAGTACTACATATCGTCGATCAAGCTGTCAGTGGTCTCTGTCCTCTTGAGAAGAGCAATTGTAAGACTGCGGTAGCCGATGCTACGGTAAGAGTGTATAACAGAAATGATCTGGCATTCCAAGCAGCGTACGGGAAGAATCCTGTAGGAACCATCTACGACCAAGTGTACAATAGTGGTGCTGGATTGATCGGGACCTGTAAGACGGATACTTTTGGAACATGTCCTGCAGGAATTTTAATGACAGGAGATTTCTTGGTCATTGTGAAGTTTGTGGATACACAAACAGGTAAGACGGTATATGCAGGGAAGAAAGGGGATCCAACGGAATTTGATGGTTTCATTAACGAGAAACAGCTGCAGGTCATGAAGACTGTCAGGAAGGATGGCACTGTAATCCTCAGTGGGGGAAATCAAGTGGTTGTCACTGGTTCTCTGCTGGAGATCATCTACCCAGAAGCAGTCATATGGGAAGGTACCACGACCGTATATCCATACATCTTTACCAGCGATAGCGAATGGACCGTTGATCTGTGTGCGCAGGTACCATTTGGGTATAGTATTGTTGGTGTTGAGGACGCGACCGGAAATATCGTGAGCACGAGTGAGTGTGTGCAAACGTTTGTCAGCGGAGAGACCAAAGTTGCCATCTTTGATATCGTGAAGACTGGAAGTCCTTCAGAGTTTACCGTCAAGGTCAAACTGAACGCGAAGGATCCGCATGGAAAGAGGACCTCCTTAGATCTTGATGTGCCTTCAAAGTTGAAGGGCTCTAAGAGTAGCAAGGGAAGCGGGCTTACCGGACATGCAATCTATGAAAGCGTGTTCAGCAGCAATGGATTCTTTGCAAGGCTTTGGACGCTCATTACCGGGGCGTAAATTTTTTTTCTTTTATTTTTTTTCTCTTTCTGATCATGTTCTAAGATGCGGGTAGAAGCCTCGATATCGGTACCAAAAGGCTTATAAATTAACTATATGCCGGAGTATATGGATGCCGGACAGGACATAGCCGCGCAGCCTTTTTAAAGCAGATTTCAGTTCTGAACACCTATGATTACTTTTAAGGAAAAACCGAACACACAAGCCCAAGTGGAAGAGCTTCTGCATCCTATCGTCAAGCAGTGGTTCTTTTCACGATTCAAAGAGTTCTCACTCCCCCAGCTCTATGGAGTTGTGGAAGTTCATGCCCGGCAAAATATCCTTGTGTCAGCGCCGACTGGGGCGACGAAGACTTTAACAAGCTTCTTAGCAATTCTTAACGAGCTTGTTGACTCCTCAGAAAAAGGGATACTTCAAGATAAGATTTATGCTGTTTATATTTCGCCCCTCAAGGCACTCAATAATGACATTTCCAAAAACCTTGTGGAACCATTGCAGGAGATGGAAAAACTAGCGGGAAAATCGCTTGGAATCCGGGTTGCCGTTCGTACCGGTGATACCACACCTGCAGAAAAGCAGAAAATGCTTAAAACGCCACCACATATTTTGATCACCACGCCTGAAAGTTTGGCGATGCTTCTCTCTTCTCTCCGTTTCTCGGACCACCTGAAGCAAGTAGATTGGATGATTGTCGATGAGATTCATTCCATTGCGGAAAATAAACGTGGAACACATTTGTCGTTGAGCCTAGAACGGTTGCAGCGGTTAGCACCAGGTATGTGCAGGGTAGGTTTATCAGCGACTGTGGCACCATTGGATGAAGTTGCAAAATATCTTGCTGGCGTAGATAGGTCTTGTAAGATTATTGACGTGCAGTTCTTGAAACAGCTGGATCTGGAGGTTCTCTCTCCGGTCGATGATCTTGTCAACACTTCCTATACGAATATCGAAAGGGATACCTATGCTCTTATGGACAAATTGATTCAGGAACATAAGACGACATTGATATTTACGAACACGCGCGCTGCAACTGAAAAAGTCGTCCATCATTTGAAAACGAGATTCCCTCACAAATACCAAGCATTGGATGAAGAGAGTCAGGAAAAGCGAGATTTGATTGGTGCGCATCACGGTTCCTTGTCAAAGGAGCACAGGATACAATTAGAAAATAATCTGCGAGAAGGAAAGTTGAAGGCCGTTGTCTGTAGTACCTCTTTAGAGCTGGGATTGGATATTGGATACATCGATCTTGTCATTTGTCTTGGCTCACCAAAGTCTGTTGCGAGGTTTTTGCAAAGATCGGGGAGAGCAGGCCATAAGCTTCACGAGACGGTAAAAGCGAAGATTCTTGTGCAAGATAGAGACGATCTTGTCGAGTGCGCTGTATTGTTAAAATATGCTAAAGAAAAAAAGATGGACAGGTTGCATATCCCAACAAATTGCCTTGACGTCTTGGCGCAGCAGCTCTTTGGGATGGCCCTCGAGGAAGTGTGGAACGTCAAAGACTTGTACAACGTGTGTCGCTCAAGCTATTGTTATGAAAACCTTACGAAAAAAGATTTCGAGGAGGTGCTCGATTATCTCGCAGGAAATTTTATCTCTCTCGAAGACAGGCATATCTATGCACGGATCTGGTGGGATAAGGCAGAAGGGAAAGTGGGAAAGAAAGGGCGTATGTCTCGGACGATTTACATGACCAACGTTGGGACTATACCAGATCAGCAGGGGGTCATCGTGAAGGACGCACGTGGAAACAAGATAGGAACCATTGATGAAGGGTTCTTGGAGAAATTAGATAAGGGAGATATTTTTGTTCTCGGCGGGAACACGTACCAGTTCAATTTTGCACGCGGGATGGTCGCGCAGGTCATAGCCATGCCTGGGAAGAGGCCTACCGTGCCATCGTGGTATTCGGACAGACTTCCGTTGTCATTTGATTTGGCGAATGGCATCCAGCTTTTCCGTCAGCTCATGGAAGAGAAATTCAAGAAAAGATTGAACAAAAAAGAAGTTCTCGGGTTTATTCATGAATACTTATATGTCGATCCCGTCGCAGCGGAGGCATTATACAACTATATGCGAGAACAATATGATTATGTTGGCATTCCGCACGCGAAGAAGCTTCTCATTGAGCATTACCGCGACGAGCAGATGAAGAACTATGTGGTGTTCCACTCCTTGTATGGAAGACGTGTCAATGATGCGTTATCCCGGGCGCTGGCATTTGCGATTGCACGGAGCCAGCACAAGGACGCGGAAATTGGCATCAGCGATAATGGATTTTACATTTCGTATGATAGGAATGTGAATGTCAAGCAGGCATTTTCACTGTTAAAAGTAAAAGACTTTCCGAAAGTCTGCGAACTTGCCGTAGATAAATCTGAGATTCTTCGTCGACGGTTTAGACATTGTGCAGGAAGAGCATTGATGATTCTGCGAAGCTATCAAGGGGAGCGAAAGCGGGTTGGCAGGCAGCAGGTCAGCTCTATGATCCTCCTGAATGCCGTGCGGCGGATTTCAGAGAATTTCTTTATCCTGCGTGAGACGCGGCGAGAAATCCTTGAAGACCTGATGGATATGCATTCTGCGCTAACAGTGTTAAAAGAAATTGAAGAGGGTAGAATTAAGATAGAAGAAGTTACTACTTTCATACCGTCTCCGTTTGCATTGCAGCTGGTGATGCAGGGATATTCAGACATTCTTCGGTTAGAAGATAGGCAAGCGTTCCTGCAGCGGATGCATCAGATGGTGAAGGCGAAGATTGCGTTGAAGGCGGCACGATAAGGTTTACAATGGAAATCTACCCTGGCATTGAAATCCGTGATCTTGGTTTGTATCTGCGAAAGGAAAAGACGCTGATTATTTCTGATTTGCATATCGGCTTTGAAGAGTCGCTGAACATGCAGGGTATTCTCGTGCCACGTATTTATTTCAAGGATTTTATGCTTCGGCTACGGAAAATGCTGGACGATGTTGAGACTGTGGTGATTAATGGGGATTTCAAGCATCAGTTTGGAAGTATTAGTCGTACAGAATGGAAGGGAAGCAGTGAATTATTTGATCTCTTGCAAGGAAAAAAAATAGTTATCATCCAAGGCAATCACGATCCTATTCTGCGCGTGCTGCTCAAGAATGTGAAGATATATCCGTTTTACAGAATTGGAGAAATACTTATCGCTCACGGGGATGAGATCATGAAAGAAAAGGCGAGGGTTATTATCATTGGCCATGAACATGTCGCCGTTGGGTTGAAAGAAGGGAATCGAATCGAGCGATTCAAATGCTTCTTGAAAGGGAAATACAAAGAAAGTGTGTTGATTGCCATGCCTTCATGCAACCTCGCGACGGAGGGGACGGATGTGTTACGACAGGATAGATTGTCTCCGTACCTGCAGCAGAGGTTGGATACTTTTGACGTGTTTATAGTTTCTGATACGGTGTATGCGTTTGGGAAAGTAAAAGAATTGCCACGTTAGGAGAGATATTTCTCTGCCTGTTTTTTCGCTTTCTCTCTTTTTTTCTGGTGGTCTTTAAGGAACGCCGTTAGTTTTTCTATCACGAATGTCTTGAGCTCGCCGGTGAGAAGTTTTCCTGACCGGTAGTCGTGGTATATCTGGTGGAGTTTTTTATCGTCCGGTTCCAAGCCATATTTCAACATTTGGAAGCTCACGTCGATGTCCGGGTTTCCGCCCTTCTTTCGGTGTTCTTCCAACGTTGCCTGGCCACCGGAGAATGCGTACTTTTTAATCTTATGTGCTGCTTCCTCTGGCGTATCCGTCAGTGCGATGTATGACGTGGGATCGCTTGAAGACATTTTTCCGCCGCCAAGTCCTGGGAGGAATTTATGATATGTTGAGCTCAACTGCAGGAAATGGAATTCTTTAATTCTCTGCGATGCATCTCGTGCCAATCTCAGGTGGGGATCTTGATCTGCACCTACTGGCACCACCACAGGCAGCGGCTTGCCTTCAAACTCTGGCAGCTGCGGATGGAGCATATCAGATGCCTGCAGCAATGCCGATACCATCTTTCCAGGGGAGATCTCGCCGTAAATTGCCTTGAATTCATTAAACGTGATATGACGGGCAAGCATGTTCGCCAGGCTGTAGTATGCATTTGATTTCGCTCCGTTTATAGACCGTTTGGATTGAAAATAGAAATCACACTTCTTCACGTCCAAGCCTAACGCAATATAATTTGTTAAATATTCCTTCACTGCAGTCTGGCGCAATTCCTGCATATTGGGAAGCCGAGAATTGTACGCTTCAATGTCTGCAACTGTCAGATAAATCTTTGCGCCAAGCTTCTGGTAGAGAATCATTTGATCGGCGACCATTTTGTGACCGAAGTGAAATTTTCCGGAGGGCATCAGACCAGTCATCATCACAAATGGTTTTTTCTTTCGTATCGCTTCAACAACACGCTCAAAGTCTCTATGCGCGAAAATGAGCTTGCGCCGAAAGAGCGGGAATGCTTCCAGTTCCTTGGGGAGCTGAGAAAACTCTTGGAGGCCGAATTCCTTGATCAATCTGCTGTAATCAATCTCCCCCTTGACTTCCCACGGCGTCACGGTTGCCATACATAGAAAAAGAGTTTATATTCTTATTAAATGTTGTGGTTACTCGAGCTGGTAGGTGATCTCTACTGGGATAACCATGTTTCGTCCAGCATGCTTTGCATTATAAAGCATCTTATCAGCTGCTGCATATAACTGTGCCGTTACTGCCCTTACCAATTTCTCCCCATCATTGCTTGTCGCGTCTATCTTTGGAAGTTCTATTGTAGCCACACCGCCACTCGCTGTAATGACCCTTTTCCCCTCAAGCAGATCATCCTGTAGCTGTTTTAATTCTGCACTTGGGTTGGGCTCGTCCAAGATTCTCTCTTTGCATTGTTTTTCTATGCGCTCTCGTATTCGCTCGGCAGCCTCTCCAGCTTCATTGGCGGAAGTGCCTGCACCAAAAATAATTCCGACTTCTTCCCCGCCTAGCCTCGACACGATGTCCCCTGTGCGAATACTTGCCAGAGCGACTTGACCGACCGTCCAGAGCACTTTGTCTCCAACAGGGTGGCCATAGGTATCATTTATTTGCTTGAAAAGATCTAAGTCAAAGAGCATAATAGATATGAAACCTCCCATTCTCGTTGTTATACGGATGTGGGAATTCAAAGACTCATAAAAAAAGTTCTTTGTTGAAATCCCCATCGTCATATCATACTGGGCCTTCCTTCGTAGCAAGGTCATTTCTACTCTCGTCTCATCTTCCTGGCGTTGCTTGAGAACCGTCGTTTTTCTGCGGAAAAAATTCTTGAAGCGCAGGAAGTACTGCAGCGCGGCGTCTTCTAAGCGTGAGAAATGAGTCAACAACTGCTCCAAATATTCTTCTGCTTGCAGTGGCGCTAGTTCTTTCAGATCCGCCTGGATCATTTTAGACGTAATGACCTTTTCCTGGGAAAGAGCTAGAATTTTCTTTGTTACCTCATATTTTCTGTTTGTGAATGCTTTGTAGGGCTCGATGAACTGTCTTCTTTCAAGCTCCAAAAGATTGCCGAGATCCTGGATAATTTTTTCCAAACTAATATTTGCTTCGGCAAGCTCTACTTTTCTCGCTTCGTCAAGCTCCTCTAGTGTTACAGAATATTTTTGCTTCAGGACACTGAGTTCATTCTCCAATAATTGCTGCTCACGCTGGGCTGTTCTCGCTAGACCTGCAAGTAAGCTAACGAGGCGCTTGTTGATCTCTTGCTCCTGTTCTGAAGCTTCTTTTCCCTTCTTCAGACGGTCAAGAAAGTCCAACAGTGCCTCCTTTACTTCCCCTTCTGGCAGTGCACCGATATTTTTTCTCAGCTCTGTATAATCCACTTCCAGAATCTGGAGCGCAGACTTATCAGCAGAGTTTTCCTGTACGAGAAGTTCATACGCTTGGCTGCTTTCTCCCTCCTCAGTCGAGAGAAATCGTAAAGAGGAGATTATCTGTGATTCTATTCGTCCAACGAGATTGCGGATTTCTTCCGCTACCTCTTGATTTGGGCTTTTAACCAGCTGCTTTGCCTTACTGATTAACTGGAGAGCTCCCTGGTTATGTTCGCGGAAAAAACGTGCGTATCGCTGATCAAAATCCTGAATGATGAGAAGCTGTCGTTCGGAAAGTGCTATTATTTTCTTCTCTAAATCTACTAAGCTTGCCACCATGAATTTTTCTAAGGAAGAAGTATTAATTAACTTTACCTTTCACGCACTTTTACTGTAGCGTCTTGCAACAAATATCCCTGATATTGATCCGTAACTATCTCTCCCAATTGCCGCAGCAAGCGTTCGTTATATCGTTGACTTCCTACTCGCTCTATTGCCACGGAAAGACCCTTTTCCCTTATTTGTTCTTCTAAACTATGTAAATTCTGAAACCATCCATCCAGCAGATGCAGGGCGTTTGGAATGTTCACGCTGTAATCACGCTTGAGTTCTGGACCTAGAACGGGAAAAGGACTTGGCGCGAGAATGCCCCGCAGGTCGTCCCAGATTTTCTGATATGGGACTCGCTCGTCACCAGTTAAATCGTAGCGATCATTTGTTGGAGCGCTAATCGGAGCCCTATATTTTTTCTCACCATCAGAAACGCAAAATCCCACAATATTGAGTGTTCCTACCCTCTCTTCATCCATAGAAAGATTAATGGAAGTTGTCCGCTCATTCTCTAATGCTTTTATAATGCTTCCAATGACGCTCATTTTGTGTTACTTTTACCTAGTAATGATATATAAAGGTTTCTATACCCGAGTAGCCATAAAAAAGCTTTTAAACAGCCCTCATTTAGGTGTTCCTGTGAAAGAAATCCCCCAAAATTATGACTATAAAGAGGCTGAAAACCGATGGCAGGCCTTCTGGGAAAAGGAAAAAATCTATCAGTTTGATCCAAAGTCCAAGAAGCCAGTATTTTCCGTTGATACGCCCCCGCCGACCGTTTCTGGAAAGATGCACATTGGGCATGCGTTTTCATACAGTCAGCAGGATTTTGTTGCCCGCTATCATAGAATGAAAGGGGACAATGTCTTCTACCCTTTTGGCACTGATGACAACGGTTTGCCTACCGAAAGACTCGTAGAGAAATTGAAAAATGTAAAGTCTACGAAGATGTCACGGCATGCATTTGTGGAGTTGTGCGAGAAAACGATTAAGGAAATAAAGCCTGATTTCATCAATGACTGGAAAGTCATCGGGATGAGCTGCGATTTTTCTGAGGCGTACTCAACCATTGATCCGCATTGCATTAAGACGTCACAGTTATCATTCCTTGATCTGTATAAGAAAAAACTAGTCTACCAACACACTGCGCCGAGCATGTGGTGCGTGCATTGCCAGACCGCGATTGCACAGGCGGAACTGGATGACAAGGAACTGGATTCTACATTCAATGACGTTACATTTGCTTTGGAAAGCGGAGACAAGATTACCATTGCGACAACACGACCAGAGCTTCTTCCCGCGTGTGTGTGCATTTATGTGCATCCCGATGATAAGCGGTATAAAAAGCTCGTGGGCAAGAAAGCGATTGTTCCTTTGTTCGGGCAGGAAGTTACGATTTTTGCTGACGAATCGGCAAACCCAGAAAAAGGAAGTGGTATCCTCATGATTTGCAGTTACGGGGATAAGTACGATGTGGAAGCGATCAATAAGCGAAAGTTAGAACCGCGCATTGCCATTACTGCAGATGGGAAGCTAAATCAGTTGGCAGGAATATATGCAGGGTTACCAATCAAAGAAGCGCGGAAGGAAATCCTCAAAGACTTAGAGAAGGAAAAACTGCTTCTGAGCAAGAAACCAATAAAGCATACGGTGAATGTGCACGAACGCTGCGGTACGGAGATTGAATTCTTATCGACCAAACAGTGGTTCGTGAAAGTACTTGAGAACAAGAAAAAATTTCTTGAAGCCGGACGGAAGATCCAATGGCATCCAGAGTTTATGAGAACCCGCTATGAGCATTGGGTAGAGGGGCTTGGATGGGATTGGTGCATCTCGCGCCAGAGACATTTTGGAGTGCCTTTCCCTGTCTGGAGCTGCAAGAAATGTCACACGTTACTGGTTGCTGATGAGAAAGATTTGCCCGTAGATCCTCTTGTAGACAAACCCACGAAAAAATGTACATGTGGGTCTAGCGAGTTTGTGGGAGAGAACGATGTTATGGATACGTGGGCGACATCGAGTGTCACACCACAAATTATTCTGAATTGGGCAAATGATAAAGGCTATGATGTTTCGATGAAGATGTATCCACTGAGCTTGCGACCGCAGGCGCATGATATTATCCGGACGTGGGCGTTCTATACCATTGTAAAAGGAATCTATCACCAGAATGAGATTCCGTGGAAGAACGTCGTTGTCTCAGGGCATGTTTTGGATCCGCGTGGAGAGGCTATGCACAAGTCTAAGGGGAATGTCATCGAACCTGCAACGGTTCTGAGCAAATATCCTGCAGACGCGCTGCGTTTCTGGGCAGCCAGTTCCAAGCTGGGCGATGATCTCCGGTATTTGGAAAAAGATTTGGTTACTGGGCAGAAGACTATCACCAAGTTATGGAATGCGGCAAAATTCAGTTTTTCTCATCTGGAAGATTTCAAAGCAAAGCCGAAGAAACTTGAGGCTTTTGACAGATGGATTCTCTCTAAAATGCAACGATTGGTGAAAGAAAGTACAGAAAATTTTGAGAAATTTGAATACTCCCGTGTCAAAGCAGATACAGAAAAATTCTTTTGGCTTTCCTTCTGCGATGTGTATCTGGAGCTTGTGAAGGATCGGCTGTACAATCCAGAGCAGCGAGGAAAGGATGCAAGAAGTTCTGGGCAATATGCCCTGTCAACAACTCTTTTGCATACGCTGAAGCTCTTTGCACCGTTCATGCCGTACATTACTGAAGAGATATACCATCTGCATTTTGCAGAGATGGAAAAACAGAAATCCATCCATCGCAGCACATGGCCAATCTATGATTCTCAACTTCTCGATGCGCACACTGAAGAGATTGGTGACAAGCTTGTCGAGGTAATTTCTGAAGTACGAAAAGCAAAATCCTCAAAGAGCTTGTCTTTGAAAGAGCCTGTCAAAGAGCTCGTGCTTCCGTTCAAGGAGGAAGAAGTTACAGTATTCATTGCTGATCTGCAGGCTGTGACGAAGGCAGAAAAAATACGTTACGGAAAAACGCTCGCAATTACGCTCTAACAATAGGTTTATATATTTTTGAAAAAATCAAGGAAAGACCACTATGGGCATTAGCACAAAAGAAAAACAGAAGCTGAAACGATTCATTCGCAGCCTTGAGAAAATCAGAGGGAGGCATACCGAATTGGTCTCCGTGTATATTCCGGCTGGCTATGAAATGATCAAGATAATCCAGCATCTGCAGCAGGAACAGGGAACCGCTGCAAACATTAAAGATAAGACGACACAGCAGCATGTCATTGATTCATTGGAGAGAATGATCCGGCATCTTCGGTTGTTCAAGAAGACTCCGGAGAATGGCTTAGCTGTTTTTTCTGGAAATGTCTCTGATAAAGAAGGGAAAAGTGATATTCAGGTTTTTAGCGTTGAGCCACCTTTACCATTGAGAATGCGCTTGTATCGCTGCGACCAAACATTTGTATTGGATATCCTTAAGGATTTAGCTGATATCAAAGAAACATTTGGATTGATTGTCTTGGACAAGCGGGAAGCGAACATTGGTTTGCTCAGAGGAACGCAGATTCAGGAGATTACGGATATGACGTCCTCTGTCCCAGGAAAAACAAGAGCAGGAGGGCAGTGTTTGCATCCGGAGACGGCTGTCTTGCTTTATGATGGGCAGTGGGTGCCACTGGAACAATTGCAAGTAGGCGACAACGTGCAAAGTTTTGATTTCAAGACACGATCATTTATTTCTTCAGATGTTCTAGAGAAATGGGACGTCGTCAAGAATAAGGTGTATAGAATTAGTCTTGAAGAAGAGATTATTGCGTCTGCTGACCATTTGTTTTTTTTCGAAGATGGGACTACGAAAGCGGCAGAAGAACTTCAAGAGGGGATGCAACTTTTGGATGAGCATGGTCAAACGCAAAGCATACGGAAGATTACTGTCGAAGAGAAAGAGATTATGTTGATTGATATTAAAGTAGCCAATGAAAATTTTGTGGCTGAAGGTATTGTGGTTCATAACTCTGCGCAACGGTTTGCGAGAATCCGGGAAGAAGCAACAAAAGAATTTTTTAACCGTATCAGCCATGCAGCAAATACCGCTTTCTTAGAGCTCAAAGAAATGAAAGGCATCCTTGTTGGCGGGCCTGGCATGACGAAGAACCATTTTCTCGATGAAGGATTTCTTAATGAGCAATTGAAAAGAAAAGTCATTAGCATTCAGGATCTGAGTTACACTGGTGAGTTTGGCTTGAAGGAACTTGTTGAGAAGAGCAGGGATGTCCTTGCTAAGGAGGCTATTACTGAAGAGAGGGACATCATGAATAAATTCTTTAAACTGCTCGCAACGGAGCCAGGCAAGGTGGCCTATGGGACCGCAGAGGTAGACAAGGCATTGGAAATGGGGGCTGTGGATAAGCTTCTTGTCTCTGAGTCGATGGATGATGACAAAGTGGATGCGTATGAGGCAAAGGCGGATGCCACCGGTGCTGAGTTCATCATTATCAGCACGGACACGAGCGAAGGTGAGCAGCTGAGAGACTTGGGGAAGATTGCTGCGATTCTACGGTTTGCACTGTCTTAGTCAATATTTTGCCGGAGTTGCTTTAAAATTTTAACTTATTAGGAGTGAAATTTTAGTTTTATTTATTTAAATACTAATGAGAAACTTTTTAAACGACTTTACTCTTAGCCCGTTTATGCAGGATATCAAGAATAAGATAGAGGCAGTGCTCTTTATTACCGGCAGGCCGATGAGTATTGCCGAGATTGCCCAATTCTGCAACATTGGCAGTGTAGGCGCAGTGAAAGATGCCATGGATGCATTGCTGAAAGACTATACGGACAAGAACGGAAGTTTAGAAATCCTTTTTGAAGATGATAAGTACCGTTTAAATATTAAGCGGCAATACAACTATCTGTCTACGAAGCTCCTTTCTGCGTGCGAGCTTGATGCACCGACACAGGCGACACTTGCGCTGATTGCGTACAAGCAGCCTGCACTGCAAGCGGAGATCATTAAGATGCGCGGGAACACTGCGTATGACCATATCCATGCCCTGAAGGAAATGGAATTCATAGTTTCTGAGAAATCTGGAAGAACCCGGGAGTTGAAGCTCGCGCCGAAGTTTTTCGATTATTTTGACGTCGTAGAGGAGACTTTGAAGAAGAAGTTTGGGGAAGTTGCCGAGAAACAGGAAAAACTTGTTAAATCTGCTGCACCAGTTGAGGCTCCCAAAGATGTTGCGCCGAGCACGGCAGCCGTAGAAGCTGTGAAAATAAGACAGAAACGGAAAAAGCAAGAAGAAGCTGCAACTGCTCCGGTTGCAACGGAAGAGCACGTTCAGCGAATCCCGCGGGAAGTGCTTCTTAGTCTTGATGCTGATGATTTTGGAAAATAAAACCCATGGAAATCAAAAAAGAAAAGATTATCCTCCTTCTTCTGTTTGTCCTAGCTTTCGGTTTTCGGCTTCTGTTTTTATTTCGCGTTAACTTTTTTAGCAGTGATGAAGCCTATTTCAATCTTCGACATACAAAATATATTGTAGAGAACTTTTTCCCGCTGCTCTTTGATCCCCAAAGCTATGGAGGGAATATTATTCTCAACACACATGTCTTCCACTATTTCTTGGCCCTGTTTGATTGGGTTCTCCCCGATGCCATTGTCTATAAAATTGTGCCCTGTCTGCTGGCGAGCAGTATTGTGATCATTGTGTATTTCCTTGCAAAAAAAATAACGAACAATGAGTACGCAGCGCTGTTTGGTGCACTGCTGAGTGCCTTTATTCCTAGTTATATCGGAGCGACGCTCAACCAGATATCGCTGACAAGCCTTTTCATTCCTGTATTCCTGCTCACGTTGTATTTCTTTATTGAGATTAGACAAAAGAAAACAGGATTTCTTATTCTGGGAGTTATACTTGTGCTCTTGGATCCTCTGAATCTCCTTATGTTATTTTCTTTCCTGTTTTTTGCTTTGCTCATGTTTGCGGAATCCCTTCATGTTGAGCGGGATGAGAAAGAGGCTATTGGTATGTTTATTGTTTTTTTCCTCCTTGCAAATCTTATTCTGTTCAAACAGCTGTACTTGGAGCAGAGCCTCGCAGCAGTATGGCAGAATCTCCCTCTGGAATTGTACGGGTCATTATTCCAGAATTTCGATCTCTTGGGAACCATTACCCTTATTGGCATCGTGCCCCTCGTGCTCGGCATTACCGGGTTCATGATTTACCGGGAGAAAAATAGGGTTATAACGCTATTCAGTGCCATCCTTATGGCAGATTTTACCTTATTATTGCTGCGACTGATTCCCTTTGAAGAAGGCGTCTTGTTCCTGGCAATCATACTTTGCATCACTGCCAGCTTTACCATGGATCAGCTTACGCAGTACATCCGGCTCACCAAGATGGCGAGGTACGAGCGACTCATACTCGGTGGACTGCTCATTGGCACCGTCATTAGCCTTGTTATTCCATCGACAAGCATTGCAACCGATGTTATTCATTCGGGGGTACAGGCTGAAGAGATCGAAGCGCTGCACTGGATTAAGTTTAATACTCCTCGCGCGAGCGTTGTAGTAGGAAATGCATATGAGGGAAATCTGATTATTGCTATTGCTGACAGAACGAATGTCATTGACACGCAGTTCTTTCATGCAGATAATAGGATATTGGATGTGGAAACCATTTTTACTACAGAGTCACTTATAAAAGCAAAGAGAGCTTTGGACCAGTACGGAGTGGACTACATTTATTTTTCGCAAAAAACGCAGGAGCTCTACGGTGTTGAAGAATTGATCTACACGCGCGATGAGGCCTGTTTTGAGGAAGTATTCAAAAATGAATTTGCAACTATTTACCAAGTGGTATGCTAAGTACGTGCTCTTGGCACTGTGCTGCGTCGTGCTTCTCGTAGTGCCACTGCTGAAAGGGCCATGGATAGGAAGTGAACCATTCTTGTTTTCACGGATTGCTGAGTTACAGGCTTGGTATGATCCCTTAAGTTTTGGTGGAAGGTTTGCAGCGTATGAGTGGGGAACCCCGCTCGTTTTAGGTTTTGCTCCAGGTATACTCGTTCAGATTCTGCCGTTTATCCTTGGGGTGCTGAGTTTTCTTTTACTTCATATGATTCTTGCGCATTTTCGACAAGATCTTGTGTTTGTCCACATATCACTTCTCTTGCTTACTTTGTCTCCATCCTTCATTTATACCTTTAGTTTCATGAACGGCCTCTGTATTGCCACTTTCTTGAGCCTGGCTGCATTCTATTTTTTTATCCAAAAGAAATGGAAATGGCTCAGCATACCCATTGTGATGATCCTGCCTCTCTTTAATATCATGCTGACCATCGTGTTCCTGGCGGTTCTATTCTTATATGCATTCTTCTGGAAGAAAGACAAAAGGAAGTGGTTCCTCATCCTCTTGCTGGCGAGCAGCGCGGCTGCAGGCATCTACTACGGATACATTTTCTATAATACCGGTTTGCCACAGAGCTTACCATTAGAAGAAGGGGCACGCTTTGCGGTCTTCCAAAGAATATTTTTTGACTTAGGAAGTCCATTTGGTCTAGGTATTTTCATTTCGTTGCTTGCTGCCTTTGGCATTATTAGCACGTGGGAGAGAAAATATGAGAACTTATTTCTCTTCTTTGCTACGAGTTTTCTATTCCTCTTTTCACTTTTCAGACCAGAGGGGCTGATCTTCCTGAATATCCTATTTGTATTGTTTGCCGCAAAGGGCTTGATGCGACTCGCGGAGATTCAGTGGACGAATACGCAGTATCAATTTTTTATTATCCTTGTTATCATTTCTGGGCTGGTATTTTCAAGTATCTCGCAAATGGATCGATTGACGGAGGCTTTACCTGACGAGGCAATGCTTCATGGGCTGGACTTCCTTGCAGCGCAAGAACCTGGTGTTGTATTTTCCGATTATTCGAGAGGGGTATGGATAAATTATGCGGGTCACAAAAATGTTCTAGATGAAAATTATGAATTTGTTCCCGAAGCGGCAGAACGCGCAGAGGATAGCCAGGAATTATTCTATTCGAGAGACCTGCAGAATACCAGTGCATTATTTACGAAATATCATGTGAACTACGTTTGGATTGATGAAGACATGCGGCAAAATATTTGGACATATGATACTGAGGGGCTTCTGTTCATACTGGAGTATACCAAAAGCTTTAATAAAATCTACGATAAAGACGGTGTGGAGATTTGGAAGATTGAACAATGATAGAATGGATAATTTGGGCAGTGTCCTTCATTAGCTTGTACGTGGGAGTTTTTTGGCTGCATGTGGTCTCTCTCAGTGAAGAGAAAAAAACGGCTCTTGCTTCATTCCCTAGAGTAAGTATTATTGTCCCTGCGTACAATGAGGAAAAAGGACTGGCTAAAACGGTACGTTCACTTTGTGCCCTGGATTATCCCAAAGAGAAGCTGGAAATTATCATTGTGGATCATGGCTCTACCGATACAACTGCGTCCATTGGCAGGCAGCTTGTCTTGGAACATCCTTCTCAGTGCATACAGTTTGTTCAGCGCATGCGAAGCGCAGGGGAAATCAAATCTCATGCATTCAACGAAGGCCTGAAGCATGCGACGGGAGAATTTGTTGCCTGTGTAGATGCCGATACGGTGGTCATTGGTAGTGCTTTGAGAGAAATGCTCCCGCATTTTGCAGATGCGCAGGTAGGGGCTGTCATAAGCACCATCAAGGTCAGCCATCCGACAAATATTTATGAAAAAATTCAGCATCTTGAGTATATCTTTGCGACGTTTACCAGAGGCTTAATGTCAAAGATCAATACATTGCATGTGACCCCTGGCGCATTGAGCGTGTATAGAAAGATTCTCTTCGATCGATACGGAGGCTTTGATGAGAACAACGTCACCGAAGATTTGGAAATGGCCATGCGGTTGCGCTACCATGGATATACGATAAAATTAGCAAAAGAGAGTGTCAATTACACGCGAGTACCTAATACGTTCAATAAATTATGGGCGCAGCGCGTACGGTGGTTCAGAGGCTTTATGTACAACAGTATGAAATACAAGAAGATGCTCTTCAGGAAAAAATATGAGCTTCTTGGAACCTTCCAATACCCTCTTAACATTATATCCATTTTTACTGTTCTTCTCATGTTTAGCTTGCTTGCGTACACCTTTTTTGACACGCTACTTATACAAATATCTAAGCTGCAAGCAATCGGATTGGAGTACTTCTATTTTGATTTCAATAATTTGCCAACCATTAAACAACTGATATTAGACCTCAACATTACTCTTCTCTTCCCTATTATGATTTCCTTATTTGTTGGACTCTTTATCTATCATTTAGCACACAAAAATTTAAAAGAGAAATGGCGATACCCTGGAGCGCTGCTCACCTATCTGACGCTGTATCCAGTGGTGCGAAGCTGTCATTGGGTGACCGCGGCATATAAAGAGGTTTTTAGAGTGCGCAAAAAATGGTAATACCTAAACATATCTTCCTTACAAGCCTTGCAGTAACTGTTCTCGTCTTTATTGCAGGACTGTTGCTCGGCTGGAATCTCGACACGTATCGATCGAGCGCAGTGCTTAGTGATCTACGGAGTAATGAATTAGATACAGAAAGTTATCTGATTGAGCAGGCTTTTTGGGATAGCTTTGGCGGTGACGACTGCAGCTTCGCCGAGCCGCGTCTGAATAGCCTTTCCGTGGAGCTGGCCGAGCTGGGACAGTACCTAAACACCTATGAAAAGAAAAGCATTTTTGAGGATGATAATTTTCAGTATCTTGCGCGCAGATATTTTCTGCTAGAGATCAAAGGCTACATCCTTTTTAATGAGCTCAAAGAGCAGTGCGACATAACGAATGATGCTATCCTTTATTTTTATGCCAGTGAAGATGAGGAGTCAGAAATACAAGGGTATGTTCTTGACAAGATTGTCCGCAGAAGCAATGGGACTGTAGACATCTTTTCTATAAACAAAGATTTTCAAGGGGATGAAGCCATAGAAACGCTGAAATTGTATTACAATATTACGACGAGTCCAACGATTGTCATAAATGGTGAAATTAAAAAAGAAGGGTATGTGAGCTATGAAGAGGTAAAGGAACTGCTCAATGCGACCTTCATCTAAGCTTCTTGTCCCCTATTTCGTAAGCACGTGCATTTTTCTTATTGGCCATTACTTGTACTTGGGCTGGGATTTTTCTGTGTATGTTCTGAATGCGCAGTACCTTTTTGATTCTGGGCATTTTTTTGAAATTGGCAGAGCCCCGTTCGTGAGCTTCCTCATAGGAATGTTTGGCGTGTTCGGGTGGACGCTTGCGGAATATCTCTACATTGTTTTTGCCTCACTCCTCTTCTTGTATTCGTCTGTAAAGCTTGCCCAGACCTTGAAGCTGCCGACAGTTGCATTTTATCTCTTTAGTCTGAACAGCTTTGTCTTGCTCTATGGCCTGCTTGAAGGAAGCGAACTGCTGTCGCTGGCACTGCTTGAGCTCTTTCTTGCACTTATCATCGAAGATGGCTGGTATGCCGGCTTTTTTCTTGGACTCGCCTGTCTTACACGGTATCCGTTGATTGTTTTCTTTCCATTGCTCCTTTTCCACAAGGGATGGAAGAAGCTTTTCTCTGCACTCATCTTTGTGATTCCTTTTATTCCCTGGTTCCTATACAACAAATTGCAGTATGGAAACATCTTTTATTCCATTGCTGATAGTTATGCGGTGAATATTTTGTACCGGGAGTATGTGCCTCATACGATAAATTATGCAAACATCCTGCTGGCGGCGAACATACTTGTCCCTCTCATCGCCATAGGAGCATTTTATTTTATGCACCGAAAAAAGATATTGCGAGAAAAGATCATACTGCTCTGCGCAACTTTGCTGATCCTCTATTCTATATATACGATCAAGGCCGATGTTGCCCGGTATTATCTTCCGTTGACCATTCCTTTTGTTGTACTCGCTGTTTCTTCATTGCAATTGTTTTCAAAGAGGTGGAACAGCATTATTCTTGTGAGCTTCATTGTAGCAACTCTATTGATGGTCAGCTATGCACTTGCGCAACCAGCGTATCGGAGTGGAGACTTTACTCCTCTTGTTACGGAATTAGATGCCATAGAGGGCTGCGCACTGCAGAGCAATATCTGGGTACATTTGAATTATTACGGGAGAAGCACCGAACCTGTCATGAGTGAACGTGCAGTTGGGCATGCAATAGAAGAAGGGTATTACGTGTTGATTTATTATGATGCCAGAGAACCGCCTTACATGCATAATAGAAGTTTCTTGGAGCAGTATCCGATTGTCTCCGAGGATAGTTCCTCTATCCTGCTGGGAGAGGGCTGCTTGCCTGTAGAGCCTGTGGATGCTTCTTATTTGGAAAAATTAAATGCAGAACTCATGATTATCGATAATTATATGGTTTCTGAAGATCCTTGTGAGATTCTATTCCATGGCAACAGGATGTGTGCTGTGGTAAATGATATATTCACAGTTTCCTAACTGCTGATAATATTCGACGGTATAAGTCTCGTTGAGATACGCCTGGAGTTCCTGCTTTTTTGGTTCACAGCGCGTATCTTCTGGCGGACAAAGGAATCCTCCTTCGCAGGTATCTACAGAAACGTACTCAGGGGAATTTTTTTCTATGTAACGAAACCAATAGTCTGCTTGGCTCGCATTGAACCAGGGGTAATACATCATGGTCACTGCTTTTTCTGTAGAGTATGCAGTTAAAGGATGCGTGACAAGAATCTCTCCATCCACTTCCTTATCGTCGAAGAATGTGAAGAAGTCGTTGCTGTTTGTTGGCTCTATTTGCGCATGGATAACAAAGAGCAACAGTGTGATGATAATAAATGAATGTGTTTCTTTGAAAATTTTCTGGTAGCCATAGGCCGCAAGAATAGCAAGATAGGGAAGGAAAAGAATCGCAAACCGCAATTCCTTGTGCGCCATTTGCGAGAAATAGAGGAGTGAAATGATTGCCAACAGGAGTAAAGCGTACCGTCTCTTTTTCAGCGCAAAAATTATCCCTGGTATCGCAAAGAAATACAGCAGATTTTGTTTCACCAGCTCGACTGGATAGAACCACCAAGGCTGTTGGAAAATCCAGATGCCGGCGTACTTGAGAAATTCCTGGGCAAAAATCAGAATATGAATAGGTGAGCCATAGGCAAGATAGTTGAAAATGAAATAGGGCAGTGTTATGAGAGCAAAGCCAATGCCGAGAGAGAATAGTTTCTTAACCGACTTCAAATAAAAAATGCCGAAAATCACTAGCAACAATCCCTCTGGGAATTTTGTTAAGAAAGAGAGACCTATGAATAATCCGGTTTGAAACGGCTTGTCCTTCAGGAAGCAATAATATGCTGCAAGGGCAAAGAAGACTGCGGGAATTTCCGTATAGAGTCTCACATTAAAGGAGAATACTATCCATGTAAAACTTATGAGAACCGCTGCAAGCAGGGCTGTCCTGTCATTGAACAGCTTCTTTGCAATTTCATACGTCAGATAGATTATTCCGAGAGAAAAGAAGGTGCTCCAGATATGCCCCCAGATTACCGGATTGATACCAATGAAGTAGCCGTAGCCAAGGACGATGGGCCACAAAAGCGGACGGATGGGTTCCCAAAGACCGAGTTGCCCAAAAGTAGCTATATACTTACCCATAGAAAGGTACACTGCTGCGTCCCACCAGAGCTCATGTGTATAGAAAAATTCTATTAACCTTGCAATTAATGAGAGGAAAAGAACTATACCAATCTTTCTATCCATGGCAGAAAAATTTTATTGTAGATTTAAAAAAAAATAGAAGAAACAAAATCTACTTTCTACGCTAAACTTGGCATCACATCATCGAAGGTCACCTGTTCGGCATAGTTTCTCAGCAGAAGGTAGCCATACGGATACGCTTCCGAGTGAAATAAGATTATTCGATTATCTGCAGACTCATCGAGCCATGTACTGAGGGCCATGTAATCACTTTCATCGTATACTCTTGCCGCAATCACATGTGCACCTTCTTCATAAGCGACATCAACGACTGTTTGCATTTGTCCGTAGTTGTTAATAGCAACATAGGTTACGCGTAGAGGCAGCAACGTTCTTTCTTGGAGCGTTCTGAAATATATCGTCGGGGTGGCATAGTAGCTGAGGCCATATTCCTCGGTTGCATTGAGCACAATTATTTTCTCTGAGAGGTTCACCTCTATTGCTTGTGCACCAAAGAGAATTCCACTGTCGGTTGCGCGAAATGGGGCTGAGCCTAGCGTCTCATTCGCTTGTCCTAGCGCTAAGGGTAAGTACTTGTCCGTGTTGCAGATTACTTTTATCCCCTTCTCATTCAGGTACAGAGCAGCCTTGATCTTTCCAATATGATCGCAGCAGCCCATAACGACGGTTGCGTTTTCTTCAATGGCCTGTTCTACGAGCATGTTCACGCCATGAGTGTCTATGATCAGCGCCAGATCGTCTCGCAAGAAGCGTGTTGTTGGATATTGTACTTTATCGACGGGGACATCAAACATAAATACTCCATTTTCATTCGGTGCATACCAGGTTCCGTTTATTTTTCGCACGAGTGTTCCGGTTACTGGAATGTGCGTAAGATTGACTGCATCCAGGTATTGTTTAATTCTCCCCCCTTCATGCCAACCGATACCTTCCACGTCGTACTGTTCGGAAAAGACGGTGAGGAGATTTTTTTCTTGGGGATCTTGCAGCTGCGATGATAGCCAGTCCCTGGTGACACGGTCTACTTGTGAGACCAGGATATCATTCTCTGTTACCGTAAAGTTACTGACGCCGAAAGTAATGGTGCTGGCTCCTTTGGGCGTCGCGAAGTATGGCTGACGCAGTTCGTAGTTTATGTAGTTGAATGGCACGTATGTGCCTTGCAGGAGATGCCAGTCAATCTCGGCGCGGAAATCATTGCCGAGAAATTTCCAAATGAGAAAGGAGCTCCAATAATAATTATTATCGCCGGACAGCGAAGCGATGGTTTCATAGAGAATTGCTTTCTCAGACATGCTTGCCGTTTGTATTGCTTCTTTGTAATACGGTATTGCTGCAGTTGGATCTTTGTTCTGCATTCTTGCATCAATGAGGATTGCATCTCCTTGCGCAAAGGGAGTGGAGACATTTTCATATTTCGGCGTCATTCCGTAGATGGAAGCAGTGTACGTAACATTGTAGCTTTTCGCATATGCGTCTGGCTCTGCCTGTACCAGTGCTGAAAGCAGGAGAAACAATCCTAAGACGAATATGGCACGCATGCAGCGCAGAAACAGAAAGCTTCTTTAAAGTATTTTTATTATGGAACATATACGTCAACTACACGAACCATAGGCTGAATTCATCGACGAGGGTGCAAAACTCAAACCCAGACAGCGTCGATGCAACGATGAAGCCAAATATTAATGCGCCAAACATGAGAATGAAAAGCACCGGGAAAAAAAGAAGAAATTGAACTACCGGCATCCGTAGCGCTCGTATGCCAATCATTCCCAATACTTTTGTCAGTATAAAGAGCAGGATTGCAAATGTTATGGTCCATCCCCAGTGCGTGAGCCCGAATTTAATGATGACAAAGAAGAGACGGACTATTCCTTCTGCGCAGAACTCCAGAGCCATGCGTTGAGAAAAGCTTTAAATATTCATAAGCTTATCTGTGCCTTCATGAGGTGGTTTAGACGTTCGGCTCGTGAAAGAATTCTTAGGGATATTTCTTTTGGGAAACGTGGCGAAGTTGCACGCGGCAGCGAAAGCAGCCAGGGTGCGCAGGACGCGGGCAGAAAGGGTCTCTGGACTGCTGCGATTCTCTTGGTAGGGATTGTCATTGTCGTCTTTCTTGCCGGTTATCTCAGCTCTGCAGCAGGGCAGCGGGCACTGCAGGACGTTGGGGCAAACGTACGAGCATATACCCTTGATCCCATCGCTGATTTCTTCGCCGGAATCTACACGATAGGCGGAGGAGATTACTTTTCAGCAAAAACTAATACGTCGAGCACTCGAAAAGGTATCGATCTTGTTGACTTCCGAAGCATTACCGGAGACGTGGTTCCTGAAGGAAAGGATTTTGATATTTTATACGATATCGAATTTATCAATGTGCCGAGGGATCGGGCTTTTGTGGCAGAGTTCGATTGCCATTTCAATAAAACGGTAGGTTCTTCCGAGCAGACGATTACCGGAGAAATTCTCCCACAGAATCCACTCACTATACAGACGGGAAGCACGGTTATCTGCCGCATTTATGGTGACGATACGGAAGGTATTACTAAAGCAACTTCCTTCTACGGGAGCTTTAGCTTTGATTTTGTAACAGAGGATGCGACACTTCCTGTGTATTTCATTCCAGGAGAGGTTGCTGATCAGCTCAATGGTGAAGATTTCTTTGCAGCATACGACTTGGATGTAAGCCAAAGCGATCTGCGAACGGTGTACAATGGGGAGCCTATCAGCATTGGCATTGGCGTGGGTGGAGAAGGGGAGGAGCAGCAGCCTGTCATTGTACGAACCGGGGAGGCAATTGTCTATAATACTGTTGGCATCACGTTGAAGAATGAATGGAATGGGGACCTTGTGCGCCTTGAAGACCTGACATTGACCCTGCCGCAGGGTGTAGAGCTGAATGATGAGCTCAATGGAGAGCCTAGCCTTAGCTGCCCGTTCGTCTCCTTGGGTAGCGAGAGAGCAGGGAACATCTATGGGCTCGATGAGGGCCAGAAAGAGAACCTCTTTACTGATTATTTTCAGGATGATAGCTTCTTTGGTAGGACAAGCCAGCATACTTTCCAATGTTGGCTTGCGATAGACGAGACGCTTTTAGGAGATGCGCCGTATGTGGTGAAGAACTATATTGTGGAAGCTAAATATCGATATAAAGTTAAGGAGCAGATTGAGACCGTGACTATTAAGGCAGGGAGCTTAGTGGCATGAGGAAGTTCTTATTTTTGTTCTTTGTCCTCTTTCTTTCGGCGTGCCTTCCACAGATGGAAGAAGAAGGAGAGCTCATTCCAACGACATGCCCGCCAGATTGTGCTGGTGGTAGCGCAGGAGTGATCAGCACTATAGACTCGCCCTCTGACGGAGGAAACGTCTACGGTGGCGAACAATTTGCAGTCTCTATAGGGCTCCATGACCGAGGAGAGAGCAGCGTTGAGGATGGCATCGTTTGTGTTACAGGGTTGGATGCAGATTTGTTTAGCGGCTTATATGGCTGCACTTGCCAGAGCTATTACATCGAATTGGATGATCCAGACGATCCGAATTTTGAACGCACCCGAATTGATTTTCCTAGCACCTTTGTTTCTCGAGAAGCTACGGGTGACCAGCGACTGACTGCGTACACTCGGTACCGGTATACGAGCTATGGTATCTTTGAAGCGTGCCTGACGGGCGATCCGTTTGAAGAAACCGCTTGCAGCGTGGAAGGGAATAAATTGGTGGTGTCTTCTTCTGGACCTGTCGAGGTTACATCGATAACTGAGGAATTAACGCCAGTAGGCAGCAATGCGGTAACACTGCGGATGAATGTGCAAGCGCGTGTTAATGCCGCAGACAATGAAAAGCTCATTGCACTTGACGACACGAGCAGCTCTGCATGCGTTCTGCCGGTGGAAACCTTTACGAATGTTGCCGTTTCTCTGGTACTCTTTGGAGAATCACACTCTTGCGGGAATATGAAGTTTGAGCAAGGCGAGGACGAGGCGGAGATTACGTGCAGGATTGAAAACCTCGACACGCAATTGTTTATCGGTGAGCAGAAGGAATACCAGGGCTGGGTACAGCTCGAGTATGGCTTCCAGAATATTCAGTCGATACAGTTTACGGTGCTGCAGGAATAGTCAAGGACGGAAAGATTTTTAAATAAAAAGACTCTGTTACCTATTGCTATGATACAAAAGAAGGTGTTGCTATTCTTATTTCTAGGAATGATTTTCCTCTACGGCTGTGCTCCGCAGACTACTACCATAGGTGTTACTGGAGCGTATGCTAACTGCTATGGAGATGAAACGCAAATGGTTACCGCAGCTTTCGCGGATTTTGCACCAGTGAGTTCGCAAGAGAATCCGTATCAGGCAGGTGAGGACATCGATGTTGAAGTTGTTCTTACCAATAAATTTACAGAAGATATTGAGACGGGCAAAGCGAAGGTACGCTTAACTGGTGATGCTGCTATTCCGTCCATCTTTTCTGGCGCTGCGGAAGAAAGCGCTGATACGCTCTATGCTATTGATCCAGAAACATGCTTGGAAGAAACAACAGAGGTCGGACTTGGACCTATTGTGTATCAAGGAGAAATTAGCACTGCTGTCTCCAAAGAGATTACTGGTTTATATTGTTACGAACAACCTGTTGTTGTGAAAGCCTTCCTCTATTATACCGCTGACGCGACTGAGATCGGCACGAATCTGCCTGCAGGGAGCAATCCACCATCAGGCCTGCAAGTCACTCAAATAGACCAGAACCCTGTTGATATTGATCCTGGCGAAGCAGAAGGACAAATGCGATTCAAGTTATACTTGGAAAACGTTGGCACGGGAACTGTTATCCCTTCATTGGATGATTGCTTCCAGTACAGAGATGCTGCGTATCGGGAAGAATTCAAGCTTGATGCAAGTGGTGCGTATACTATAGAATGCCCTGAGGATGTCAGGCTTAGCAGAGGGGAGAAGACGGATGTGGTGACGTGCTTGGTTACTGGCATTGACAGCCAGAATCTGGGATCACAGCCGAGTGAATTGACTATAACGTTGAGTGGGTTCGCCTACGAAGACAGTATACCCTCCACAACAATCTGGTTGCAACCATAATTTTTTTGAGTGCATTCTCCATGAGAAATGACTGATTATATTCTTGCTTCCCCAAAAACTTATAAACAGACATTCATCATGATGTGTGGGGGAAAGAAGTTTTATGCCTACGCTTGTATATGAAGACATTGTCCGCAAAATCTGCGACGAGAAAAAGATTTCTGATACGGAAGTTCATAGCAGAGTAAAGGAGAAACTACAGCAGCTCTCGGACTTGATTTCTAAGGAAGGAGCAGCCCATATCGTTGCAAATGAACTAGGCGTTCGCGTGTATGATATGCCGCAGAAGGCTGGAAAGGTTTTAATCAAAGATCTCAGCCCGGTGCTGAAAGGTGTTGACTTGCTGGTACGGATTTTGAAAGTCAATGAAGTACGTACCTTCAAGAGTGCAGCACGGGAAGGAAGAGTTGTCAATCTCCTTATTGGAGATGAAAGCGGGACGTGCCGTTTGGTCCTGTGGGATGAGAAGCAAATCAAGGATGTGGAGATGGGTTTTCTCAAAGAAGGCATGACGTTAAAGGTCAGTAATTGCTACGTGCGTGAGAATACATTTGGCGGCAAAGAAGTGCATATGGGCAGTCAGGCTTCGTGGGTGGTCAATCCGCCTGGAGAAACCATAGGATCTGTTGCTCCTCCCCGAGAGTTTGCTCCTGCGGAGAAAAAGGCAATTAAGGATCTTATAGAAAATGAGAACGTTACCGTGGTTGGAACGGTGGTACAGATCTTCGAACCAAGGTTTTATGATGCATGCCCGCAATGCAATAAGAAGGTTGAATTCAAGGGAGAAGGGTTTAGCTGTGCTGTGCACGGACCCGTGACGAGTGTTGCCCAGCCTATTCTGAATATTGTTTTTGATGATGGGACGGAGAATATCCGTGTTGTCTGCTTCCGCGATGTCGTGAAACAGGTCTTGGACTTGGATGATGTCCTCACGCTGAAAGATAATCCTGATGCCTTCCGAGACGTGCAGCGCAAGGTTGCCGGGAAGCAGCTGAAGATCCAGGGCAGGGTCAATAGAAATGCCTTCTTTAATCGCTTGGAAATCTCTGCAAATGCGGTAGAAGATGCTAACCCTAAAGAATTAGCTATCGAATTGCAGTAAGTTTTATATATATCCACAGGCTGTTTATTCTTTTGATACGTATTTCGCATGGAGGAGATTGATATGAAAAAGAGTCTGTTACTATTGTTTATTTTTCTGCTAAGTTTTGGCATTGTGAGTGCTGTGGAATGTACTGACGGTATGGATAATGATGGGGATGGGCTCTACGATGTCTATGGTGCCTGTCGTATAGGTACCAGTGTTTCTAGTTGTTCTGATATGGGATACTATTCGGCTGTGGCTTGTAGCTCTGGCTGTGGTGGCACTTACTTGCCGTACGACAACGGATGCCATGATGAAAATGATGACACCGAGGATGTGATAGAGCTGGAAATTGAAGGAACAACGACTGAAGCAGAAGCAATCTCTGTTAATGTGAAGGGCGGAGATACCTATGTCTTGGGCGGAGATGTTTCTGGTCTGGCCTCGACATTCACCTCTGGCCAAGCAGGGGCAGGTACCCTAGGAACAACACGTGAGGAAGAAATGGGTGGAGATAAGCCTGAATGCAGTGATAGCATTGATAACGATGCCGACAGTCTTGTGGACTATCCAGCAGATCCTAGTTGTACATCAAAAGAAGATAATCAGGAAGCACGATTTGGAATAAAATCTACCGGGTTTCGAGGCGCACCTGAAGAAGAGGGAATGTCTGCCACCGCTTTCTGGGCGTGGGTGCTTGCTGGTGTAGCCCTATTCATTGTGCTTGTGTATTGGCTAACGAAGAAGAAATAATTTTTTTATCTTATGAAATATATCTGGATAGAATTCTCATTATGTGTTAGGGTATAAGAAGAAAAAAAATAAAAAAAGAAAGAAAAAATTTATCTTCGCACGATCAAGATCAATGCTAAGATAATTATCAAAACAGCTAGGATTCCGAAACCAAGCTTCAAAGCAGTTGAGAAATCTGAACCGTCTTCTGCGCTTGCATCAGCATCACTTGTTACATCAACTGTAACAGCACTGCCATCTTGGGTTTCTCCAACAACAACTGCATCAACAGCGATGGATGTGGATTCTTCTAGGGTGTCGTATCCGTTATTGTATGTAACTTTAACGTCTACTTGGTATTCACCAGCTACAGCATCTTCCGGAATTTGGAATGTTACTGCAACGTCGCCTGAGGATTCTTCATCTTCATTATCGATTTCATCGTTTGTTAGTTCGTCCAAGAAGGTTGACTTTTCAACACCCAATTCTGGGATGCTAATAGTAACCTTGACATCTTCTTCTTTCTTGTCACCCATGTTTTCAAGTCTTACAGTAGCAGTCGTATATTCGCCAGCTTCTGCATCTTCAACAAGGATGTCTTGGATAGCCAAAAGGTGTCTTTCTTTGCTAACTCTGATTGTGGATGACCACTGTTCGGAGTCCATATCGTCGTACAATTCTACATATAGTGTGTAGTCTTGCTCAGCGATTAGATCTTCTGGTAGGGTCAATTCAAGAGTTTTCTTGTAAGATACGCCATCTTCAACGTCAAACATTTCTGAGGATGTTTGAACGGTTTCATATTCGTATCCGCCAATCCATGTCTTTAAGTTTACATCTGTAGTCTCACCGGTACCTTCAAAGTAGACTTCTACGGACACAGGGTGTCCTCTTTCTACATAGACGGTAGCGTCGGTTGATTGACCATCAATTCCTACATTGGTGATTGCGTAGTTTGTGCTGTCAGCCAAAGCAGGAGCAACGTTCAATAGACTCAGTACAAACATCAATGCTAGTACTAATCTTTTCATTTTATTTGTCCTCCTTAAGGATTTTTGTTACTACTTTTGAAAGAGAACCCATTTATATACCTTTCTATTCTGTTATAACTCTAAAGTGGTATCTCAAACTGTTCTTGCTTAACAGAGCCCATTTTTGCTTTATTTTTGCTAAATCGGGCTATTTTACCTCTTAATATGTATCCTGTAACATATAGATTAGCGACGTAGGACGTAAAAGATAAGCAATACTGCCGTGGATAATCCATACATAAGCCAGAGCGCAATAGCATTAATAGCTCCGAAAGAACCTAGCAGGAGCCCTACGAGGACCAGGAAAACCAGTGATAGAGCGATGGAGAGCATGCATAGCTCCATTCCTTCCAGTTTAGCGAAGAGGAGCTTTGTCAATAGAAAGCCTGGGACAACGAGAATATACAGGGCTAGAAGCACGGAAATGAGCATTAGCTCACCGCCTTGATCGTGAAATGGATTTCCTTTCCGTCAGCAAGAACTTGAATTTGGCCCGCTTTGAAAGGCTCGGCGACCGTAAAGGATATAGGAATACTCTCTTTTTCTCCGTCCTCAAGTGCAAACGTTCCAGTTTTAATGAGCTCATCGCCTGTGGTTTGCAAGTAGACCTCGTAAGTGTACTCCCTGCTCTGTCCTTCCTCGTTTTCCATGCCAAAGCTGAAGGTGTACTGTCGCCCGACAATAATGCTTTCGGGGAGGTCATCCGAAGCCTCAAAATACAGTGCCGAATAGCCGGGTTCCGGGCTTGGCAGCAGGAGAAGCGTCAAGAGCAGGCCTAGGGCAGCCAGGGCAGCTAGAACTATGCCAATATACGTCCCTTTGTCATTTTCCATAGGATTTTTGGACCTTTGGCACTTTATATATCTTTCCATTTATACTACTTTAAAGTAGCTAATAGGTTATTTAAAGGACTAAAACTCTTTTCGCTTGTGCGAACGAGAATTGCAGAACAGGTTCAGAAATTGCAAGGCGAGCATTTAGTGGTGCACTCCTTTTTCTTGCTTGTCAATTCTGTGATCCTTGCGTTAGGAGGGTTCGCCTTTTGGATTATCAATACGAGATTGTTTACTGCAGAGGAGATAGGAATCGGCTCAACGCTCATTTCCCTTATCAGCCTCTTTCTCGCATTCTCCAGTCTTGGGTTTAATACCGCGCTGCTTCGGTATCTTCCGCAGTCTCATAGCAAGAATAGACTGGTGAATACCTGCTTTGTTCTTTCTGCTGCAACGATGATTCTTATCAGCGGCCTGTATCTCATTTTTGCAGATGTATTTACCCCTGCCTTAGGGTTTGTTAATAATAGTATTTTACTGGTCGTTGCTTTCTTGCTTTTCGCTGCGTTTGCAAGCGTCTTTAGCCTGAGCGAAAGCGTCTTCATTGCTGAGAGAAAAAGTCAATACGTCCTTACGAAGAATCTGCTCTCTACCGTGTTAAAGCTTGGTTTGCCTTTTTTTCTCGTCTTTGGAGGTTTTGGGATCTTTAGCGCGTTTGGAATCTCTGTTATTATTTCTTCATTATTAGCAATTTTTCTGATGCGATACAAGATACAGTTCTCCGTTGATTGGCAGCTGTTGAAGGACCTGTTTCGTTTCAGTGCAGGGAATTACGCTGCGAGTCTCATTGTGATGCTGCCTTTCTTTGGTTTACCAGTATTTGTTACCAATTTTATTGGGGTGGAACAGACGGCTTATTTTTACATCCCTTGGATGATCAGCATGGCGCTTTTCCTCATTCCACAGAGCGTGAGCAAAGTATTGCTCTCTGAAGGCTCTCATACACGAGAGCAACGATTACTGCGAAAGGCATTTCTGTTCAATTTTCTAATACTTGTTCCTGCGGTTATCATTCTGCTCTTGATTGGACCGTATTTGTTGGGCGTCTTCGGCCAGGAGTATGTAGAAAATTCACTTCCGCTCCTGCAGATGTTGCTGCTGTCTAGCTTGCTCTTTTCCATACCATCCATCATGAGTATGTATTATAACATTGAGCATAGGCTCAAGACTGTCATAGGCATTCAAATTCTTATTGCAGTGCCCACGTTTGTACTGGCGTATTTATTCTTGGACCAAGGAATCTTTGGAGTGGGGCTTGCCTGGACGCTTGCAAATATTCTGACGGTGCTAGCGATTCTTGTGCTGAAGAAGTAGTTCTTTGATTTCTTTGCAGTTGATAGATTGTGCGCTGAAAACTCTTTGGTGTTTTGCATTCAGGTATGATGCGCACTTCTGGGAATAGGAGATCCCTATGAGCTGTGTGTTCGTAGACACCGCAAATATCATTGCATGCAGTCTCATTGCTATTACTGCATCCATCCTCGCAATGAGCCCCTTTAGGTCTCTTGGTGCAAGCTCTTGATTGAGGAGTATGAAATTTCGATGCTGCAGTTTTTCTTTGAGCTGTAATCCAATGTACGTGTCATTTTCATAGCGGCTGAATGGCGACCTGCAGAATGGTATGAAGAGTATCTGGTACTTCTTCGCGAGTAGCTCCTTTAGTAGAATAGTGAGATCATTCATGAATGGAATATCATTTTCCTTCTTGATGTTTCTCAATGAGAGGCCGATGCATTTCCGTTTGGGGTCTATGCTCAGCGCTCGAAGTTGCTCATCAGTTGCATGTGTATAGCTGAGGCTCTCTCCTGGATCTGAGACAAGGTGGATTTTCTTTTTTACTCCCCATTGCTGCAGTATCTTTTTGCTGTCTTCATCCCTGACACTGACAAAGTTCGCTGCGTTCATTGCCCTCACGAGCCAGAATTTTGCGAAAGGAGAGGTGTTCTTATCAATCCCAAGAGAATAGAAAAGGATTTTTTTGCCACAGAATTTTAAGAGTACTGCAGCGAGAGGTGATAGCTGTGCCCGAAGACGCATCCCTTTCCGGAAAATAGTTCCTCCACCAATAAGGATTGTATCATACGTCAAGATATGAGGAAAAAGTTCTGTAATCGTTCTTCCTTTCCTCTGATGGAGTTTCTTAATCTGCTTCGGATCATGGGCTATCACTTCCATTTTTACAGAGGAGTTTATTTTTCTGATAGTATCTAAAATACCTGCAAGGATGGCCTCGTCTCCGTAATTCTTTGTGCCATACCCCCCAATAATAAGAAGTTTCTTCGATTTCCGAATTATACTCTCGAAGCTCATTGCTTGTCTCCCCAGAACCACTTGTAGGGATTTGTTCTGTAGAGGTTCGTATACTGCTCTTCAGATATTTTGTATACATATGCCCAGCCGTTGGAATAGACAAGATCCTCCTGCATGATGGTATTCAGATGCTCAGGATCTATTTCAGAGCCAATACTCCCCACATTAATATCATCGGCCTGTGCCGCAGCAGCAATATCATATTCTGAGACATACGCAAAGTATTGCGTGGTCTGCTGTTCATTGCGATACTGCTCCAGATCATACAGTGCCATAACATATGTATTGTCAGTGATTAGCAATCCACCTTGTTCGTACGCCCAGTCAATCGCCTCATTGCCCATGATGGGTACATACTGCAGATACGAACGCACGTCGGTTTCTTCCCCAGAAATGTAGACCATGGGCACAACAAAGATACCAGACAGGAAAAAAAGGAATAAAATACTTGCGGTGAGGGTTGTTTTCAGTTTTTCACTCTTTGCAAATTCAGTGAGACATAAAATACCCATTGAAACAAAGAGCAAAAGTGG
>Ga0247727_10003713_pt1 | contig 33423 bp, 26 predicted proteins | sample WisWelCaveWW1625_FD_202498 | JGI IMG/M metagenome (GOLD analysis project Ga0247727, IMG submission 202498) | Biofilm microbial communities from Wishing Well Cave, Virginia, United States - WW16-25 | ecosystem: Environmental > Aquatic > Deep subsurface > Groundwater > Cave microbial mat | place...
GACGATCGGAATCACCGGCACGTCGAACCGCCGCGCCAGGTAGGCCGCGGTCGGAAAGGTCGACGCCGGCCGGCCGAGGAACTCCACTTGCACGCCACGCCGGCCCGCGTGCTGATCGAGGAGCAGCGCGACGTTCGACCCGCCCTTGATCTCGCGGGCGATGCGCAAGGTGGCGCCGTCCTTGTCGACGATCTTCTGGCCGAAGCGAGTCCGCAGATCGTTGATCGCAGCGTCGAGCAGCGGATTCTCGATGCGCCGGCCAACCGAAGTCAGCGGCACGCCCAGAACCGGCGCCAATGCGCCCAGGATTTCCCAGTTTCCCAGATGGCCCGTGGCGATGACACAGCCCTGCCCCCGCCGGGCGTGCAGCTTCTCGATGCCGTGCACCTCGAGGATTGTCTCCGGTGATCGGCTCGCCATCCGGCGTTTGAGCAGGAGCAGCTCGACCAGCACCAGCACCAGGTGCTCGAAGCTCTTGCGCACCACTGCCACAACCTCCGGATCGTCAGGCGCGCGTCGCAGGGCGAACGCGAGGTTGAATCGTGCCAGGCGCACGCGGCCCGGGAGAAGGAAGTGGAGGATCCGGCCCAAGCCGCGCGCGATCGCGAACGCAGCCCGAAACGGCAGTGCGCACAGCAGGGCGCGACACAGCACCACGGGCACGATCTCGACCCTCCAGCGCAGGGTCTTCCTCCAGTGGCCCATCAGGCGACGTGGCCTCGCACTCGTTCGGACTCGAAGCGCATGGCGATCGGCCGCGAGATGCCGTTGCCCTCCATCGTGACCCCGTACAGCGTGTCGGCGACGGCCATGGTGCGCTTGCTGTGCGTGACGATCAGGAACTGCGTGGTGTCGAGAAACTCTCGGAGCATCGTCGTGAAGCGCTCGATGTTCGACTCGTCGAGGGCGGCGTCGACCTCGTCGAGTACGCAGAACGGGGAAGGCCGGGTCGAGAACAGAGCGAACAGGAGCGCAACCGCGGTCAATGTCCGCTCGCCGCCCGAGAGCATCTGGATCGAGCGCGGATCCTTGCCGGGCGGTGCCGCCATCACTTCCACTCCGGCTTCGGCAGGGTCATCGGATTCCAGCAGCAAGAGATCGGCGCGCCCGCCGCCGAACAGGCGCCGGAACAGGCCGCGAAAGTGCGCCTGCACCTGGTCGAAAGTAGCGGCAAACCGCGCCTCGCACTCCCGGTCGATCTCCTCGATCATCTTGCGCAGCGTGCGGCGCGCCTCGGTCAGGTCCTCGCGCTGGTGCGCAAGGAACCGCGCCCGTCCCTCGATGTCGTCGAGCTCCTCGACCGCCTCGAGATTGACCGGTCCCAGCCTTTGCAGGGCGGCTTTGAGCTGGTCGGCCTCCGCCTGCAGCGCCGTCAGATCCGCCCTGCACCACGACGTGATGGTGCGCGCGACGTCCGAGCCTTCGACGCCTGCGGCCGCGACCTCCGCCGGCGTCTGCGTCCATTCATCCAGTCGTTCGCTCAGGACCTCGAGCGTGGAGCTCAGCTCCTCCCGGGCTCGCTCTGAGAGCATTTCGAGGTGCAGCCGATGCTCGCGCTCCTTGATCTCGAGCGCCTGCACCTGCCGGGTCAAGCTTTCAAGGTCCCGGCGAAGATGGGAGATCGACTCTTTCAGGGCGGAGCTTTCCTGGCGGTGAAGCGTCCATCTCTCGTGGTGCGCCGAGAGGTCCTGCCCGGCCGAAACGGTCGCGGCCTCCAGCCCCGCGATGTCCGCCGCTGCGACCTGCAGCGCCTCGTCGAGGGAACGCTGCTGCTCTTGCTGTTCCTCCAGCCTTCGCTCCAGGAGTTCGAGCTCCTCGGCTCGCTCGGAGCGCCGCGCAGCGGCCTGCAGAACTGCGTCCCTGCCCGCGGCCCTGCGCTCGATCACTCGTGCCGCCTCAAGCTCTCGCTCGGACAGATCCTGCTCGTGCTGCCGCAGAGTCTCGCGCAGCGCGTGCAGGGCGTCCTTGGACGCCTGCCGCTCTGCTTGCACCTCTTCTCTGTGGTGGAGCAGTTTTTCCGCCCGGGAGCGAAGCTCCCCGAGACGTGACTTCTGATCCGCGCGCCGGCGATCGATCCAGTCGAGGTCGCGCACTTCGACGCACCACTCCTCGCGCAGCCTTTGCAGCCGGACGCGGTTGGCTCGCAACGTCTGCTTGAGCTCGCTCTCCTGCGACCACATCTCGCTGTGCCTCTTCAGGCGCTGCTCGCGGTCCTGTTCGTGGACCTCGATGCGCTTCTCGATCTCCTCGAGATCCTGGCGCAGACGGTCGATCTGCAGCGACTTGCGCTTGACTGTGTGGAACAGTCGCTCCCGCTCGGCTCGGCGCGTGATCAGACCGAGCGCATTCCCCCGCCCGCGGGAGATCGTCTCGTACCGCGCCGGCATCACCTCTCCTTCGGCGCTGACCAGGGCGCGCGACGGACGCGGCGTGCAGATCTCCATCGGCACGTCGGGAGGTAACAAGTCGAACGGCAGCAGCAGAGTATTCAGCAGGATCTCGTCCTGAGCCGCGTAGATCGCACCCGACAGCAGTCGAGACTTGCCGCGGGTCGCGGCCGGCTCGTTCCAGTTCGGATCGATCAGCTCGGCGCGCGAGATGACGCGCACGTTGGAGAGACCTTCGCGCCGCACCACCCCCAGGACGCGGTTTGCGGCTTCGCGATCGGGAACCACCAGGGCTTCGGCGCGCGGACCGAGGGCCGCCTCGACGGCCGCTGCGGTGGCCTCGGGCGTGGTGACCAGATCGGCGACGATTCCCTCGATTTCATTCAGGCCCGCCTCTCCGCTCGCGGCGCGCGACAGAAGATTGCGCACGTGCTCGTCGACGCCTTCATGGCGCAGGATCGCCTCTTCCAGGATCTGCAGCCTCGAACCCTCGCCGGCCGTCTCCGCCGACAGCGCCTCGATCGCGCCCTGGCTGGTCTGCCTTTCCCCGAGCCAGCGGGCCAGAACCTCATTCCCCGCCGACAGCTCCTGCTCGAGCGCTCCTCGATCGGCGGCCAGCGCTTCAGCGCTCGCGTTCTGCTCGCGAATCTCGCCCACCAGCGCCTCCATCGAGCCGCTGAGCGAGGAGCTGCGCTCGAGGACCTTGCGTCGATGCATCCGAGCGGTCTTCAGCTCGGACTGGAGGTCCGCCTGCTGATTCCTCAGAGTCTGCTGGTGTTCGGCGACCTCCAGCATCTTCTGGTCGATCGCCTGACTCCTCGACTCGGCCGCGCGGATGCCGGCCGTAACCTCGTCGCGCAGCCCTCGCAACTTCTGACAATGTTGATTCTCGAGTCGCTCGCGCTCGATCAGCTCCTGCAGGTTGCGCTCGCACGTCGCCACGGAGGCATCGAGATCGCCCATCTGGTCGCGCAGGCGCGTCGTTCGCTGCAGGGCGTCGGTACGTTCGACGACCAGCTCCTCGAGTCGCGACTGAAGGTCGGTTTTTCGCGAGCACAGGTGCTGGATCCGGGTCCGGTTCTCCGCCAGAGAGGTCTTCAAGTCGGAGAGCAGGGTCGCGAGCTCCTCTTCCTGCTCCTCCCGTCGCCGCAGACGACTCTCCTCCAGCTCGATCCCGCGACGGACCTCCTGCTCCTTGGCGAGTTCGATGCTTTTCTGCGCGAGAGTCTCCGCCAGCGCCGCCTGCAGCGAACGCGATCGACGGGCGTACAGCACCAGCAGGACTCTCTCCAGCCGCTCCTTCTTGTCCTTCCAGTTGCGCGCCTTTCCGGCCTGGACCTTGAGCGAGCGCACCTGCCGCTCCAGCTCGCTCAACAGGTCGCCGGCGCGATTGAGGTCGACTTCGGTCTTATCGAGCTTCCTCAGAGCTTCACGCCGGCGCAGCCGATAGCGACTGGTGCCGGCGGCTTCCTCGACCAGAAGTCGGCGCTCGAACGCCCCGGCCTGGAGGATGGCGTCGATGCGACCCTGCTCCATGAACGCATAACCGCCGACTCCCAGGCCGGTGTCGAGGAACAGCTCGCGCAGATCCTTGAGACGCGCCGCCCTTTCGTTAATCAGGTAATCGCCGATGCCGTCTGTGGCCATGCGCCGCGTGATCGTGAGCTCCGCGGCCGGGTGAGGAAGGGATCGATCCGAGTTGTCGAAGGTGAGGCAGACCTCGGCATAGGGGACGCTGTCGGATGCCCCTCGGTACACGAGGTCGGTCATCGCGCCGCTGCGCAGGATCTTGGGGCGCTGCTCCCCCAGGGCCCAACGGATGGCGTCGACGAGGTTCGACTTGCCGCAGCCGTTCGGTCCGACGATCGCGCTCACTCCGGGTCCGAATTCGAATTCGGTCCTGCGTGCGAACGACTTGAACCCGAACAGGCTGACCTTCACCAACTTCATTTCGCCGACCTCTGCTCGGCGCCGGACTCACGCGGGAGGGAGCTGTCCGGATTCTCGTTCGAATGGGAGCTGGAGGCCGAGTTGGCGTGGGTTCCCGTCTTGTCGAGGAGAGGTTTGAGCTCGGCCAGGAACTGGTCGACATCCTTGAATTCACGGTAGACCGAGGCGAAGCGAACGTAAGCCACGTCGTCGAGTCTGCGCAGCTCCTCCATCACGAGATTCCCGATCCACCGGCTGGAGACCTCCTTGTCGAAGGTCTCGTGGAGCTGGGCTTCGATGCGGTCGCAGATCTCCTCGAGTCTCTGCGTCGGCACCGGCCGTTTCTCGCAGGCCTTGAGCAGACCCGCAAGGATCTTCTGGCGCTCGTACGGCACTCTCGAGCCGTCCTTCTTGATGATGCGCAGGGCTACTTCCTCGACCCTTTCGTAGGTCGTGAAGCGACGTTCGCAGCCGAGGCATTCGCGCCTGCGGCGGATCAAGGAGCCGTCTGCCGACGTTCGCGAGTCGACGACCTTGTCGTTGTTCGCCTTGCAGAAAGGACAGCGCATTGCGTGCGATGGACTCCGGCCGCTCCCCCAAAAAAACCACTCTCCCCCGAGCCCCCTTCGCGGGACGGGCTCTTTCTTCGCCGCGGCCAAGGGGCACTCTTATACCCCAATTCCACCGTCCTGCAGAAGATTCAACGCGGCCGCCCGCACTCTCCCCAAGCAGCTCATCTCACGCGCAGGCCTTCGTCGGAGATTTCCAGTCCCAGCTCCTCGAGTCTGCGACGCAAGACGACGGTCGTTCGGGCGAACTTGAGGAGATGATTCATGCTCGAGGGATCGACTGCATGCGCGCTCGCGGCGAATTCCAGCGCTCGGTCCTTGTCGCCTTGAAGCAGGGCGACGACGCAACGCCCGACCCAGGCGAATGCGTGATCCTGTTCCACCATCAGCACCTGCTCGAAGGAACGGCGGGCAAGATTAAGTGCGTCCGGGCCCGTCGGCGATTCCAGGTACAGCCTGAGAGAGAGAAGACCCGCGGAGAACATCTGGTTGGCCAGGAACGCCCGCGACAGTCCCAAAGCCTCGATCCACTGATCGAGGCTCTGCCCGGAAAGCAGCCTCGAGAACGAGGGGTCGTTTCCATGCGGGCGGCAGAGACTGCGCTTGCGAAGGAGCGGACAGAGGACGAGCTCGACGGCCAGGGCGAACTCAACGGTCGCCTCCAGAGTCGGATGACAATGGTCGAGGAACAGGTCCTCGCCGGGGGCCGCTCCGGAGGCGATCCGGAAGAAGTGCTCCTCGACGTCGATCAGGGTTGCGTGTCCCTCGCTCGCCACCTCTTTGATCGCGCCATTGATCAGCCCGGTCGCCCGGTTGGGGTAGCCGTCGAGTTCCAGCGCCCGTCGATAGCACTCCCGCGCCCCCGAGATGTCGGACGACTCTTCGAGCAGGCGGGCCCGGACGAACTGCGCGAGAGCAACTCCAGGATCCACGTCGATCAAGACCTCGATCCTCGGCAGGAGCCGAGGAGCCCGGTCGGCGAGATCGGACGCGGCCAGAACGGCGCGCAGCTCGTTGAGCTCGCGCCGATAAGTCTCTCTCTCCTCCGGGCTCAGCGGCCGCGAGAAGCTCGAAAAGCTCGGGGCAAAATGCCGCAGATTGCAGGTCTGGGTCAGCAGCAGGACCAACACCTGCGACTTTCGCGCGCAGGCGACGAGAGTCTGCAGATGATCCTTGAAGCGCACCCTTCCGCGGTCCCGCTCGGCCTCGCTCAAAAACGGCGCGTCCGCGACGTCGAGCAGCCCGGCCGAAGGCAGGCGCGCGGGTCCTTTGCTCCCAAGGCTCGTCTGCAACCAGCGCACCAGGTTCAGGTTCATGAGGATCGACCAGCCGCGTCCGTGACGCAACTCGTCGCAGTACGGAACCTGGAAATCGTTGTGTCCGCAGCTCACCAGAAGCACGTCTGGAGCAAACGACAGCGCGCGGGTCGCGACCTCGAGCACATCGGCGCTCGAATCGGCCGCGCGCGCCAGGTTGACGACCTCGAGGGCCATCGACGGACCCTCGCTCGAAAGATGCCTCTCGAGCACTCGACCGAAGGAGAAGTACGGAAAAAACGGGAAGCCGGCCGCGGTCGATTCGCCGACGACGACCATCCGGAACACGTCCTTGCCGGGAGGGTGAAGGACGAGCCGGTCGGTCGAGCGGCCTGGATTCTGTTCGCCCGCGGCGGCGTAGGCGGCCGCGTCCAGCCGGCAGATTCCGCCTTCGACCTCAAAGCATTTCTGCGGCGGATCTCCGATTCCAAAGATCCGGAGAAACGCCTCGACCAGTGCCAGCAGCAGGAACGGAGCAGCAACCCCCGCCCCCATCAGGAGGAAGCGACGGCACAAGGCGGAGCGTCCTTCCGTGATCGCTGCCGGCATCAGAGCCGGTCCGCTCGGTTCGCCACTGCTACTCTCCTTCGGTCAGGACGATGCCGTGACGCTCGACCACTGCACCGACGCCTTTCAACCACTCCGAGAACTGGGGGTCCTTCGACAACAAATCCGCGTAAGGGGCGCACACTGAGCCGTCGATCGCGTTGACTTCACCGAATGCACTCCTGGCCCCCGCCCGATCGCCGCGCACTGCCGCGACCAGTCCCTTGACCAAAAAGGCCTGGGCGCAGCGCGTCTCCATCTGCAGGGCACTGTCGGCGAACTGCTCGGAGATCTCAAGGAGCCGGTCCCGCTTCTCGCCGGTCTCCGCGCGGGCGTTGTTGAGCTGATTGACGGCGTTCTGCACACGCAGCAGCGCCGACCTCCCCTCGGAGACCTCTAGCATTTCGCAGTAGAAGTGGAACGCCTCTTCCGGCTCGTTGCCGAAGTCGAAGGCGGAGCGCGGCGCGATTCGTCCCAGGGAGACGATCGCGTCGAGGATCGCGTCGGCGATCAGCCAGTGGCCCAGAAGATTGGGGTGGCAGTAGTCGATGAACAGGTCCGCGGCGGGGATCTCATCCTTGGCCTGCTTTCGAAACCACTTGTCCACATCGACCGCGGAAGTTCCCGATTCCGCAGCCGCTCTACGGACGACTTTTTGATGGTCCGGTGCGGCGCGGATCGGCAGACGGTCGAGCTCCGCCGCTCGCTGGAACGCCTCCCAGGCCTCCTGCGGCCGGCGCAGCCGCCATAGAAGGCGCCCGCGCAGGAAGTGCGCAAGGGCGATTCCACGGTCCACGGCCAGCATCGAATCGAGCTCTGCCAGCGCGGCCTCGAACTCCGGACGATCATCGTCCTTGAGAGGTGGGTCGATCGCCCGATGCTCGAATCGATCGGAAAGCTCAAGAAGCCTCCGCCGGCGCGCGTTCCTCTCCGTCTCCGTCCCGCGCTCGAGCACGCTCTGGTAGGGTCCCTCCGCGCCCAGGTTGGACGTCGGCACGCAGAACAACACGGGGACGTCCCGCCGCCGGGCCATGACGGCGATCCTGCGCAGGGAATCCGCGAAATAGTGAAGGGAGCGATCGCGCGCCTTGGCGTCGATCAGGCTTTCGATTGTGACGCGCTCGGGTCGACGCCGCTCGCGTGGCGGCAGATCGGCTCCCAGCAGCCACCAAAGCCCGCTGGTCGTCAGCGTCCTCATCGTCGCGAATGCCAGCGGGCGCTCGACTCGAACAAGGTTCGGGTCCTTGAGCTCGTTGTGGCCGGCGTACACCACCAGCAGGTCGGGCCCGAGGAGCAGCACGTCCTCCGCGACCTCAGGCAGGCACGCGCTGTCGTAGCCGCTGACTCCGGTGTTGACGACCTCGACGTCCTCGCGCGAGAGCAGCGTGGACAGCCGGGCCTCGAGAAAACGGCTGTAGGAGCACCGCGGTGCGTAGCCGACACCGAAGGTCGTCGACTCTCCCAGGCAGAAGATGCGCAACGACCCGATCGGCTTTCCTGCGGTGCAGGCGAATCGTCCGCTGGAGGGCTCACGGCGCCAGTCACCAGCCTCGGGATGGTTGGACAGCAGGTAGTGACCCGCCGCATCGCGGACGAACTCTCCGCCCTCGTCGAGAACGCGGATCCGTTGCAGGAAACGCAGACCGAGCGGAACGTCGATCGGAAACTCACACAGATTGCGCGCCAGCCGCGCCGCCATCTCGCTTGCCGCCAGCAGGAAAAAGGGCAGGAGCGCCAGAACCCCTCGACCCAGCCAGGTTCTTTGCCGGCTCATGAGCGCAACGAGGCAGACGCCGATCGATCCGTCACCGCTGCACATTCCTCCCGTGACGCGGACTCTTAAGTGGCACTCGTCGTCCGCAGGAGCTTGAACTGGGCGATCCCGAGCAGGGCGTTGGTCAACATGTACAGCGACAGCCCCGCCGCGTAGCCGTACAGGAAGATCCCGAACACGAAGTTCATGATCATCATCATCGAGCGCATCTGGGCCGCCTGAGGATCCTGCGACTTGGGCATCATCCTGGTGTTCCAGACCATCGCGATCACCATCAGGATCGGCAGCACGTTGAGCGACTGCAGGCCGAACACCGAGAACGGCAGCGGGCATGCGTCGGGCTGCGAAAGGTCTCGCATCCATCCGAAGAACGGTTGATGGCGCAGGTCAAAGCTCGACCGCAGGATCTGGAACAGCCCGAAGAACACCGGAAGCTGCGCGAAGATGATGAGACAACCGAAGAACGGCGTCCGGACCTGGTGCTGCTGCATCAGCCGACGCTGCTCCTCGCCGAATTTGCGCAGGTTGTTCTTGTGCTTCTCCTTGATCGCATCCAGCTCCGGCTTGAGCCTGGCCATCTTCTTCTGGAAGTCCTCCATCGTGCGGCTCTGTGCCCGGTTCAGCGGGAACAGCAGGATCTTGACCAGCAGCGTCAGCAGGATGATGGCGAAGCCCCAGTTGCCGGTCAGTCGATGGAACTGCCGCAGGATCCACAACAGCGCCTCGTTGATCCACGCCATCCGGCCGTAGTCTTTTTCGTACAACGAGCGGTAGTCGGCGTACGTCTCGTCGGCCATCACCAGGCCGCTCTTGGGGCCGGCATACAGCCGGTAGGACAGGCGCGTCGTCTGCGGGTCATCCGGGATCACCATCCGCAGCAGCGCGGTGGCTCGCGCGTTGTTCTCGTGGGCCTCGCGCAAGGACTCCTCCTTGGAGGCCGTGATCGCTCCGCCATGCTCGTTCCGGTATTGCTGCAGAGACTCCTCGAGGGCCGGTTGATCGAGGACGGCGTTGCAGCGCACGCTGGTCACCGCCTCCCTCGAGGTCGAGTCCAGAGGGGCGAGGACGACGGCAAAATAATTGGACTCCGTCCCGAAAAAGCGCACTCTCCTCCGCTCGTTGTCGGTGACCACGTCGCGGTGCTCGTCCTTCAGCTCTTTTGCCGAAAACGAGTCGAAATCCGGGTCGCTGCCGAAGGCGACCACGGCGCTCGGCGGCAATGCGTACTGGGCGGTGCGGTCACCGCGGAGGTTGGCGGCCGAGACCAGCGAGCACGACAACGTCCCGCGGCGCTCGGTCTCCGATTCGTCCCGGGTCAGCGAAAGATCCACCAGGATCTCGTGCGAGCCCTCTTTGAACCGGAACGACTTCTCGAACCGAAAGCCATCGGCGGTTCGATGATGGAACAAAAGCTCTGTGAACCCGTCGCGGAACAGCGGCCCCTCAAGGCTCCAGTGGGCGCTTTGAATGTCGGGCCCGCCCTGGCTGCTCGAATGGACGGTCCACAGGAGGCTCCGAGCGCTCGGGTCCATGTCCAGGATGAACGGAAGCCAGTTCGAGGGGTCGCCTTTCTGTGCTTCTGAGAACCGCGGCTCGGTGAAAAAGCGTTTGGAATGCAGCTCGAGGAGGACCGCGCCGCGATTGGAGAATCGCGCCGCGAACAGATCGGTCTCGACCCGGATGTTCTCGTTCAACTCCACCAGCACGGGCGATTGGACCGTCGCCTGCGGCGCCGTCGACGAAGGCACGGACTGCGGCTGCTCTGCGGGCGGGACCTCGCCGATGACCGGCTCGATCGGGGCCCTTGGACGCAGCATCTGGAACGCCAGGAAGAACAACATGCAGAGCGCGAGAGCGGTGTAGGTGCGTCGATCCATGAACTCGGACCAAAAGTGAAAAGAACGGAGCCGGCCTTCCTGGCCGGCCCGAAGAGGCAAGGACCCTGATCAGCGTCCCTCTTCCAGTCGTTGCGCGAGGTACCGCGGCAGGACGCCGGTCTCCAGGATCTTACGTTGGGTCGCTCGATAGTCGTACTCGACCCGGTGGAACCAGATCCTGTCACCATCCCAGGTGGCGTAGCTGGCGCGCGCGTCGCCATCGCGCGGCTGACCGACCGAACCCACGTTGACAAGAACCTTCTGGCCGGAGGGCAGGCGGAACCCCTCCGGAAAGCGCGCCGGAGCCGCGAACTGGGGAGTCGCCGTGTAGACGCCGGGCACGTGCGAATGACCGACGAACGTGAAGCCCTCGGGCATCATCGCAAAGATCTCGCTCATCTTCTGAACGTTCTGGATGTCGCGCGGAAGCATGTATTCGCGGACCGGGTCGCGGGGCGATCCGTGCACCAGGAAGCCGTTGTCGAGGCGCTGCTCCGTCGGCATCCTTCCGATGAAGTCCCACAACTGAGCGTTTTCCTCGGGCGGATGGGCGGCGGAGTTGAGCTGCTCCCGGGTCCAGTCGAGCGCGACTCGAGCGCGTTCGTTGAAATCCTCGGCGTAGTACATGCACGCTTCTTCGTGGTTGCCCAGGATCGTCGTCTCATAGGAAAAAGCCCGCCGCAGCGTGATTCGGGGCTCGGGCCCGTAGCCGATGACGTCGCCCAGGCAGATGAACTGCGCTGCTCCGCGCTTTTCAGCATCGGACATGACCGCATCGAGAGCCTCCACGTTGCTATGGATGTCCGAAAGGACGGCTCTCAGCATCGATCGAAGGCTCCACGGAGAAGCCGAGGGTGGGCCCCGATGCCCCCGTTGGCTGCCTCGCATGCAGAAGGCTTCTTAGCGTCTCGACCCGCACGGAGCAATCCTGCGCGGGAAGCCCTATGGGCGAGGAGCCTGCGTCACGGGAGGGTTCGTAGCGAGGCGACTTCGCCAAAAGGCGGATTGCGAGGCGCGCGACTGTCGGCCCCCGGAGGCGACTCTGGGTTGAGTCGTTGAGGAGGACGACCGAGCGCAACGAAGCAGCCGCCTTTCGATCTGTCGCCGCAGTAGAACTCCCGTGACGCAGGCTCCTAGAGCTCGATGGCCTCCTCGATCAGCATGATCGGAATGCTGTCACGCACGGGATACACGCGCCGTCCATCGGCGCGCACCAGCGCGGCCGCCAAGGGCTCGGAGACGATTTCGCCGGCGCGATTGCGAACTCCGCCTTGAAGGATGCGCTCGTTCAGACGCTTGAGCTCCGCCTCGCCCAGGAGATGCACGGATTCCTTGGTCTCCGGACAGGCCAGGATTTCCAGCAGTTCCTTGTCCAGCACTTCATGGTCTTGCATCAAAGGAGACTCCTTGCGCCTCAGGTCCCGCGAACGGGATCGATCAATCCCGGTCCACGAGCCAGCCCTCTTCGCGGAAGCTACGGTAACCCTCCGCGGCCACGATTACATGATCGAGGAACTCGATCCCGAGAACCGCTCCGGCCTCGGCCAGTCTCGCCGTCACCTGATGATCCTCCAGGCTCGGAGAAGGATCCCCGCTGGGATGGTTGTGAACCAGGACGATCGCCGACGCCGAAAGGCCGACCGCCGGCCGGAAAACCTCCCGCGGGTGGATCACCGAGGTGCTGAGCGAGCCGACGGAGACCAGCCTCTCCCCCATCCAGCGCCTGCGAATGTCGAGCAGCAGAACCCAGACGCTCTCCCGCCGCTCGCCGATCATCCGCGGTCGCATCCAGGAATGGATCGCCGCGGGGCTCTGCAGCGGATCGGAGGGCGGTGGCCGTGCGCGTCCCATTCTGCGCGCGATCTCGAGCACGGCCAGCAGCCGGGAAGCGCCGACGGCGCCCACGCCGCGCGCACCGCACAGCTCCTCGAACGTCAACTGCTCCAGCCTCTCGATGCCGCTCGGAGACGGAAGCAACTCCTCGCACACCGCAAACACCGACCGCCCCTTCGTGCCGGTTCCCAGGACGACCGCGAGCAACTCTCGATCCGTCAGTCTCTCGGCCCCTTCCGCGAACAGCCTCTCCCTCGGCAGCAGCGTCCTGATCAGCGCGCCCCGCCCTTCCTCATCCACCAGCATGCCGTCGACTGGAACGGGTTCCATCGCATCCATCTTTCCCTCCCGCCGATGACTCTCCGAAGGATCTAGACGGTGGGAATGGGACCGCGGTTACAGCGGCATGCGCGAAAAGCGGTCGCTCGCAGCGAAGACACGCTTGAAACCGGATCGAGTCAGTCTTTGGATTCAAAGGGGCAGAGACCCGCCCTGCGAAAGATGTCGCGGATCACCGGCGACTGCGCGCGGTCGAGGAACGACTGGATGAGATCTTTCACTTCACGGGGAGAGCGGCTGCGCAATGCCTCGAGTCGCGCCTTGCCCGAGTCCTGCTCCCCGGCAAGCACCTCGAGGAGGCCGAGAAGAACCTGCGCATTCCTCTGAAACGCGCTGCCGGCGGCTGGAATCGCCTCGATCAGAGCGCGCGCCTCCGCCAGGCGATCCCGGGCGTCATACAGTCGCAACAGAATCAACCCGCCATAGGCAAGTGCCTGCGTGGAATGCACCGCGCCGATCATCTCCGGGATGTACCCGAGCTCGTTGAGCTCCTGTTCCGTGGAACGCCGCTCTGGCATCCCCGCCTCACCCAGCCACCGCGATTCGACGATTGCCCGCTCGAGCGCGTCGACGATCTTTGCCGTACCCGCCCGATTGGGATGGACATGATCGAAGAACCAGAGGCGACCGGGCAGTGCTTGCAGATCCCCGGCCTCGAATTCCTGCTCGAGATCGACTTTGAGGATCTCCGGATGGCGATCGGAACTAGCTCTCAATTCCTCGTTCACCCAGGAAGGCGCCCGGCGCACGACTCCGTCCCGGTCGCGCGCCTCCTTGAGGTTCAGGAGCCCCTTCTCCCGGAGGCCCAGCTCGAGCTGCGCCCGGCCGCGAATGAAGCACGCCTCCGCGAGGCCCTGCGCCGCTGGATCGAGAGCATCAAGGAGGTTCAGGCTCCCGCGCGCGTCCCCGCCTCGGAGCAGATCGCGCGTCGCTCTCAGCGCGTCGGTCCAGCGTTGCCTGTCCGATTCACTCGCCTTGCTCGACGGACACGAAAGACTCGGTTCGAAGTCGACGAGGTTGCAGGCGACGGTGCACAGGATCAGACGAACTCCCGCCCTCCTGCAATCCGCCCACAGTCCTTCCAGACACCGGCGGTACCCGGTCCGCATCACCTCTGATTCCTCCTCGGTGTGGTAGCAGGCGTCGACCATCCGCTCGACGACCGGGAAGTCGAGCGTGCCGACCCGAGGATTGACGCGCTCCTGAATGCTGACCATCCAGTTCTGCCAGAGTCTGCCCAGTCGGTAGTCGAGAAAGGGGCTGCCGGCGCGCAGGACGAACGACGAGCGGGCGCGCGCCCGGGCGAGCAGCAGAGCATGCGGCAGGTATTCGTTGTGTCCCGAGTAGAACAGGAACGCATCGGGCTGATAATGCAGACACTCCTTGGCGAACTGCACCGCACCTTCGAAGGTCTGGCCGATGGCGCCGACGTTGTGGACCTCGATCGGTCGGCCGGCAAAACGCCCCTTGAGACGCAGCCTTAGCCACGAGGGAAAGGACAGGTCCTTCTTGCGTCCGGCGGCCTGGGTGAATGGCAGCCCGTACGTCGTGGAGCCGCCGAAGGCAAAGATGCGAAAGATTCCTGCGGGTTTTTCGATGGCGAATCTTCCGGGCGGAATCGGAAACGGACCCATGCCGTCGACATCGCGGGCAAAGAAAAAGCCTTCCGGCAGCTCGCTCTTGAGGCGCGCACGCTCTTCGGACGACACCATCGCGAGGTACTGATCGCGAGTCAGGAAGGCGGGCAGGGGCCCGTGAAGGTCGAGAAGGCCCAGGATTCCTTCAGCGAGCACGCCGCCCACCGCGACCGACAAGAGCAACAGCAGGACGCGCACCATCCACCGGAGACGGCGGCCCGGGTTCATCAGCGTCCCTTTCTCTCGAGGCGTTGCAGAGAGTTCCAGTTGTCTTCGAGCCGCTCGCGGCCGAACCCGCTGGGGAGCGCATCGAAAGCGCGTTTCACGAACGGCCGCAAGTGGTCGAGAGCTTCGGGTCCAAGGCCGTGGCGGGTGCGCAACCGGAAGAGCATTTCAAGCTCGCCGAGGTCCTGTGGAGACAAAAGAAGACGCTCCTCGCACTGCTTGATCCAGGAGGCCTCGCGTTCGCCGAACCAACGATTCGCCCGCTCCTTGAGAGCTCCTGCTCCTCCATCCTCCGGGAGGATCCGATAGATCCTGAGCAGGGGTGCGCCGCCGAGCGAGATCAGATGCACCGGATCGAGCTCGCTCTCACAGTAGGCGTAGACCGCGAGGTCATCGACGTGATCACGAAGATGCGGACGCAAGAGCTGCAGCACCCAGCACTCGCGCCGATCGTCCGGCGGGCTCGACAGCGGCACTGCCGCGAGGTCGAGGTCCGGTCGCGGCGGATGGGGTGGACACGGCGCCGTGAACTGCACCAGGTGCCGGCCGCTGGGGACGACCACGACGGACCCCTCCCCGGCGCGCGCATTCACCAGTCGCACTCCCTGATGAAGAGAGCCTCCCCAGAAGTCGAAGGACGAAGACAGTCCCAAGGCCCTACCGCCCCGATTGCCACCCACGAGCAGTGAGTTGTACGACATGCCGAACGGATGGCTGATCAGCGCCGCGAGAAGCGGCCATGACACGAGAATCCCCCAGCACGCCCATCCCGGGATGCGAGGAGCGGACTGTCTGAGGCGCACGAATCCCAGCGTCGCGCACAGACAGAGTCCCGGCCAGAACTCGAGAAAGTGCCTGATCCCGCCGTAGCTCGCCGACCCCGGCAGCAGCATGCGCAGGAGCGGCAGCAGCCACCAGGCGGCCGCGATCAACACAAGCACGGGCTGGCCGCGACGGAACACCCAACGCGACGAGAACAAGCCGAGAACGGCGAGCAACAGCGTCGTCGGCGGGGTCGTGGCGAGCATCTCGAGCAACGGGACCAGGTTTCCACCCGTCTGCAGGCGCACTTGACGCTGCAGGAAATCCTCGAAGTGAAGGCGCAGCTTCGCCTGCAGGGGGAGGGCGAGCTCGCTCCAGTGCTCGGTGCTCGTGATCCATGAGACTCCTTGATCGTTCCATTGACCGACCTTGCGGATGGAATCGATCCACAACCACGGCCATGAGATCACGAACACCAGCACGGCGATTGCGCCGCTGCCGACGAGGAGCAGAAACACGTGCCTCCATCGAAAGGTCGACACTCTTGCCAGCGCGTAGACCGCCGCAGGCGCCACGATCGCGAACAGGCTTGCGGCCGTGATCTTCGAGCCGAGGGCGAGGCCCAGGACGACGCCGATTCCCACCGCCTTCCAGCGTCCCGGGGCCTCGAGGAAGGAAGCGGCGAGGAACAGCGCCACGGCGCTGAGGCACGTCACCGGCACATCGCGCAGATTCTGCGACAGGTTTCCGAGCCAGGCCGGCGCCAGCCACAGGGCGACGATGAAGACCAAGGTCGCCTCGGCGCCGATCCGCGGTTTCAGGTACCTCGCGGCGGCGATGCATGCAAGCGCGCACAGAACGACGTTGAGGACGTGATGGGCCGCGATCGGCGGGAGCCAGTGAAGCCGCCGGTAGAACAGCCTCTCGCAGCCGGCCGCGAGCGTATGGGCGAGAGGCCAGACGAAATGCGGAGCCGAGATGCGCCTTTCCCGGCGCGAGGCCTCGAGGTCGGGCTCTCCCTCCTTCCGTTCCCAGCGATCCACCTCGAAATCGAGAAACCGGGGGTCCAGCGTGCGCCAGAAATCAAAGTATCGATGACCATAGAACATCGTCTGCTCGACATCCCAGGTGACTCCGTGGTCGGGAAGTCGAACGATGCAGAGCAGCGCGAGGACACCGATCCACGCCCAGGAGCCCGGCAACAAGTGCCGTGCGCCGGCGCGCGCTTGCGGCGCGCGGGTCATCGCAGCAACACTGGATTCACCCACAATGCTCGATCCGCGATGTCCTCGTCAGCGCCGAAATCCGTGAGAAGCTGGATGGATCTCTTGTCGTTCAGCGGGATCGGCCCGACGACCCTTGCTGGATCACCGGCGCGCATGCGTGCGCTTCTGAAAACCTCCTGGCCGTCGACGATCACGGCGAACTCGACGCTGCCCGGGTGAGGGAGTCGCAGCACCTCGTCCGAGATTCCAACTTCCGCACGGAAGCTGCTCGCTCCGACCTTCGAGAGATCGTAGCTGAGCAGACAGCGCGAATGACATCCCAGGCCCTTCGCGAACCGCCGGCCGGCGATCGACAGCGGCCGGCCGGTCACACTGCGATCCCGGCGCCAGGGAAACAGAAAGTGATCCCGCTCCCCCAGATAGGGAATCTCCTCGACGCCCGACGGAGTGAGATCCGAAAGCCAGCGATGGTGCTCGCCCGGAAAGCGCAGGCCGCGCAGCATCGCCCGAGGAATCTCCACGCTCTCCTCGCTGAGCAGCGGCCGAAGCTTGAGGCCCTGGTCGCTGAACGATTCGAAGACACCCTTGAGAACTCCGTCCGGCCACAAGTCGGCCTCGACCATCGTCGCCGAGGGCACCGGAAGGTCGGTCTGCAGCGAAAGGGTCAGGGCCTCGACCTCCGTGTACGCGAACTTGCCGGTTCCGGAGACGTACTGGAATCGAAAACCATCCGCTCCAAAGCTGATCAAGGTGCCGGTGGTGAAGTCGCCGCCGGATTCAGAGCGGCGATACACGACGTCCTTGTCCGGTTCGCGAGCGTACAGCCGGCTCTCGCCGAAGGCGGCCTCCGGTCCCAGGAACAGCGCGGCGATCGCATCGACACAGAAGCGAACCTCGAGCGAGGAGCACAGGTCGATCGTCAGGGTGTCCTCGTCGCCACCGACGATCGTTCCCAGGACGCGGCTGCCGTCATGCAGGCTCACCAATGCGGCCGGCAGTTCCGAGGATGACTCGCCGCCGAGCTCGATCTGGAGAACTTCGGCGATCGGGATCGTCGCGAGTCTGCCGTCCGGGCCGAAGAAGCTGCATCCGGCCACGAGGTCGAGGCTGACCCTTCCCACCTCGTTCACCGACCCATCGGCGCGCACGATCCGGACGCCCTGCTCACTCGGGCATTCCAAAGGGCGAGGTCCCAGGAAGGCCGGCGCAATGAAGGCGATCTGGAGGAACATGCCGAGCATTGTAAGCAGCGCCAATTTGGCGAGAGGGCCGACGACTCCTCGAAACCTCGCGACAAAGTGACATCAACGCTGGATCGCCGTTCGATCGTTCGCGGCCGTCCCTTTGAGGCACCTCATTTGCAACGCAGCGCGGATGTCTTGCCCCTTCCACCCATTGGAGGGGGGTCGTCTCCCGGCATCGACCGTCGGGTCCCCCGTTCTGCTGCAGAGGAGGAATGAGATGGCAAAGCAGATGGCCTTCGCGCAGGAGGCTCAGGAGAAACTGCTCGCGGGCGTGAACAAGCTCGCACGCGCGGTCAAGAGCACCCTGGGCCCCAAGGGCCGCAACGCCGTGCTCGACAAGGGCTGGGGCGGCCCCACGATCACCAAGGACGGGGTCACCGTCGCCGAGGAGATCGACTTAAGGGACCCCTACGAGAACCTGGGGGCACAGCTCGTCAAGGAGGCCGCCTCCAAGACCTCCAGCGTGGCGGGTGACGGTACCACCACTGCGACCGCACTGGCGGAGGCGATGTACCGGGAAGGCCTCAAGTATCTGTCCGCAGGAGTGCATCGCAACGCAATGCTGCGCGGCATGAGGAATGCCGTTGACGAGGTTCTCGAATCCCTCAAGAAGCAGAGCCGCAAGGTCTCCGACAACAAGGAGATCGCGCAGGTGGCCGCGATCTCGGCGAACAACGATCCCGTGATCGGCAAGATGATCTCGGAAGCGATGGACAAGGTCGGCAAGGACGGCGTGATCACGGTCGAGGAGGGCCGCAGCCTCGAGACCGTCGTCGACGTCGTCGAGGGAATGCAATTCGACCGCGGCTTCCTGTCCCCGCACTTCGTCACTCAGCCGGAAAAGATGACGGCGATACTCGAGAATTGCCTGATCCTGATCCACGAAGAGAAGATCAGCTCCGTCAGCAAGCTCGTGCCGCTGCTCGAGAAGGTGTCCAAGGCAGGCAAGCCTCTGCTGATCATCGCCGAGGACATCGAGGGCGAGGCTCTGGCCACCCTCGTTGTCAACAAGCTGCGCGGCATCCTGCAGGTGGCCGCGGTCAAGGCGCCGGGCTACGGCGATCGTCGCAAGCAGTACCTCGAGGACATTGCGACCCTGACGGCGGCCCGGCCGATCTTCAAGGACCTCGGGATCGAGGTCGAGAGCATCGGCCTGAACGACCTTGGAAAGGCCCGGAAGATCACGATCACCTCCGAGAACACCACCCTGCTCGGCGGAGCGGGCTCCGGTGCCAGCATCAACGCCCGCATCAAACAGATCCGCCGCGAGATCGAGGCGGCGACCTCCGACTACGACAAGGAAAAGCTGCAGGAGCGCCTGGCCAAGCTGGCGGGAGGGGTCGCGCAGATCAACATCGGCGGTGCGACTGAAACCGAGGTGAAGGAGCGCAAGGCCCGCGTCGAGGACGCGCTGCACGCCACTCGCGCCGCAGTCGAGGAGGGCATCCTCCCGGGTGGCGGCGTCGCGCTGCTCAGGGCCCGCAAGCACCTGAGCAAGAACGTGACTGCGCCGAGCGGCGATGAGTCCTACGGCCATCTGGTCGTGCTGAGGTCCCTGTCCGTTCCCGGCCGCACGATCGCCGACAACGCCGGCCACGACGGTGCCCTGGTCGTCAACCAGATCGAGAACGCCCGCAATCCTGCCGAAGGATTCAATGCATTGACCGGCGAGTATTGCGACATGTTCGAGGCCGGGATCGTCGACCCCACCAAGGTGGTGCGCTGCGCCCTTCAGAACGCGCTGAGCGTAGCCACGATTCTTCTGGCTTCCGACGCGTTGATCACCGACGCTCCCAAGAAGAAGAGCGAGGACAAGTCGGCGGATGAAGGCCACATGGACGACATGGACTACTGAGGAGAGAACTCGATGAGAATCAGCATTCGCCCGCTGGAGGACCGACTGGTCGTGGAGGTGCTCGACGCCGAGGACAAGACGGCCGGAGGAATACTGCTGCCCGATACGGCCAAGGAGAAGCCCCAGCGCGGGGTGGTCACCGCCGTCGGCGCGGGCAAGCTGCTCAAGACCGGCTCGCGTGGCGCCATGGCGGTGAAGGCGGGCAACACGGTGATCTTCGGCAAGTATTCCGGCACCGACGTCAAGATCGGCGGCAAGGAGTACAAGATCCTGCGCGAGAACGAAGTCCTGGCCCGGATCGAGAAGTGACGTGTTCCGAGTGAAGTGCTCTGAGTGAATCACGCGGGCCTTGATCGCCCGCATTGGACGGAGAATCATCATGCCCAAGCAGCTTCTCTTCGAGGACGAGGCACGTCGCAAGATGAAGGACGGCGTCCAGGCACTGGCCAAGGCCGTCAAGGTCACCTTCGGCCCCGCCGGCCACACCGTCCTGATCCAGAAGTCGTACGGCGGACCGGTCGTCACCAAGGACGGCGTGACGGTCGCCAAGGAGGTCGAGTTCCCGGATCCGTTCGAGAACATGGGCGCCAAGCTCGTCATCGAGGTGGCCAAGAAGACCTCGGACGCGGCCGGCGACGGCACGACGACGGCGACCATCCTGTCCGAGGCGATCTTCGTCGAAGGCTTGAAATACCTCACCTCGGGCGTGAATCCCACCGCCCTCAAGCGCGGCATCGACAAGGGCGTCGATGCGATCGTCGAGGAGCTGAAGAAGCAGGCCAAGAAGGTCAAGAGCAGCACCGACATCCAGCAGGTGGCAGCGATCGCCGCCAACGGCGACGAGGAGGTCGGCCGGATCCTGGCGACCGCGATGGAGAAGGTCGGTCAGGAAGGCGTGATCACCATCGAGGAATCGCGTTCGACCGAGACCACGGTCGAGGTCGTCGAGGGCATGCGCTTCGACAAGGGATTCCTGTCGCCGTACTTCATCACCAACGTTCAGAACATGACGGCGGATCTCGAGGACTGCTACCTCCTGATCCACGAGCCGAAGATCTCCAACGTTCGATCTCTGCTGCCGATCCTCGAGCTGGTGGCCCAGGCAGGGAAGCCGCTGGTGATCATCGCCGAGGACCTCTCGAGCGAGGCCCTCGCGGCGCTGGTGGTCAACCGGCTGCGCGGGATCCTGCAATGCTGCGCCGTCAAGGCTCCCGGCTTCGGTGACCGTCGCAAGGCGATGCTCCAGGACATCGCCACCCTCACGGGAGGCGTGTGCCTGTCCGAGGACCTCGGCACCAAGCTCGAGAACATCTCGCTTTCCGACCTTGGCCAGGTCAAGAAAATCTCGATCGACAAGGACAACACCACCCTGGTCCAGGGCGCCGGCAAGAAGAGCGAGATCAACCTCCGCTGCGAGCAGATCAGGAACCAGATCAGCCAGTCGACCTCCGAGTACGACAAGGAGAAGCTGCAGGAGCGCCTCGCCAAGCTCTCCGGCGGCGTCGCCATCATCAAGGTGGGAGCGCCGACCGAGACGGCGATGAAGGAGCGCAAGTTCCGGGTCGAGGACGCTCTGCACGCGACCCGTGCCGCGGTCGAAGAGGGAATCGTCATCGGCGGCGGCTGCGCGCTGCTGCGCTGCCAGGAGGCGCTCGAGAACGCCAGGTTCAAGGGCGACGAACGATTCGGCAAGGACATCCTCCTCAAAGCCCTCGAGTCACCTCTGCGTCAGATCGGCGAGAACGTCGGGGAGGAAGGCTCGGTGGTGGTCGCCGAGGTCAAGGGCCGGCCGGCGAAGATCGGCTTCAACGCGCGCACCCGCCAGTACGAGGACCTGGTGGCCGCCGGGGTGATCGATCCCATGAAGGTCGTCCGCCTCGCGCTGCAGAATGCGGCCTCGGTCAGCGGATTGATGTTGACCACGGAGACCTTGGTGACCGATCTCAAAGACAAGAAGAAAGCCGTCGAGGGGAGCACGGTCTAGCCCGGATGCAGGAACGGCGATCCTGACCTGAGGTTCCCGACTCGGCCCCGCCAGGCGACTGCCCCGCGGGGCCGACCGCTTGCATGCAAAACGGAGCGCCATGTCGACGACCAGCCGTGACTATTACGAGATCCTTGGCGTCGAGCGCGGCGCGGGCGCCGAGGAGATCAAGAAGGCGTACCGGAAGCTGGCTCTCAAGTGGCATCCCGATCGCAACCCCGGCAACCCGGAAGCGGAAACCCGGTTCAAGGAGGCGGCGGAGGCATACAAGATCCTCTCCGACCCGCAAAAGCGCAAGATCTACGACCAGTACGGTCATCAGGGCGTGCGGGAAGGAGGCTACGCACAAGGCTTCGGATCGTTCGAGGAGATCTTCTCCGCGTTCGGCGACATCTTCGGGATGGGCGGGCGCGGCGGAACCGTGTTCGACGAGTTTTTCGGCTTCGGCGGGGGACGCGGCTCTTCGGGCGCGGGACAAAAGCAGCGACGCGGCGCAAGCCTCAAGTGCGGTTTGAAGATCAACCTTGAAGAGGCCGCGCGCGGGACCTCGAGAACGATCGAGGTCTCTCGCAATGATGTCTGCTCTTCGTGCTCGGGGTCCGGCTCCGCCGCCGGAAGCTCTCCGACGGTGTGCCCCTACTGCCGCGGCATGGGACAGGTGCAGCAATCGCAGGGGTTCTTCTCGATCCGCACCACCTGCCCGCGCTGTCGGGGTGAAGGCAACGTCATCGAGAATCCTTGCCGCAACTGCTCGGGCATCGGAGTGGTCAAGGCCAAGAAGGAGATCACGATCCGGATCCCGCCGGGGGTCGAGACCGGGACGCAGGTGCGAGTACCGGGTGAGGGAGAGCCCGGACCGCGCGGGGGTCCGCGCGGAGACCTCTACTGCTTCATCGACGTCGAAGCCCATCCCCTGTTCGAGCGCGAAGGCGAGGAGCTCCTGTTCCACCTGCCCATTTCCTATTCGCGGCTGGTGCTGGGAACGAAGGTCGACATCCCGACGCTCAACGGCCGCGCCTCGCTCACGATCCCCGCCCGCACGGCTTCGCACACCGTCTTCCGGATGAAGGGCAAGGGAATGCCGCGACTGCGCGGGGGTGGATACGGCGACCTGATGGTGCGGGTCGTCGCCGACATGCCCAAGAAGCTCACCCGCCGTCAGGAAGAGATCCTGAGGGAGCTGGCCGAGATCGAAGACGACAACCTGAGCCCGGATCGAAAGAGCTTCATGGAGAAGGTGAAGGATCTGTTCGGATAACGGCACCGGCTGCGCGTCGAGGATCCGAGAGACGGACCGAGGGTGACCCAGGAATTGCTGATGACGGAAGTCGCGTGATGAACAACAATCCCGAAGAATCGAGCCCCGCAGAGAGACAGGAGTCAAAGGAGCCCATGGTCGGTTCGGCTTCGAACGAGGATCACGAAGTGGACATCGGCCTGGGATCGGAGGCCGCTGCCGTCCGCGGGCTGGAAGCGGAGGTTCTGAAGCTGACCGCGGAGCGCGACGATCTCAAGGACCGGATGCTGCGCGCCATGGCGGAGCTCGACAACTACAGAAAGCGCATCAAGAAGGAGATGGAACACGCGCACGAGAAAGGAGTCAACGATCTCGCGCTCAGGATGGTCGAGGTGCTCGACAATCTCGACCGCGCACTGGCGCAGACGCGCGAGGAGGAAAGGAAGAGCGGGCTCGCGCAAGGGGTGGAGCTGGTCCACTGGCAGTTTCTCGACGTCCTCAGCAAGTTCGAGATCGTGCCGATGGAGACCGCCGGCAAGCCGTTCGACCCGCGCTTCCACCATTCGCTGATGGAGGAAACGAGCGCAAGCGTTCCGCCCGGCACGGTCCTCGAGGAGCTCGTTCGCGGGTTCTCGATGCGCGGCCGACTGCTGAGGCCGGCACAGGTCAAGGTCTCCACGGCCGCCGTGAAGAGTGCGCCCGGCTCCCGGGATGAAAGCTGCGAGTCGAAACCGGCGGCCGCCCGCCATCCCGCAGAGTCGGATGAGGACTGACGGAATGCCGACCTACGACTATCAATGCGCCGGCTGCGGGCATCGCTTCGAGAACTTCCAGGCGATGAGCTCCAAGCCCTTGCGCAAGTGTCCGGAGTGCGGCCGGCCAAAGCTCAAGAGATTGATCGGCCCCGGTGGCGGCCTCTTGTTCAAGGGCAGCGGCTTCTACATCACCGACTATCGCAGCGACTCCTACAAGTCGGCCGCGAGCTCCGACTCCACGTCCGCTCCCTCGACCGCAAAGAAGAGTGACGATCCCACTCCATCGAAGGCCGGTGAATCTCCGCCCGCCCCTCCCCCTCCGCCTCCTCCTCAGGCAAAGCCGAACAAGCCAAGGAAGAAGTAGTCCCCGTCGCGGGAACTCGACTGGAAACGCCTGGTCTCACCTGAAACATTCCCCGGCTCGCGTGGTTATTGTTGCGCCGCAGGAACCAAGGGACGGGCACACTCCCGTCCGGTCGCCACCTTCGGCGGAGCATCGATCACTCAGGGACTTCTGGAGCGAAGGATGGGACTGCAATCACTGGGACTTTCGCTGTCGTTGACGCTGACGGTCGGCTTTACCTTCGATCTTGCCTCCCCGTACGAGAACAAGCAGTTCGGGTTCTCGATCAAGCCGCTCAAGGACTGGCGCGCGGTCCCGCCGCAGCCCGGCGAGGATCACCTGGTCGTGCGCTACGTGTCCAAATCGGACCAGTTCTCCAAGGACGGCGGCCGCTACAACCCCGCGCAGGAGATCCTGGTGTTCCAGAAGGAGTCGATCACCGGGAACGCGAGCGACCCGCAGCCCAGCAAGGAGGAGCTGGAGAAGCTTCGCAAAGAGGTCGGGGACGACGTCGTGATCAAAGGCCTCAAGTTCGAGACCTTCGCCGATTACCTCGACTCGATGAAGAGCCGCTACCAGATCGTCGGCGAGCCCAGGAAATGCGAGATCAACAAGATCCCCTGCACTGTGTACGAGATCCTGGTCGAGGGCTGGACGGAGGAGATGTCCCAGAAGGCCTACGTGTTCTCCGGCGGCGCAAGTATCGAGGTCGCGATCACCTACCAGTCGCTGACCGCGTCTCTGCAGAAGATCGAGCGCGACTTCGAGCAGTCGGCCCGCACCTTCAAGTTCATCGACAAGGGAAAGGCCGACGACAGGAAGGCGGAGAAGATCGACAAGGGGATGAGCGGAGTCAAGGACGCCGAGACCGAGGCCTTCCTCAAGAAGCAGATCGGGGCCCTCCCGCCGGGATGGAAGTGGGCGTGGTCGGACAAGGACGTGCGCCGCTATCTGCTCCTTTACAACTGCGAGGAGAAGGAGGTGCGGCCGCTCGGTCTGCACCTCGAGGCGATGCGCGACTACTACGAGGAGGTGTTCCCTCCCGACCATCCGCTGACGGCGATCTCGATCGTGCGCCTGTGCGGCGACCACGACACGTATCAGGCTTACGGCGGTCCGCAGGGGAGCGGTGGATACTGGGCTTCGTCGCAGCAGGAGCTGGTCGTGTTCATCGACAAGGCCCGCGACCGCAACTCGGTGTACAGCGTGATCAGCCACGAGGCCTTCCATCAGTACATCTTCTACTTCTACGGGGAGCTCGCTCCGCACAGCTGGTACAACGAAGGCCACGGCGACTACTTCGGCGGCGCGGTGATGTCGAAAACCGGCCGCAAAGTCCAGAAGATCGAGCCGCTGAACCTGACCAGCTACCCAAGGCTCAACATGATCCGCGAACGCCTGCGCCAGAACGCGCACGTGCCGCTGCGCAAGTTCCTGGCGTACAGCCAGCGCGAGTACTACAACAACGACATCGGCTACAACTACGCCCAGGGCTGGTCGATGGTCTATTTCCTGCGCAAGGCGAAGAAGGAAGGCGCGCGCTTCCTCGACGAATGGGACTTGATCCTCGACACGTACCTCCAGAACCTGGTCGCGGCCCGCGACGAGTTGAGCCAGGGCGAGAACCCGCCGAACAAGTTCATGATCGAGGAACAGGCGCAGAAGAAGGGCTACGGGTCCACCTTCGGCGGCTGGACGGATGCCCAGTGGGCCGAGCTCGAGGAGGCCTGGAAGGCGTTCTACGTCGGCGGCGGCTGAGCAGGCGCGGAAAGGGGGCCTTGCGGCGCAGCGCGGGGCGAGATTCCCGGGCGGCTTGACTTTCCCGCGCGGCTCTCCCGAAAGTAGAGGAAAACGCCCATCCGGGTTTTGTGTGGGATACCGGGGTTCGACTGATCCGAGACGCAGGAGACCCGATGTCGATGCGACCCTTCCTCTTTGGAGCGCTCCTGGTCGCTCCTCTTGCCTGCCGGGCACCGCGGCACCCGCAGTCCTTGATCCGGTTCGAGACGGCGCGGGGAGTCGAGCTCGGGTTCTCGAGCGAGTACGGCATCTTCGCCCTCGCCGAGACTTTCGCTGGCGAGACCGAGCTGCCGTTCCTGTACGAAATCGGCAACGGCAGCTTCGAGGACGTCGCGTCCGTGCAGATCGATGGCGAGCTGCTCAAGATGGCGCGCGCGCGCTCCTCACGGCCGAGCGAGGTTCGTCTGGCAGAGCGGCCGGCCCAGTCCGCCGAAACCCTGTTCCTGGAGATCCGTCCCGCGCCCAAGGAACCGCAGTTGATCGAAGGTCGGCTGTACAACTCGGGACAGTCCGGCGATCTTCTCGAGATCTTCGATCAGGACGTGGAGGAGATTGCGCGGCGCTGGCGCGGGGCGCCCGTGCACGTATTGCGCAACGGGCACTATCAAGTGATCGGCATGCTCAACGGTCTGTACTGCAGGAGGCCCGATCTTCTCACGTTCATCGGCCTCGACGAGCTGTACCTGATGACACCGCAAGCGACGACCTACCTCGATCGCCGTGCGTTGCCGCGTCGCGCGGATTTCGAGTATGGGATCCCACGCGACATCGACCACGAGATTTCGTACGGAGCCGGCGCGGAAACAGAGATGGAGCCTCCACCGGCGGAGCAGGGCACCGATGTCGAGGTCCCCACCGACGTCGACCCCTCCAAGACTCCGGAGGAAGACAAGGCCGACGACCCGGACGGTTGAGCAGCCGCCTCCACTCGACCGGTCGCGACCCGGCAAACGAATCACCGCCGCGATTCGGGAGCGACCGAAGGTTCACGTGTCACGCGCGCTCTCCCGCGTTCGTTGAATTCAACCAATGGGGCGGGTAGAACTCCGCGGTCTGTATCCACCGCCGCACCAATCATCCTGCTTTTGGAGACCGTCCGGTGGCGGCGAGGAGCGGAAGCAGGCGATCCGACCGCCCCTCAAGGCGGACGACTCCTGAGGGATTCGACAAGACGGTTGCATGGAAACGCCCCTCGAGCACTACTCGCCGCTGCTGCTCTACTTCGGCATCGTCATCGTCGCCGTGCTCGCCTTGATGGGAAGCTCCCTGCTGCTGGGCCCGCGCCGACCGACGATCGCCAAGAGCATGCCGTACGAGTCGGGAACGCAGACGCCGGGCAACGCGCGCCAGCGTTTCTCCGTGCACTTCTACCTGGTCGCGATGCTGTTCATCCTGTTCGACGTGGAAGCGGTGTTCCTGTTTCCCTGGGCGGTCGGCGCCTCGCAGCTGGGTCTCCTGGGCCTGCTGGAGGTGTCCGTGTTCGTCGCCATCCTCGGACTCGGCCTTCTGTATGCCTGGCGCAAGCAGGCCTTGTCCTGGGACTGATCTTCGACCAGCGAGGGAGTCGCGTTCCGTGAACGGCGCTCAAACCGCATCCGATCCATCGCTCGCAGGCACGGACGATTCCAAGGTGGACCGTGCATGCCTCGCCGAGCTCAGCTCGCTGTGCGAGCGCTATCCCATCCCGCGCGGGGCGCTGCTCTTGATCCTCCACCGCCTGCAGGAGAGACGCGGCCATCTTGCTCCGTCGGACCTCAAGCTCGCCGCGCAGATCACCACCATCAGCCCGGCCGAGGTGTACAGCGTCGCCTCTTTCTACTCGATGTTCCGCCTTCAGCCCGCGGCCCGCTTCCCGATCGGAATCTGTCGCAACATCTCCTGCTGGTTGTGCGGCGGCCAGAAGCTGCTCGACACCGCCCGGGAAAAGCTCGGGATCGACCTGGGTGAGGCCACGACCGACGGCCTGTTCAGCCTGGAATCGGTCGAGTGCCTGGGAAGCTGCGATACGGCTCCGGTGATTGAGATCCACGGCGAGTACTTCGAACACCTGACTCCGTCAGCGCTCGGCACCATCGTCGACCGGATCCGCGCGGACAAGGACCAAAGCCTCCAGGCACTGGCACTCGAGCGCCGCACCGGCGCCCGCAAGGAACCCTGAGACGGTGCCGACCTACCTCTCCACGCACCTCCAGCGCCGGAGCGCCCTCCCCCTCGAGGATGCGCTGTCCGAAGGCCGCTATCGAACTGCGGAGAGAGTGCTTGCCGAGAAGACTCCGGATCAGGTGATCGAGGAGGTCAAGAGCGCGGGCTTGCGTGGTCGCGGCGGCGCCTGGTTCCCGGCCGGAACCAAATGGAGCTTCATGCCCAAGGAGCTCAAGGGCCCGAGCTACCTCGTGGTCAACGCCGACGAGGGCGAGCCGGGCACCTTCAAGGACCGGCAGATCATGGAGAAGGACCCTCATCTGCTGCTCGAGGGGATCCTGATCTCCGCGTACGCGGTTCGCGCTGAGACCACGTTCGTGTACATCCGCGGCGAGTACCTCGACTCGTACCGGGCCATGGTGCGCGCGCTGGAGGAGGCCCGCGCCCGCGGCCTGTTCGGCAGGAACGTCTTCGGCACCGGGCGCAACATCGACGTCGTCGTCCACCGCGGCGCCGGCGCCTACATCTGCGGCGAGGAGACGGCGCTGCTCAATTCGCTCGAGGGTCGAAGAGGCGAGCCCCGGCCCAAGCCGCCGTTCCCTGCCTCCCACGGCGCGTTCGGACGACCGACCACCGTCAACAACGTCGAGACGATCGCCAACGTCCCGGTCATCCTGGAGAAAGGCACGGCCTGGTATCGCACGATGGGCACGACCCAGGCACCCGGCAACGTGTTGTTCGGCGTGTCCGGTCCGGTTAATCGGCCCGGCCTGTACGAGCTGCCGGTGGGCACGACGGCGCGCGAGATCCTGGAGAAGCACGCGGGCGGCATGAAGGACAACAGGAAGCTCAAGGCGTTCATTCCCGGCGGCGCCTCGACGGGATTCCTGCCGGCATCGATGCTCGACGTTCCGATGGACCCCGAGAGCCTCAAGGCCAAGGGAACGATGATGGGAACCGGCGGGTTGATCGCGATCCCCGAGGGCGTGTCGATCGTGGAGGCGGCGCGCGTGTTCTCCCGTTTCTTCCGTCACGAGACCTGCGGTCAATGCAGCCCTTGCCGCGAAGGCTCGGCGTGGTCGGACCGCATCATCGGCAACTTCACCCGCGGACAAGGCCGCAGGAGCGATCTCAAGGTCCTTCAGGACATCGCCGACGGCAGCGTTCGAAAGACCATCTGCGTGTTCCCGGAAGCGTACGCGGGTCCGATGCTGTCCGCGATCAAGCACTTCCGCGCCGAGTTCGAAGCGTTGGCGAAGGAGTAGGCAGGCGCCATGCCCAAGCTCACCATCGACGGCAAGATCGTCGAAGTACCGCCGCGCACCAACCTCGTCGAGGCCGGGAAGAAGGTCAACGTCGTCGTTCCGATCTACTGCTACCATCCGGCCCTGTCGGTGGTCGCGAGCTGCCGGATGTGCCAGGTCGAGCTGCATGCGCCCAATCAACCCGTGCGCCTGGTCGCCGCCTGCCGGACCGAGGCGCTCGAGGGCATGCAGATCTCGACCAGCGGACCGGATGCCACCAGGGCGCGCGCGGCGGTTCTCGAGTTCCTCCTCGCCAATCATCCTCTCGATTGTCCGATCTGCGACAAGGCGGGCGAATGCGACCTGCAGGACTACAGTTTCCTCTACGGCAGCGGCCAGGGTCGTTTCGAGGAGAAGAAGCGCGAGGGCGTCAAGCACGAGCTGATCGGCAACCACATCCTGCTCGACCAGGAACGCTGCATCATGTGCACGCGCTGCGTGCGGTTCATGGACGAGTACGCCAAGTCCCCCTCGCTCCTCGTCAAGGGACGCGGCGACCAGAGTGTGATCGCCACCTTTCCGGGCGAGAAGATCCAGTCGAACTACGAGGGTAACCTTTCGGACATCTGCCCGGTCGGCGCCTTGACCAGCAAGGAGTTCCGGTTCAAGAGCCGCGTGTGGGACCTTTGCTCGAGCGATTCGGTGTGCACGTTGTGCGACCGACTGTGCACGGTAAGGCTCGAGGTCAAGCGAGGCCGTCTGTTCCGCGTGCGCCCGATCGAGAACCCACAGGTCAACGGCTGGTTCATGTGCGACCGCGGCCGGTTCGGGCTGCTCGACCATTGCAACCCCGGGGAAAGAGCCACGCGCGCGTTCGCGGGCGCTTCGAGCGTCGGCACCGAGACCGCGATTCTTGCCTTGGCGACGAAATTGAGGGAGCTGCGGCAGGAGCTGATCTGCGTGCTGTCGGCAAGGCTGTCCTGCGAGGAGATCCTGCTCGCGCGGCGCGCCTTCGCGCCTTTCGTGAGACCGGAGGGCCTGTTGTTCCTGCCGGCGGTGGAGGAAGGCGGCGACGGCATTCTCTACACCGGCCGGCAGGCCGCGAACGAGGCAGGTCTCAAGCTTCTGGGAATCCGCCCGGCCACGGATTCCGAGCTGAGAGCTGTCCTTTCCACGGGCGGCCCATCGGCGGCGGTGTTCTTCGACCACAAGGACGCCGAGCGAGCCCAGGCCCGCGCCAGCTGCGCGTTCCTCGCGCTGATCGACGTCGTCCCGCGCAACCTGCCGGAGGCGCCGCTCCACGCCGATGTTTTCGTTCCCGGACTGCTGTTCTCCGAGAAGGAAGGAACGATGATCAATTGCTCGGCGATCCTTGAACGACTGCGGCGCGCGCAGCCGGCCCCCGAGGGAGTGGCGGGCGAACGATCGGTGCTCGAGCGGCTCGGCGACCTGCTCAAGGCGGACCGGACCGAGATCGAGGGTCCCGACCTCACCAGCGCGGTGACGCGCGCCCTCGGCCTCCCGCAACGGACCCTCGCGCAGATTCCGCGGCTCGGGCTCAAAGTCCCGTCGAGCGCGCCTGCGCTCGAGACCGCGCGCCGATGACCGAGCCGTTCTTCCTGTCGTTCCTCAAGGCATTGGTCGTGTTCGCCATCGCGCTCGGAGCCGTCCCGGCCCTGGTCCTCGCCGAGCGACGCGTGTCGGCATTCATGCAGTACCGCGTCGGTCCCAACCGGGTCGGGCCGCTGGGCACTCTCCAGCCGCTCGCCGACCTGATCAAGATGATCTTCAAGGAGGAGGTGCGGCCCGACGGCGCTTCGCCGTGGATCTTCTCGGCGGCACCGGCGATCACCGCCATCTGCGCGCTTGCGACCGCCGCGATCGTCCCCTTCGGCGGAGTTCTCGTCGTCGGCGAGCGCCGGATCCCGCTGATCGTCGCCGACGTCGAGATCGGAGTCCTGGTGGCGCTGGCGATGTCGTCGATGGCGGTGTACGGCCTCACTCTCGGCGGCTGGAGCTCCAACTCCAAGTACAGCCTGCTCGGCGGGCTGCGCTCCTCGGCGCAGATGATCTCCTACGAGCTGACGCTCGGCCTCTCGCTGATCTCCGTGCTGCTCCTCTCGAGAGATCCGGAGGGCTTCGGCTCGTTCGGCCTGCGTTCGGCGGTGGAGACGCAGGCGCAGGGTGGCCTGCTCTCGTGGAACGTGTTCAAGGCCCCGATCAGCTTCCTGTTGTTCACGATCGCCTCCTTCGCCGAGACCCACCGCCTGCCGTTCGACCTGCCCGAGGCCGAGCCGGAGCTGGTCGGCGGCTACCACACCGAGTATTCGGCGATGCGCTTCGGACTGTTCTTCCTGGGCGAGTACGCGGCGATGTTCGTGTCCTCGTGCATCATCGTGTGCCTGTTCCTGGGGGGATGGCATCTGCCGTTCGTCGCCGACGAGGTCGAGGTCGACGGATTCGGCGCTCTGCTCCAGCTCGGTTCGTTCCTGCTCAAGGTCGGTGCGGTGACCTTCTTCTTCATCCACGTGCGCTGGACGCTCCCGCGGTTTCGTTACGACCAGCTCATGAGCCTGGGCTGGAAGGTCCTGCTGCCGGTCGCGCTGCTCAATCTCCTGGTGATGGGAAGCCTGGTCGCCCTGAAAGTTTTCTGAAGAGGACTCGATCTTGGCTGATCTGCCGTTCTCGTTCCTGTTCTTCAGCACGGTCGCTCTGACCGGCGCGGTCAACACCGTGACCCATCGGAACCCGGTGCACGCGGCGCTGTGGCTGGTCAGTGCGCTCCTGGGCATCGCGGGTCTGTTCCTCACGCTGGGGTCGGCGTTCCTCGCCTCGGTCCAGGTTCTGGTCTATGCCGGCGCGATCATGGTGCTGTTCCTGTTCGTGGTCATGCTGCTCAACCTCGAGGCATCGATGTTCGAGGGTCTGTCGAGCGGGCGCTGCGCCTCGATCGTCGCCGGCGCCGCGACCGTGGCACTCATCCTGTTCCCGCTGGTCGAGGACGACTCTCTGTGGACGGTGCCCGAGCCTCGATTCCACGCGCCGGCGAGCGCGCGCACCCTCTCGCAGCTCCTGTTCCACGAGTACGTCCTGCCGTTCGAGATGGTGTCGCTGGTCCTGCTGGTCGCGATGGTGGGCGCCATCCACCTCGCGCGCCGCACCCGCGTCTCGGAGGGTGCCTGACCGATGGCGCCGCTCAATGCCTACCTGATCCTGTCTGCGCTCCTGTTCGGCCTGGGCGTCGCCGGCTTCGCGGCGCGCCGCAACCTGCTGATGATGTTGATGAGCGTCGAGCTGATGCTGAACGCCGGCAATCTCGCCCTGGTCGCGTGCGCGCGCCGGCACGCGGAGGCCCACGGCGCGACCGGCGCGCTGATGGTGATCGCGGTCGCCGCCGCCGAGGTCGCGGTCGGGCTCGCCCTGGTGGTCGCCCTGTTCCGGCTGAGGCGCACCGTGAACGCCGACGAAGTGCGGCAGATTCGGGCATGAGGGGAACGATTCCGTGACGGTTGCCGCCTTCCTGCTCCTGTTCCTGCCGCTGCTCGCGACCATCGTGATCGCGGTCCGGTTTCCTTCGGACACCGGCCGGCGGCCCGGGCTCATTGCCTGCGCGGCGAGCTCAATCAGCTTCGTGATCGCGCTGTGCTTCTTCTTCGGCCTCGTTTTCTCGGAGGATCGCCGCTTCGAGGTCCCGCTGTGGAGCTGGATGGCGATCGACGGGTTCAAGGTCGACATCGGACTCTTGCTCGACCCGTTGTCGTCGGCCTGGTCCCTGGTCGTCACCGGCGTCGGCAGTCTCATCCTGGTCTATTCGCTGGCCTACATGCACGGCGACCGGGGATACGCGCGCTACTTCGCGTTCCTGAGCCTGTTCCTGTTCTCGATGCTCGCCTTGGTGCTCGGCGACAATCTGGTCCTCACCTTCCTCGGCTGGGAGGGCGTGGGTCTGTGCTCGTACCTCCTGATCGGGTTCGACTACGGCAAGGAGGCAGCAGCGTCCGCCGGCCGCAAGGCGTTCATCGTCAACCGCATCGGCGACGTCGGCTTCCTGATCGGGATGTTCTGGACTCTCAAGGAGTTCGGCACTCTTGAGTACTCCGAGCTCAAGTCGGCGCTCAGCGGAGTCGAATCGGTCCCGGCCCTGCTGCCTCTCCTGTTCTTCCTCGGGGCCGTCGGCAAGTCCGCGCAGCTCCCCCTGTTCGTGTGGCTGCCCGATGCGATGGCGGGTCCGACTCCGGTGTCGGCGCTGATCCATGCGGCGACGATGGTGACCGCCGGCGTCTATCTCGTGTGCCGGCTCGGCCTGATGTTCGCTCTCGCGCCGCTGTCGCTCGGCGTGGTCGCGTGGACCGGCGCGATCACGGCGCTGATGGCCGCGTTGATCGCCCTGCGCCAGCGC
>Ga0247727_10003714_pt1 | contig 33407 bp, 37 predicted proteins | sample WisWelCaveWW1625_FD_202498 | JGI IMG/M metagenome (GOLD analysis project Ga0247727, IMG submission 202498) | Biofilm microbial communities from Wishing Well Cave, Virginia, United States - WW16-25 | ecosystem: Environmental > Aquatic > Deep subsurface > Groundwater > Cave microbial mat | place...
CCGTTATTCAAGGATTCGGCAACGCCGGATCCATTGCCGCGCTCCTGCTCGTCGCTGATCATGGCGCCAAAATCATTGCGGTGAACGATTCATCCGGCAGCGCTTACAACCAAAACGGCCTCGACATCCCGGGATTGATTGCATACAAAGCAGAAACCGGCCACGTCAAAGGCTTTCCCGCTTCGGAAAAAATCAGCGAGGAAGAGTTGCTGGCGTTGCCCTGCGATATTCTCATTCCGGCGGCGCTGGAAAACGCCATTACCGCACAAAACGCCCACAAAGTCAAAGCGCGGATTGTGGCGGAAGCGGCAAACGGCCCCACCACACCGGAGGCGGACAAGATTCTTTATGAGAAGGGCGTTTTCCTTTTGCCCGACATCCTCGCCAATGCCGGTGGCGTCACCGTGTCGTACTTTGAATGGGTGCAGGACAATTACTGTTTTTTCTGGAAAGAAAAAGATGTGAATGAAAATTTGCATGAAATAATGGTCAATAGCTTTGAGGAAGTTTTGAAAACCGCCAAGAAGCACAAGATCGACATGCGGCGTGCGGCATATGTGGTGGCCGTGGCGCGTGTAGCCGAGGCGATCAAAGTGCGCGGGATTTATCCGTAATCTTTCTGCAGTCCAGGCGGTTCTTTGGGTTGGAAATAGTTGTAGGCTCGGCATTGATCCTGAGCCGGACGATTCGTCTGATTGGAATTTGTTAGCGGGTTTGGCAAACTGCTCCTTAGTTTGCCGAACCCGTTTTTATTTTGCCCTTGCTTTTTGTTAAAATTTGTGTGAGAAAATGGCGGGTTTTGTTGTCTATATATTATGAGGAGAGCAACAACTCGTTGGGCGCCGCCCATGCCTTGGGCGGCTTCGATAAGCCCTCGGCCGTAGAGGCTTCGGCAAAAGGAGGTAGTTAGACATGCCACTCAAAAAGCGTATTCTTCAGCCGCCATTTTTCGTTTTCACCCGAAGTCTGGTCGACTTTCGGCTATGGGGTGCAGTCGGTTTTTGGTTTTGTCTTCAGCTTTCTGCACCGCTGCTGGCCGGGGAGAAGGCCATTAAATGGGGTCACATTCCGCGCGCCGACCTCGAAATGGCCACCTTCCCGGACGACACCAACGCCGCCGCCATTATCCTTGCTGATATTGGCGAAGTCTCTTACGACAAGGCGTTTTCTCTTTCGCGATCGACCCAAAAGAATTTTTTAGCTGGCCATCCACACTGACGGGCGCGGCAATGGCGAAGGAGCTCAACTTGAAAATTAGCGCTCAGCGGTGGGCCGTGCAGAATATGCCGGCGTTGCGCGAAGAGCCGTTTATGACCACGCCGGATGATTTTCGCGCCAAGCTGCGTTTCCAATTGGTCAAAATCGCCATGCCCGGCCAAGCGGAAATTACCGTGATGAGCAATTGGGAAGCCCTGGCCGAAGTGTTGATGGAATCCGAGGGATTCGGCCGGCAAATTGAGCGGGATGAGCATTTGCGCCAACAGGCGGAATCACTCGTTGCCGGCCTCGGCGATCCGGAGCAAAAGATGCACGTGATATACGATTACGTGCGCGCTACAATGAATTGGAATGGCGAATACGGCATTCATACGAATATTGATTTGCGCCAGGCCTTGCAGACGAACCGCGCCAGCGGCTCAGAGATCGCGCTGATGCTGACAGGCATAAGGTTATAGCGGCTTGTTTGATCGCCGCTTTTTGCGCGAGAAAAAGGAGAACGATTACATCCGCGAAAAATGGCTCGATCATCTGGCGCATGCGCAGCTTGACACTTTTACGATCAACAACCGCGATTCGATTAACGCGCCGCTTATCGTCAAAGTCCGCTTTTCGGCAACGGAGCAGGCGCAAATGACTCAGGATCTGGTGTATTTCAACCCCATGCTCCTCGGCCGCCACAAGCAAAATCCTCTCAAGCTTGCCGAGCGGACATTATTTTTATTCGCAAATCGCGCTTTGCGCCGGATGAGTATGCGGGATTGCGCGAATTTTACGACCGGATTGTGGCCGCACACGCCGAGCCGATTGTGCTCAAAAATACTCTCCAGAAATGACCACTTTCTTGCACTAAAATGAGGTGCCAGGTTGCGCGTTATGACTGAACAAATTTACACCATTGAGCTGCGCCCTAAACTTAGACAGTCCGGATCGTGCATTTTTAGTAATTTTTTTGTGAGAAAACGCCGCTTTGTGGTGTCCTCTTATATAGAGACGGAAAACCATCAATGTACTATTCAACTCGACGAAAGGATGAATGCAAAATGCCAGGCGTTTTTCTCTTAAGAACTTCCCATCTAGGCTCCGATTGCCCGCTGGTCTTGCATTTCAAAGTGCCAAGAGCCGTCGCAATCGGCTTGGCCATTTGCCTTTTATTTCCCACCCTGCTTCTTTCCCAGCCCAAGCCGATGAAATGGGGCGAGGTGCCGCGCGCCGATCTGGAAATGCAAGAATTTCCCGATGACACGAACGCCGCCGCAGTGATCCTCGGCGATTACGGCGAAGTTATTCCGGTCTATCCGCTTTTGCGGCAATTTAACGCTGTGCTCACTTATGTCCAAGCCGGAGAACAAGAGTACCTGCTGGATGCCACCGATCCGTTGCGTCCTTACGGGATGCTGCCGGTTGCCGCGCTCACCGACGTCGGCTGGCTGGTAGACAAGAAAACTCCGTCCTGGGTCCAGATCGTTAATCGGGAGTCCTTTAACACCCATGCCACCGTATCGGCAACGCTGGCGCCGAATGGCGCCATTAGCGGTTTGTTGCAGGCGAGTGCCAGCGGCTACAACGCGCTTGCTGAGCGGCGCGCTTTGCAAGACCAGAAAGAAGATGAATATATTCGCGAGGTCTGGCTGAAGAGTTTGGCAGGCGCCAAGCTTGACTCGTTTCGGATCGGCAACAAGGATTCGATCCACGCGCCGCTCACGATCCAGGCTTTTTTCTCAGTTTCCGAAAACACGCAGGCTACGCCCGTCTGGGTCGCCGGTGACAAGATTTATCTCAACCCCATCCTGTGGGGCCGCCGCGAGGAGAATCCCTTCATGCAGCCGGAGCGGCTTTCCCGGTGGATTTTGGTTATGCCACTCAGCAGAGCTACACACTGAACTTGACGCTGCCGGAGGGTTGCACGGCGTTGGAACTGCCGCAAAATATCTCGCTCAGGCTGCCAAACGACGGCGGCCAGTTCCGGCGTTTGGCGCAAGTGGAGGGAAACTTTCTGCAATTGGTGAATCAGGTGATGATTCGCCAGCCGCGTTTTGCGCCGGAAGAATATCAAGCCTTGCGTGAATTTTATGATCGCCTCGTGGCGGCGCAGGCGGAAGCCATCGTGCTCAAATGCGAGACGGCCACGAGCACAGCAAAGAAACCTTGAGAATTTTTGCAAAACAACTTGTCTTCTCAATATTAACATGCTTGCCGGGTTACGCTATTCAGCTTTTCGCGAGTATTTATTAAAAAGGCAATTTCACGAATTGGTTGAGATAAAACGCTGCTTTTTTGTGTCTTGTATAATAGAAGCAGCAGATTCTTCAAATGGAGGTATTCAAAATGTGCAATAGTATTCATTTTCGGAGTCACCGCAAAAATCAACCCCGCGCCGGTAGGCGCCGCCATGCGGTGAAAACGAGGCCACGATGCCGCATGATCACATGGGCCGGCTTGATGATTTTTTTGTTGCCGGCCGCGTTTTTGTTCGCCCAGGACAAACCCATGAAGTGGGGCGACGTTCCCCGCGCCGATCTCGAAATGACCAGCTTTCCTGCGGACTCGAACGCGGCGGCGATAATCCTGTGTGATTACGGCGAAGTCGAATTTACCGGCAGCGACTTTGAGATGGTTTACAAACGCCACCGCCGCATTAAAATCCTCTCCGAAGCCGGCTATAAATGGGGAAACTATGCTTTGCAATATTATGCGAAGGAAGATCGGCAACGCGTGCGCGACATCGAAGGCCAAACCATCAAGCTGGCGGCGGATGGCTCGGTGCAGCGCGAAAAGCTCGACAAAAAATCGATTTTTGATGAAAACGTCGACGGCGAATGGCGCCGGATTCGTTTCACCTTGCCCAACCTCAGCCCCGGCGCCGTGGTGGAGTATCGCTTTACCGTCCGTTCGCAAAACGGCACGTTTCTGCACGAGTGGGAATTTCAAACCGGCGAGCCGACGCGGTGGAGCGAGTTCCGCGCCGAGATTCCGCAAATCTTGCACTACGTCATGATTCGTCCGACGAATATCGCGTTTGCTATAGATGAATCATCAACCCATCCTATTCCCCCCGCAACATTGAATTTGTCTTATACTCTGAAAGTCCTGTCGAAACGTTGGGCCATGCGCGACATGCCGGCCTTGCGGGAAGAGCCGTTCATGACCACGCCGGACGATTACCGGGCAAAGCTCCGTTTCCAATTGTCCAAGGTTGTCTGGCCGGGTGAGTTGCCGGTTGAAATCATGAACACGTGGGAGAAGCTTGCCGAAGACTTGATAAGCTACGAGAACTTTGGCGGGCAGATCGAGCGCCACGGCGTTTTGCGCCGGCAAGCCGAAACGCTCGTGGCCGGCATGAGCAATCCGGAGGAAAAGCTGCGCGTCATCTACGATTACGTGCGCACCACCATGAATTGGAATGGCGAATACGGCCTTTACACCGATGTCGATCTCGACAAAGCCTTTCAAGCGCGGCGCGCCGGCGGCCCCGAAATCGCTTTGATGCTCACCGGCATGCTGCGCGCTGCCGGGCTGGAGGCGCATCCGGTTCTCCTCAGCACGCGTGACAACGGCAAGCCCATTGATATCTACTCGATCCTGAGCCAGTTCAATCACGTTTTGACTTACGCTAAGATTGGCGCGCGGGAGTATCTGCTCGATGCCACCGATCAGTTTTGTCCACACACGTTGTTGCCGGCACATGCGCTCAACGAAAAGGGCTGGCTGGTCGACAAGAAAAACCCCAGATGGATCAATATTGCCACCACGGGAATTTCCAGCAATCAGACGATGGTATCTGCCAAACTGGCGCCGGATGGCGCGCTCGCCGGCAAATTCGAGTCGAGTGACGCCGGCTACAGCGGCCTGCACGATCGCCGCACTTTGCGTGATAAAAAAGAGGACGAATACATCCGCGACAGTTGGCTGTCCGACCTCACCGGCGCGCGCTTGGACTCTTTCAAAATCAGCTTCAAAGATTCGACGCACAAACCGCTGTCGACTGAAGCCTACTTCAGCTCGAGCGACTACGCGCAAGTAGCGGGGGATAAAATTTATTTTAATCCGGTGTTCTTTGGCCGCTACGACGAAAATCCCTTCAAGCTGCCGGAACGCAATTTCCCGGTTGATTTTACGTACGGCCGCAAGCTGCACTACACGTTGAATCTGGCCTTGCCCGATGGCTACGTCGTGCAAGAGCTGCCGGGAAACATTACGCTCAATTTGCCGGGTGATGGCGGGCAATTTCGCCGGCTGGCGCAGGTGGAAGGCAACGCGCTCCAATTCACGAGCCAGATCACGATTCGCAAACCGCGCTTCGATCCACTCGAGTACAAAGCGCTGCGCGAATTTTATGATCGCATCGTCGCGGCCCACGCCGAGCAAGTGGTGTTGAAACGCGCTACAACGTCCGCGACAGTGAAGCAGGAATAGCACAAAGCAAAATCCAGGTGGAGGAAAAAAATGGAACAAAATGAAGATCGTTTCATCTCGGCTGCGCAAGAAGGCGATGTGCAGGCTCTCAAAGCTTTATTAGAGGCGGGTGTGAATGTTAATGCCAAAGGCAGTTCGGGTATGACCGCCCTCATGCATGCCGCAAGGATGAATGATGTTCCTTTTGCAAGCGAAAATTTTATCGAAACACTGGCAGATGAAAGAGCCTTGGATTGGTTGTTCGGAATATTCTCTTTATCGTTTTATTACTTCATTTTTGAAGTAGCTTTTCAGAGAACTCCTGCAAAATTCATTACTCGAACCAAAGTTGTTACCTTGGATGGCGCCAAACCTGACGCCGCTGCTATTGCCGTAAGAACACTCACGCGATTTGTGCCCTTTGAGCCCTTTTCAGGTGTATTAGATAGTTGGTGGCATGATCGCTGGTCAAAAACGGAAGTCGTAGAGGCTTAAGTCTGCAAACTAAGTCGAAGAGAGTTTCGCGATGAACTGGTTCAATCTATTCAAAACACGCATCTGTTATTTAGTCATGATGCTCGCGCTCGCTTTTGCGATGCCCAAGACAGCTGCCTACTCGGCAACCGGACAAGATCGCGAGTTCGACGTGGCCAAAATGCCGGCCGAGCTCGCCAAAGACGCCGATGCCGTGGCGCGCCTCGATGCGCTGTTGTTCACGGTCGAGAGTTTGGGCAAAGCAAAGCTCCAGGTGCGTGTGGCGTTTACGATTCTTAACGACAAGGGGCGCGAATTTGGCAAAGTCTATGTAGGCTATGACAAACTCCGCCAGCTTGCGGATTTGCGCGGCTGGCTGTTTGACGCTCAGGGCAAAAAAATTCGCGATTTGAAAAAGAGCGACACCAACGATTACAGCGCCATTGCGGATTATTCGCTTTACGAGGATAGCCGCGTCCGCGTCGCCGAGCTTTATTACGATACTTATCCCTATACCGTCGCCTTCGAATATGAATTGAATTACAATGGCTTGATCAGTTGGCCGTCGTGGTATCCATTCTTGTCGCGCGCGCCGGTCGAGCGCAGCAGTTTCGAAGTGAGCGTGCCTGCTGATATGGCGCTGCGCTATCATTTGCGCAACGTTGAGCCGGCCCCCAAAATTGAGCAAGCAGGAACTCGCAAGATTTTACGTTGGGAAGCCGCGAATCTCCCCAAATGGGAGCGCGAGCCTTATAGTCCCAGTGGGGCGCCTTGCATCCTCACCGCGCCCTCGACGTTTGAAATCGCCGGTTATTCGGGTGATATGTCTTCTTGGGCCGCGTTCGGCGGTTGGTTTTATCAGCTTGCCAATGGCCGCGCGGCATTGCCGCCGCCGGCATTAGCCGAAGTCCAAAATCTCTGTGCCAATGCCGCTTCGTCGCGAGAAAAAATACGTTTGCTCTACGAGCATCTTCAGGCGAAAACTCGTTACGTCAGCGTGCAGCTCGGCATCGGCGGCTGGCAGCCGTTCGACGCCGCGTATGTCAATGGCCGCGGCTATGGCGATTGCAAAGCGCTCACCAATTATATGCTGGCGATGCTGAAAGCAGCGGAGGTGGAAAGTTATCCGGCATTGATCCGCCACGGCGAAGATGCGCCAGACGTGATCGCGGATTTTCCGAGCAACCAATTCAACCACGTCATACTCTGTGTGCCGATGGCGCAGGATACGCTGTGGCTGGAGTGTACCAGCCAGACCGCGCCCTTTGGCCACATCGGCGCCGGCAATGAAGATCGCAACGTGCTCGTGGTGACGCCCGCCGGCGGCAGGCTCATCCGCACGCCCCTCAGCAAATCCACCGACAATCAGCAAATCCGTCGCGCCGTAGTGACGCTCAGTGAAACCGGCGACGGCGTCGCGGAGGTGCGCACGCGCTACACCGGCAATCAGCAGGATCGCGTGCGCTGGGCTTTGGCAAAGAGCACGCCGCGCGAGCGTGAAAACTGGCTGCGCGAGGAGATCGACGTGCCGAGTTTCCGCCTCGTGAGCGCCGATTTTTCCGCAGCCGAAGGCAAGCGCGCCGAAATTGTGCTGCCGATCAAGCTCGAACTGCCGCGTTTTGCCTCGCGCTCCGGCGTCGCCCGCCTTTTCTTGCGGCCCAATTTGATGGAACGCCGCAAATATATTCCGCCGGAAGTGAAAGAGCGTCAACAGCCGGTCGAATTCGATTACGCCTATCTCGATACCGACACCATTTTCTATCATTTGCCGTCCAACTTCGGCATTGAAGCGGCGCCGCCAATTTTTGCGCTCGAAACTCCGTTCGGCAGCTATCACGCCTCAACCGTGCTCAACGCCGGAACGCTCGAATACGTGCGCCGCCTGGAGATTCGCGCGCGCGCGTTGCCGGCGAGCCAATACGAAGCCTACCGCCAGTTCATCGCCGACGTGGTGAAAGCCGATAACGCGCAGGTGGTGCTGGTAAGGAAGTTTTGATTCTTGGTTTGGCATTGGGCACCTTTTTAACGCTTGACTTTGTCCAACGAATTTGCTAATTTGCTGTGCATACACTGGAGCAAGTAGGGGCATGATAGAATGGCATCGCTTGTTCGGCCTTGGTTTGACCGATTACTTTACAGATTCCGGTTACGAAGTCAAGCTGGAGAAGGATCTCTCCATCAAGCAGCAGTTTCTGGATGTCTTGATTATCGAGCAAGATTCGAGAAGTCAAATTGTCGAGCCTCCCGACGGTTTGGAGAGTTTAGCGCGACACAATCTGATGACTTATAAGTCGCTTCAGCAATCGTTGGATGGCTGGGCGCTGGATGAATTGATCGGCCATTATGTGAATTATCGCAAACAGAGCAGCCAGTTTTTAAGGCGTTGCTGCCGGTTGAGGAATTTAGGTTATACGCCGTTGGCACACGTCATCCTGATAAACTCAAAACGCAAGTTTCGCTGGCGTTGGTGAAGAAAGGTGTGTATGAGGTGCAATGGGGGAGCCAGCAGATTCGTATCATCGTTCTTAGCGAAGTTCCTCGGGTTGAGCGCAATGCCTTGTGGCTGCTTTTTAGCGGTATTCTGGAACATGTTCAATACGGCGTGTCGCATTACCGTTGGCGTCGAAATGATCTGAGCACAGTGCTCAACAATTTGTTTGAGTTTTACCAAGTCGAAGGTTTGACCATGCCTTATACTGTAGAAGATTACAAAAGAGATCTCAAAGAAGAGGTGTTGGCGAAGCTGACGCCGGAAGAGCGGCTGAGGGGATTGTCTGTTGAAGAAATCCTAAGAGAATTGCAGTTAGAAGAGTTGCTCAAACGGCTGTCGCCGGAAAAACGCTTAACGGGGCTGCCGCCGGAGGAGCGTTTGAAAGGCTTGACTCGTGAACAGATCGAAGCCTATTTGAAGAAACTGTCCGCTTCGAATTGATGGACTTCGCCCACCGTTTGCGAAGTGACAATAACTTTTTTCTGCATCGCAGTTTCCGTATCCAGTCCCTTGCAGGATGATACTGCTGTTGGCCTTGGTTTGCATAGTAAGCGCCACTTGTTCTCAACTCATGAGCAAGTGGCGTTTTAGTTTTGGGTTATTCGAATTCCTCAGTCATAGTTGGAAAATCGTAGCGCAGTCATCCTGACTGCAAGCAAGATGCTTTCGCTACCCACCCGTCAACGCGGGTATTGCGTTTCCCCCCGTTGCCCAACAAAAGGCGTTGACTTTCCCAATTTTCTTGTTTATATTTCGCCATTACCTTATTATGCTTCGCACGGTTGAAAATTTTACTTTTCGAGCACTGCGCAGTCGCTGATTAGCGGCTAAATTTGTGCGTTTTGTTGAGCGTGTCAGCGAACGGTCAATACGATTTGACTTTCTATCATTTTTTGTAAGAAACCACATGTCATCGCGAGGCGTTTTTTGCCGAAGCGATCTTCTTACAGGCAAGAGACTGCTTCGCTGAAAAACGCTCGCAGTGACGGTTTCTTAAAAGTTTTCACCCGTTTACAGTATAAAACCCCGATTTTGCATTAATGTTGAATTTTATTAGACGCTGTCGGGGTTTAGTGTTTTAAGCCCAACTTAGAAAACCTGCCCATGCTCGTTGGCCAAAACATCGCTCGCCGCGAAGGCCGGGAAAAAGTCACCGGCCGCGCGCCGTATGTCGATGATCTGCACTTTTTGGATATGCTGCACGGCAAAACCATTCGCAGCATGATACCGCACGGCGTGATTCGTGAAATCAAATTCGATCCGGCGTTTGATTGGACGCGCGTCACCGTCGCCGATTATCGCGATATTCCCGGCAAAAATGCCGTCGCCCTGATTGAATATGACCAGCCGCTTTTAGTTGAGAAAAAAATTCGCCATCAGCAAGAACCCATCTTGTTGTTCGCCGCCGAAGATCGCGAAGTCTTGGAAGAAGCGGCACAGCACATTGAAATCCTTTATGACGAAATTCCCGCGGTTTTGACGGTTGAAGAGTCGCTTGCCTGCAAACAAACGATCTACGGCGAAAATAATGTCTTCAAAGATATTTTGATTTCGCGCGGCGATCTCGCCTCCGGTTTTGCCGGCGCGGATTTCATCGTCGAAGGAACTTATCACACCGGCCATCAAGAACATATTTACATTGAAACGCAGGGCGTCATCGCCATTCCCGAAGACGATGGCGGCATCAAATTGATCGGCTCGATCCAGTGCCCGTATTATGTTCACAAAGCGTTGAAAACTGCGTTCGCTTTGCCGGATGAAAAAGTTCGCGTCATTCAATCGACCACCGGCGGCGGCTTCGGCGGCAAGGAAGAGTATCCGAGCGTCATCGCCGGACATGCGGCGTTGCTGGCGCGCAAAGCCGGACGTCCGGTGAAAATGATTTACGATCGCGGCGAAGACATGGCCGCGACGACTAAACGTCATCCGGCGGTGATGCATCACAAAACCGGCGTGGCCAAAGATGGAAAACTCGTTGCGGCGGAAATCGATATCGTGATGGACGGCGGCGCGTATTGCACGCTGAGCCCCGTCGTGGTTTCGCGCGCCTCGATTCATGCGCTCGGGCCGTACAATTGCCCCAATGTCAAAATCCGCGCGCGCAGCGTCGCGACGAACACGCCACCGAACGGCGCCTTTCGCGGCTTCGGCGCACCGCAAGTTTGTTTTGCGCACGAAATGCAGATGGAGAAAATCGCCAAAACAATTGGCATGGATGCCCTCGAATTGCGGAAACGCAACATGCTGAAATTGGGCGACACGACAGTGACCGGCCAAACCCTCAAATACAGCGTCGGCTCCGAAGAAGTTATGCAAGCCGCAGTGGATGCTTCTAACTTTCTCGCCCAACAGGAGAGTTACAAACAACGACGAACAACTGACAACGGGCAACGGGCGACGGACAAAAAACGCGGCATCGGCCTCTCCTTCTTCTTTCACGGCGCGGGCTTCACCGGCAGCGGCGAGATGCTGATGAAAGCCATAGCCGGCGTCGAATTGCTGCCCACCGGGCGCGTGCGCATTTTGACCGGCTCGACCGAGATCGGGCAAGGCACCAACACCATCTTTCCGCAAATCGTTGCCGAAGAGCTTGGCTTGAATTTGGAAGATGTCGAGATGGAAGAAACCAACACCGCCAAAGTTCCCGATAGCGGCCCGACCGTAGCCTCGCGCACGTGCATGGTTGTTGGCCGCGTCCTTCAGCAAGCGGCGCAAGAGTTGAAAGAATTGTTGGAAGAATTTGTCGCCGGCCAACTCCGGCAGCAACCGATTGAACTCCGCAACAAAGAGATTTTTTCACAAGGCAAACACGTGATGTCGCTGGCCGAAGCCGCGCAAATGTACGCGCGTGAAAAAGGCGCATTGCAAGTATTCCGGCGTTACGAGAGTCCGCCGGGTCATCAATGGGATGACAAACATTATCTGGGCGACGCGTATCCGGTTTATGGCTGGGGCTGTGATGTCGTCGAAGTGGAAGTAGACACTACGACGTATGAAATTTTTGTCAAACGAGTCGTAAGCGCCGCGGATGTCGGCAAAGCCATCAATCCGGTATTGACCAAAGGGCAAATCGAAGGCGGCACGCTGCAAGCGCTCGGATACGGCATGATGGAAGAAGTGGTGATGAAGAACGGCAAGATGGCGAATGATCGTTTGACCAATTACATGCTGCCGACTTGCATGGACGCGCCGGAGATGGACATCATTCTCATCGAGAAACCCTACCCGCACGGCCCGTTCGGCGCCAAAGGCGTCGGCGAACTGCCGATGGATGGCGCTGCACCGGCACTGGCTGCGGCGATTTGCAACGCGCTGGATATTGAGATTACGGAGTTGCCGTTTACGCCGGAGCGGTTGTTGGAGGCGGCAGAAGCGAAGTTTGTGTTAAAAAATTGATTTGTTGGAAATTTTGTGCTATATTTACATTGAAAACCGCAAGCCTATAAATTCTTTCTATAGAGAGAAAGCGATGAACACCACGATCACCGTCTCGCCTGAAATTGTTCAACATTTAGATCTTATTGCGCCTTGGGAAACCGCCGATATTAATGATACTTTGCGCAGCTTGATTGTCTTTGAATATCAGCGGCGGTTAGCGCGTTATCGTTTGACGGATCGTCAAATGACACAAAAATATAAGATGAGCTTTGAAGCATTCGAGATGCAGAAAATGACCCAGCAACACGGTTATAGCTGGGAAGTGGAATCAGATGCAATGGCTTGGGAAACGGCCATCGACGGTATTCATACGATGGAAGAACAATTGGCGAAATTAACCGGCAAAGAGAAGAACGGTGACAATTAATGAGCTTATTCTCGAGGCGGCGCAGGCAAAAGATCGCTTTTGGTTCGTTCAATCAATCTCATCTACATGAGCCGACTCCGGAGGGTATGTCCCCGCAGCCGATTCATCAGTTTCTCACCGAAGTCGAAACTATTCTGCTTGAAAATGATTTAATCTGAGTTTCAGTTCTTGGCTAAGCCATCAATCCGGTATTGACCAAAGGCCAAATCGAAGGCGGCACGCTACAAGCGCTCGGGTATGGCATGATGGAAGAAGTGGTGATGAAGAACGGCAAGATGACAAATGACCGGTTGACCAATTACATGCTGCCCACCTGCATGGACGCGCCAGAGATGGAAGTTATTCTTATTGAGAAACCCTACCCGCAGGCCCATTCGGCGTCAAAGGCGTCGGCGAGCTGCCGATGGATGGCGCTGCGCCCGCGCCCGCGCTCGCTGCGGCGATTTGCAATGCGCTGGATATTGAGATTACCGAGTTGCCGTTTACGCCGGAGCGGTTGTTGGATGCTGTTGAGACGAAGTTAGGATGCTCTTTATAATTGCATCAATCAAGAGTATTGTACAAGTGCATAAGATTTTGTAAATTTTTATTTTCCTTGAGCTAAAGCAATAATAAAGAACTATTTCTAACTTTGGCAACTGTAGACATTCATGGCTATGAATGAGAACAACAGATTTTACGGTGAAATCAAAGTAGCTTCAAGAATTGTCGACTATTTAAGTTCTGGGCTATATGAATCGCCAGCTGCTTGTTTAAAAGAACTTATAAACAATTCATATGATGCTGATGCGAAAAACGTAAACATTTTTGTTAAACCGGATGCTGATCGTATCATTATTGAAGATGATGGCGAAGGCATGAACAAGCAAGAGTTTCAAAAGCATTTTGATCTCATAGCTCAATCCCATAAGCGCGATGAATCTGACCATACCCCATCGGGCCGACCTAAGATTGGAAAAATTGGAATTGGTTTTATAGCAGCGAATGAAATTTGCGATGTGATGGAAATTCATTCAACTAAACGCGGTAGTAATGAACTTTTACAGGTTAATATAGATTTCTCAAAAATGCGGGAAGACCCTGTCACGCGTCGTAGAGATGGTGAAGAGCTTGCCAAGGGTGATTACGAGGGTGTGGTTACTACAACTGACCCAGATGATCACTATACTTATGTTTTTCTTAAACAAGTGAGAGGTGATGCCCGAAATATCCTTGCTAGCGCCAAAAGAAATATTTCCAGTACTGGAATTCAAAGCTTGTATGGCTTATCGGACAAATCAATCGCAGAAATATTGGGATCAGAGAGTTTGACGACTTGGGATAAATTAGATCCTTACTCGGAAAATCTTCTTAAAGTAGCACTAAGTATCCCTGTGAAATACTATGATAGTTGGTTGCCTGAAAAGCTTCGTAGCAAAGTCAAATGGTTTGAGACCAAACTACGAAAACTTGATTTTAGTGTAAAATATGATGGTTCCGAACTAAGGCAGCCCATAATCTTAGGGCATAGTGCAAAAAGAAGTATCATTAAAACCTTTGATTTCAAGGGCAATAATGTATCTGCACAAGGATACTTCTTTGCACAGCATAACGCTTTGAAACCTCAAGACCTCAATGGATTACTCGTACGGATACGACATGCTGCAATCGGCTCGTTTGACAAAAGTTTCATGGATTTCCCAACTACGATTGGAACTCTTTTTCAAAGGTGGATATCTGCCGAGATTTGGGCCGATGATCGCCTTGAAGATGCTTTGAACATCGACAGAAAAACTTTGCGAACTTCACATCCTGCATACGTGGAATTGCAGAAGGCAGTTCATGATTTTCTCTCTGAGTTTTTAGGTGAAGTAAGACGAAATCTTTATCAGACAGGGAATATAGCTCGCCGAAGAGAGCAAGCCAAGAAAACGCTTGTGTCGTTACAATCAATCACCAAAGAAGAAATTGCTCCCATAAGTCGTGAAACTGCAAAGCTCATAGCTTCGGAATGGGGAACTTATCATGATGATGCCCCAGCTGAATTTGAGAAAAAGCTGCTGAAGAAATATACAGTCTTGGATATATACAGCATAGTCGTTGAGGTTGCTAAAGATGTTCTTGATAAGAGACAGTTTCAACAATTTTTTAAAAAACTCACTGAGCGGCTTAAAAGTTAGGGGTATTTAATTGATGGCTAGAAAAATAGATCAAGCGATGGCGGCTGAGCGTCCCCAAAAAGAAAAAATGCGCGAACTTTGGGCTGACCTTTACGATAGTTATTTGAAAATAATTACGGAAGAAGACGATGTCCCATTATATCTCACATTATGTGGCCGTTCTGGCGGTGAAATTCATACTTTGATTAAGAGAAATCTAGTTAAGACTACTGAAGTTGGTGGTATAGCACAGGAGGAATTTGGTAGAATTGTCGCAGTAATATCTAGTCCCAAAGCAGCATTAGATCTACAAAAAACTCTACCAGGATTGAAAATACTGGATGTTGATTTTAAAAACATTGTTCGCAGTGACAATCCAACGAGTTGGCCAACAGGACAAGATGAAAAACATTGTCGGGCCCATATTGTAAATCTGGATTTGAACACTACCTTAAATGCTGTGCTTGATCAAGGCCAAGTTCGTTTTCCAATCCTCACCTGGATTCAGAAGCTTTGTCAAATTCACGCAAAAGAACCAAAAATCGAATGGACATTATGTCTTACGTTACATGCGCAAATAGAATGGGAGCGTGAAGTATGTAAAATGGTCAGAAATTTTTTAAAGGAAAACTTTTATAGAGAACCGAAGTTCGCAGAAGGTTTTCGTAGAGTATGTGGTGAGCCGCTGACCAATTCTATTTTAAAAAACGAAGAAATTGATTTTCGTTCAATGGACACTGAATTTCAGCAAGCTATTCTCATGGTATTTGTTCCCAAAAAAATTGCACAAATCGTGCATGGGCAGGGTTGGTGTCTGAAAACTAAGCGAAATTTACGTTACGGCAGTGAATTCAAAAATAGAGCACCAATGGTTTCTTGGATCATCAATTTTGAATGGGATACAAGAGTAAGTGAGACTCCCGAAGTTGTTTACCGCGATAGTCTGAAGAACGTGTTCACTGGCATGGGACAGATCAGCGAAGATGGAACGTTATTTTTAAAATCGAAGGAATATGAAACGAATTAGAAGTGGCTATCATCCAAAAGCAGAAATCATCTTGTATCACGGTGATGCTAATAAATTTCTTTTGACTATTCCAGATAATTCTGTGGCTTTAGTAGTTACCTCGCCGCCTTATAACATTGGAAAAGATTATGAGAGTCGGGTTCCTTTCGAAAAGTATTTGGATTCTCAGGCAAAATTAATAACACAGCTTCACAGGGTATTAAAGAATAATGGAAGTATCTGTTGGCAAGTGGGAAACTATGTTGACAAAGGCGAAGTTTTCCCATTAGACATTTGGTTTTACAAAATTTTTAAAGAGCTAAATTTTTTTCTTAGGAATCGAATCGTTTGGCATTTTGGACATGGGCTACATGCTAGTAAACGGTTTTCAGGTAGATATGAAACCATGCTTTGGTTTACAAAAGGTAATGACTATAAATTTAATCTTGATGCAGTAAGAATACCTTCAAAGTATCCTGGAAAAAGATATTACAAAGGGCCGAAAATTGGACAGCCATCAGGAAATCCGAATGGCAAAAATCCTTCAGACGTGTGGAAAATTGTCCATAAAGATTGGGAAACGGCTTTTTGGGAAATCCCAAACGTCAAGGCTAATCATCCAGAAAAGACCATTCAGCCATGCCAATTTCCAGTTGAGCTAGTTGAAAGATGTGTATTAGCTTTAACAAACAAAGGCGATTGGGTACTTGACCCCTATGCAGGGGTCGGATCTACCTTAGTGGCTTCTGCCATGCATAATAGACGTACTATGGGCAGCGAAAAAGAAGCGAAGTATGTAACGATCGCTAAAAGTCGCTTGAAGTCTTTATCTAAAGGAACCTTAAAGATTAGATCCTTGGGTAAGCCCATACATATCCCATCGAAAAATGACAAGGTAGCACAAATTCCTCATGAATGGAAGAATACATAACCAGAATAAGCCGTAAATTCGAACCCCAAAAGAGTTTTTAGAATTCCGGATTTAAAAATTCGATTTTTGTTCAAAACAAAAACTCACTGCTAATAGAAAAAGTTGGAATTTGCATCAAGGAATTAAGCTAGTGTTGAACTTAAGCGATACGTTAATTACCATTAATTCATGTTCTTCGGTGACGTTTGGAAATAGACCTTTTATAGAGATGAACAATACAATTTTTGATTGTTGTTAATGGCGAGTCTTCTCAAGTTGACGTGCCCCGATGAAACGTCTACTCGACGTGTTGCGCGAAGATTTGCGCTTGACCGGCACCAAAGAAGGCTGCGGCGAGGGCGAGTGCTCGGTTTTGATCGATGGCGAAGTTGTCAACTGAGACAACGAGGTAAATTCATTTCTTTGGAAAGCAATGTTGATCTTGATTATTTTCTGAAAAAGTTTATTTTAGAATAGAGATGCCGACATCAAGAGGTGTTTCGAAAATTTTCATAACAAATTTTTAGGAGTATAACGATGCTTCAAGAAAACGTTTATGTCGAAAGCATGAGCACATCAGATTCTGTGCCTCTGCTCGAAATCAAGCCATTGCGCCATTTAGAGAATTTGCCAAAGCCGTTTGGACAAAGCGATTTATCTCAATTCACCGAAATAGACGACCAGCCAAGATTTTCCTTTAATAAAACATATCTTTTGGCGAAAAAGATTGGTTTTCCGGTAAAATTTGGCTTATGATTTATAAAAAAGCCTTAACGGCTAAATCGACCAGGGCGATATTCTTTATCCCGTCAGGATTAAAAATAATAAAGACAAGATTAGAAACAAGCTTGACCGCGCTATTCGAAATGCCTGGCCAAGAGTTCTTTTTTTTGCCGAAAGAAGATGTCTTCACAGTTGACGGAATAATCGATTTTGAGGTGGTTGCCTCTCTGCCAATTGAGATTTTTTCTCCCGACCTGAGAATTGCCAGACTCTTAAGCCCATATAAAGAAGAGTTGATTCACAGATATTCTCATCATACGATGCGCATAGGTACGGAAGATTTTCCCAAAGAAACGGTGAACAAGATTATTGATGATTGTTTCAATCTCCATTCACAATTAAGCTGAGATTTGAAACATGAATAAAACATATGCGAGCCATAGACAAAATACTGGGCCAGATTGAAGCCTGTATCACGCAAGGCAAATATGAAATCATCGAAACCGACAAAGTCGAGTTGAAAGACTTTTCGGGCGGGGTTTCTGCCGAGCTTTACAGATCAGCATGCGCTTTTTTGAACGCAGAAGGTGGGATGATCATTATCGGCATACATGAATCGGAAAAGGACAAGCGCTACGCTTTTAAGGGTTATAACCCTCAAATCGAAAACGCCTTGAAGGAATTGCCGAAACAATTTAGGAACCAGCAAAACCAACCTGTTGATTTGCCACTTTCTTTTCCAGCTTATGAGATTATAGACTTTATGGGTGGCAAAATATGCGTGGTCTATGTAGAAAAGCTGGATGAAGAACAGAAGTATGTTTTCTACAAAGGTGAAGCCTACAAGCGCAAGATCACGGGTGACCACAAACTGACGCCGGCGGAGATCGAAGCCCAAAACGAATTAAAAGCCGAATTGGAAAATGTCCGCGAGCTCAAGGCGGTTGATAACGCCACATCAGAGGCGTTGGATGTAGATAAACTAAACCAATACATTATTCGGTTGAATCGGGACGTCAGCGTCGAGACCTTAAAAACTGATATTCACTCGGCGCTTTCGTTTTTGTCGCGAAAAGCTTTCGTACGCTCGGATAAGCCGACTTTGCTGGGCATGTTGGTGTGCGGCCGGAACCTCGAAGATTACATCGGCGCGCGTTGCCAGGTCGATGGTTTCGTGGACTCGCCCATTCAGATCGCCGAAAACAAACAGGTGCTCAAAGACAATATTTTGGCTTTGATGGAACGCAGCGTCGGGTTCGTGTACAAAAATATTCAGGTCGGTGTGAGTCATATCAATAGCGGCACGCCAACGCCCGAATATCCCGAAAAATTGATCCGCGAAACGGTGAATAATGCGCTGGCGCACCGCGATTACGGCATTGATAAGTTTGTCAATATCATCATTAAGCCCAACGAGAGCATTGAGATTCGCAACCCCGGCAACTTTCGACAAGAACAAAAGCTGGTATTTGACGACTCAGCGCAAAAAATCAGAGGCCGCCGCATCATCCCGATTGCCAAAGCGCGCAATCCGCGTCTGGCAGATATTTTAAAAACCTTTGATCGCTGGGAGGGGCGCGGCATTGGCATGGCCTCTTTGGTCAATGCTTGCTTGGACAACCAAATCGGTGTGCCATATTACATTTTCCATTCGGAAAACGACATCAGCCTTTTCATCCCCAAAGGCAAATGCGTCGATGACAAAATGGAACATTGGCTCGAGAGTTTTTCCGGGTATTTGCAAAAAAAATCCGGCGGCAACGGGCTTTCTAAGCACGAGCAAGTCGTGCTCTGTTACTTCCATCAATCTGAATTGCTGAATCGTTTGGAACGGTACACTATCTTGCTCACTCCGGATAATAATCATTTTGCGGTCATCGTCGGTTTGGAAGATAAAGGACTTATTTTTCGGCACCCTGACAGTCCCGCTCTTTATCCCGTTTATTCAGTTGATCGTACCTTGACCCAGATAGATTTCACCAAACCATTGCGCAAGATGTTTGGCGCGGACTACGACAATTTGATTAGTGACTTTAAAGATATCTTGCAAGTCATTTACCAGCACAATCAATACAGCTCGCGACAAACCATAAGCGCGAGTCGCGCGGGAAAAGTTTTGTATCTAAAAAAGAACGCGCGAATTGTTGACATTGGCGCCTTTGATGACTTTAAACGACGGGTTAGAAACATCTTCAATCGTTTAGAGAAAAAAGGATTCATTGTGCGTAAGGATGGCAAGAAACCCGAGTTTGTCTTGAATGAATCGTATAGGAATGTGTAGGCACCGTCGTTGTTTAATCATACTCACTCGTGAATTCTGAATGTTCGTCATGAGAATATCTTTTATTGTCAACGGCAATTCCCATCAAGTCGACGCACCGCCAATGAAACGCCTGCTCGACGTGCTGCGCGAAGATTTGCGTTTGACCGGCGCGAAAGAAGGCTGCGGCGAGGGCGAGTGCGGCGCGTGCTCGGTTTTTATCAATGACGAGGTGGTCAATTCGTGCCTCGTGCCGGTTTGTCAAGTCGATGGCGCGGAGATTTTGACCATCGAAGGATTGGCGAGCGATGATCGCCTGAGTCCGTTGCAAGAGGCGATGATCCAAATCGGCGGCACGCAGTGCGGCATTTGCACGCCGGGGATTGTGATGGCGGCGAAAGCGTTGCTCGAGCAGAATCCACATCCCACCCGCGACGAGATTCGCGCCGGGCTTGGCGGCAACTTGTGCCGCTGCACCGGCTATGTGCGCATCATCGATGCGGTGGAGAGTTGCAGTACGACTTTAAATGCGTAAGCAAACGCATTTTTATCCGACTGTTCTTTAACTGGCAAACGAGCTAACCGGCAAACTATCCTATTTATGGAACAATTTCAAATTGACGACGCTCAACGGCTCTTCATCTCGCCGGAGATCGATGACTGGCAGCCAATCACGGAGCGGCAGATTTCAGTCATCATCGATCTCGACGGCGACATCGATATTGGCGTTTCCACGGTGCCCAACCATTCATTGTATATCTACTTTCCGATTCACGACGGCGATTTGCCGGATTTGTTGAAGCTCAATGCCTTGGGACAACTCGGCGCCAATTTGGTCCAGCAGGGGCACAAAGTTCTTTCGCACTGTGGCATGGGCTATAACCGTTCTGCTTTGGTTGCGGGCGTCATTCTCACTCATCTCGGCATGGACGGCGCCAGCGCCGTTCACTTGCTGCGGGAGAAAAGGCCCGGCGCTTTATTCAACGAGCAGTTTGCAGCCTATTTGAATTTGCTATGATCAGCAAAATCGAAGTCTATTCTCCGAAAATATTGCCTGAAGCTTACGCCCATTTGCAGCAACTAAGTGGCCGCGCTAAGCTGCTCGCCGGCGGCACTGATCTCATGGTGCAATTGCACGATCACGTTGCTGTAGCTCCAGCTTATCTCAACATTTGGGACCTCGACGAGCTGCGCGGCATTCAGGATGCCGGCAACGCTTTGCGGATTGGCGCGCTCACCACGTACACGCAGATGATGCATTCGCCGTTGGTGCGGCAATATTGCCCGATTCTGATCGAAGCGGCCAAAACCGTCGGCGGCGTGCAGATTCAAAATCGCGGCACGCTTGGCGGAAACATTGTTAATGCTTCACCCGCTGGCGATACGCTGCCAATTCTCGCGGTCTTCGACGCGCAACTGGAGCTCGGCAGTCATCGCGGTGTTCGCATCGTGCCGTTTAACGAGTTTTATACCGGCTATCGGCAGACGGTGCTCGCGCCGGATGAGCTGGTGGTGGCGGTGCGTTTGCCCAAACCGGCTTCCAACGCGCGCCTCTTTTTCCAAAAAGTAGGCAGCCGCCAAGCGCTGGTTATTTCCAAAGTCGTGATGGCCGGAAAAGCTTTGCTGGACGATGAAAAGCGAGTTCATTCCATTCAAATCGGCGTCGGCAGTGTCGCGCCGACCGTCATTCGTTTGCGGCAAACCGAAACATTGCTGCAAGGGCAGGTGCTCACGGAGGAGTTGATCGAAAGCGCCAAGCACTTGGCCATGCAGGAGGTGCGTCCGATCACGGATGTGCGCTCGAATGAGCATTATCGCCGGACGATTACCGGCAATGTGCTCGTGAAATTTTTGCGGCAATTGTTGGAGTAAAAATCAAGGCGCCGGCCATGGTTTCCTGCGTGCGCAAAGTGGGTGTGATGATGCTAATTTGAAAGCAACGCAGCAAGCCTGACTGATGACGCTGGCGGTCCCGTGAAATCATAAGTAACGCAGGCCACTGGTTTGTATAGGAACAAAACCCAATCATGGAGGACAAAGAGATGAACCGAATTAGTCGCTATGAGTATGAAGAAAAACAACCACCCCATCCGCGTTGCTGTTCTTGATCTGTACGACAATCTGCCCAACCAGGGCATGCGCTGCATCCAGGAGATTATCTTGGCGCATGACAAAAAAGTTAACGGCCACCCGGTAACGTATGAGGTCTACGACACGCGCGCCAAAGCCGAGGTTCCCGACTTGTCGTATGACATTTATATTTCTTCCGGCGGGCCGGGCAGTCCTTACGATGGTGCAGGCAGGGAATGGGAGAAAAAATATTTCGAGTGGTGGGCTTCGGTTTGGCGGTATAATCAAAATCATCACACGAACAAGAAATACGTTTTTGCCATCTGCCATTCCTTTCAAATGATGTGCCGTTATTTTGATTTGGCAGAGGTGACGAGGCGCCAATCAAAATCTTTTGGCGTCATGCCGGTACACAAAACGCCGGCGGGCGAGCAAGAGTGGCTCTACGCGGGTTTGCCCGACCCCTTTTTTGCCGCGGACTTTCGCGACTGGCAGGTGGTGCAGCCGGATCATCGCGTTTTTCAGCAGCTCGGCGCCGAGATTTTGTCGCTGGAGAAAATTCGGCCGCACGTTGACAAAGAGCGCTCGATTACGGCGATTCGGCTTTCGCCGGAGATTGTCGGCGTGCAATATCATCCGGAGGCCGACCCCGAAGCCATGCGCGTGCATGCGGTCAAGCCGGAGCGCAAGCAAGATATTATCGACAGATTCGGCCTCGAGAAATATAATGAGCTTATGCAGCGGCTCGACGACCCGAGCCTGCTTTGGCGCACGCGCGAGGCGATCATGCCGCGCTTTCTCGTGGACGCCGTCGAAAAACTCCGTCCGGAGACGAACGGCAACGGCGGGCATTAGTGCAATATCATCAAGCGATTTACCAAATTAGAGGAGGAGATTATGGCAAATATTATAGTCGGCCCGATTATCGGCGAGGTGACGGACACTTCAGCACGAGTTTTAGTGGAGCTGGACGGCGACGCGGAGATCACTTGCCTGGCTATAGATCCCAAGGGCCTGACGTATAAACAAAAGAAAGCACTCCGCAAAAATCGGCCCGGGGTTTTCAAACTCGAGCGGCTTCGCCCTGAAAAAAATTACCTTATCAATTTCACCGGCGCAGATAACCGGCTCGAGGGTTCTCTGCACACTTTTGCCAAAAAGGCGACGGCTATGAATTTGGCCGCGGTCAGTTGCAATTTCCCCTCGCGGCGAGGGAACACCGATCTCTGGGCCGATTTGCGCGATCAATACGTCTTGCCCGGCAAGCTCGATTTGATTTTGCACATGGGTGATCAAGTGTACGGCGACAATGCGTTTGACCAAGCCATGAGTGTCGTGCAAGACAAGCGCATCGTCAAGCCGGCAAAGGAAGAAACTATTCTCGATCTCTACCGCAACCTTTATCGCGCTGCTTGGAATCATCCGGCGACGCGGGAGGTGCTGGCCAACGTTTCCAATCTCATGATTTGGGACGACCACGAGATTCGCGACGATTGGGGCAGCCGCGCCGACGATCGCAACGCCAAGTCGCAGGAATATTACGTGGGGACTTTGGCGCGGCGCGTGTTTCGCGAATATCAACGCCAATTATGGAACGATTTCAATGTCGATCTCAATCCGGAGAGCGGCTTCGAGCATCATTTTCACAAATGGGGCGATATCGGCGTCATATTTTTGGACGAGCGCGGTGGCCGCTCGTTTGCCAGAGACCGGAAAAATCCCTACCTCGGAACCCAGCAGTGGGACGATCTTTTGGCCGCACTGACGGCGAAAGACGGTTTCTTCGCCTCGGCACGCGCGCTCATCGTTGTTGCCTCCGTTCCTTTGCTTTTTCTCAGCAGCAACGTCTCCACCGTTGGCTCAGTTGCCATGGATGATTTGCACGACCACTGGTCGTATACGAGCCATCGCCGCGAGCAAATCGAGATGATCCGCCGCTTGCGCGAATGGAAAGAAGCGATGCCGGGCGAAAGAGAAGTGTTGGTGGTCGGCGGTGATGTACACGTCGGCAGCTATACGGATGTTCTGCGTGATGGCAAATTGATTTTCAAGCAGCTCATCAGCAGCCCCATTACCAACAAGACGCCGAAAGGCATCGAGTTTAGCGGTTTGCAAGCGATACAGAACGCCGAAGCCCGCATCAGCGCGAGTTATTCATACAAACATACCTACATCACACGCCGCAGAAATTTTGGCGTCATTGTGGCGCGCGTGCCCGAAAAAGGCGCGCCGCCAAAAATCGAAGGCACTTTGTTCGAAGCGGATAAGGAGTAAAGGCTTGAGTAGCACTCTTCGTTGTGTCATCTGCGGCAAAACTTACGGAACCGAAGTGCTTTACACCTGTCCCGCTTGCGGTGCGGAAGGCATTCTTGATGTGCTTTATGAGTATGAGCACGTGCAAAGCACTTTTCGGCCCGAGATCCTCGCCGCGCGACCATACGATATTCGCCGGTACGCGGAGCTTCTTCCCGTTCACGGAGCCGGGCAACTTCCTCCCACCAAAATTGGCTGGACACCGATTATCGAAGCCGCACGTCTTGCGACGATGATTGGTGTGTCGCAGTTGCATCTCAAAGACGAGGGCCGCAACCCGACGGCCTCGTTTAAAGATCGCGCCAGCGCCATTGGCGTGGCAAAGGCCAAAGAGTTTGGATTCAGCGATGTTGCTTGCGCGTCGACGGGCAATGCGGCGTCTTCATTGGCCGGTGCCGCCGCGGCCGTGGGTTTGCGCAGCACGATCTTCGTGCCGGAAAATGCGCCGGAGCCGAAAGTGATGCAACTGTTGATCTTTGGCGCGCGCGTGGTGCGAGTCAAAAAACCGGCGTCGGGAATTACGGCTTACGAGGCGGCCTACGATCTCTGCACGCAAGCTTGCGAGCGTTATGGCTGGTATAATCGCAACTGCGCGATCAATGCGTATTTGGTTGAAGGGAAAAAAACCGCGGGTCTCGAGATCGCCGAGCAGATGCGAGCGAACATGCCCGATTGGGTAGTGGTTTCCGTTGGCGATGGCTGCACGATTGCCGGAATCGGCAAAGGCTTGGCGGAAATGCAACGGCTCGGTTGGATCGAGCGACAGCCGCGTTTGTTGGGCGTACAGGCGGAAGGCGCGGCGCCGATTGCCAAAACATTTTTTGCCGGCGGCGAACTTGTGCCTGATCGCGGTGAAAGTCTTGCGGAGAGCATCGCCGTCAGCAAGCCGCGCAATTGGCGCAAAGCCATCAAAGCGATTCGCGATTCGCGAGGCACGATGATCACGGTCAGTGACGAGGAAATTTTGCAAGCGCAAAGCTTGACGGCGCGTTTGGGCGGCGTCTTCGGCGAGCCGGCGGGCGTGGCGGGAATTGCCGGATTAAAGAAAGCCGTGGCAACGGGTGTCATTTCCAATTCAGCATCGGTTTTGGCGGTGATCACCGGCAGCGGCTTGAAGGATGTTCAGGCCGTGCTTAGGACGATTGCCATGCCCGAACCGATTGAGGCGGATGTGGAGAGGCTTGATCGGTATTTAAGCCATTGACCCCCAATTTTTTTATGCTTGACTCTTTACAGAAAGTGGTGTATCTTTTCGTAGTCGCAAAAATGAAAATATGGAGAATTTACGATGGTCATTACCAAAGAGCATCTCGCTAGAGAGATCGAAGCGCTCGATGAGCAGCAGTTAAAAGAAATCGCAGATTTTATTGCATTCATCAGATTTAAAGTCCGATATTCCAATCTGCCTAAAGTAGACGAGCAATTGGGCGCCCTTTACGCAGAGTTTGCTGAAGAAGATCAGCAATTAGCGGAGAAGGGAATAACTGAGTACATGGATATGCTAAAGAAAGAAGATGCGTTATGATGGTCAAACGTGGAGAGGTCTGGTGGGCGGATTTAAATCCGACACGTGGCTCAGAACAGGCAGGGACAAGACCTGTTGTCATTTTTCAGAATGATTTTATTAATCGCTTTACAACCACAGTCGTTGCCATCCCTCTGACAACGAATTTACGTCGGGCTTCTCTTCCTTCGTGTCTATTCATTCCGCAAGGCGAAGGCGGCTTATCTGAAGATTCGGTTGCTTTGTGTCATCAAGTACGTGTTCTTGATATGACTCGTTTACAGAAAAGATTGGGAGAGTTGAGCACACAGCTCTTAAACACTTTGGAGGGTAGAATGTTGTTCACAATGGGATATTGATGTCTGCTATTCTTTTGAAAAATGCCACAGCAGTTCAACTCTTTCCCCGGGCTTGAAAGCGCTGATGTGCCTTTCTTTCGACTCACATCTTTGCGGCTGCCAAATTATTCCGTATGGAGGACTATATGCCACAGATTAAAATCCAATCAGATGGACAAGTGCGTATTCCTGCGCATATTTTCACAAAGTATCGTCTCCAAAAAGGTGATATTTTGGAGGTTTGCGATGCTGGCAATGGTATTGTCTTAATCCCGAAGTCGTTGAAACAAAAATATTCAAAAGAACGCCTTTTTGAGTTGATTGAGAAAACGTGGGCGCGTAATCGTAATATTGATTCCAAGGCTCTTGATCGCACCATTAACCGTGCGGTCCGAGCTGTTAGAACTGAGGAGCGAAAAACACTTGGCCGTTAATTCATGATTCATGCCGTCTTCGATACCAACCCTTTGGTGGCTGCGTTTATCAATCCGAAAGGCTATCCTGCTCAACTTGTTTCGGCGTGGCGAGGAGGTGAATTCCAAATTGTCGTTTCGTCGGCAATCATTCAGGAATACAAGCGGATTTTATCCTTGCCACATATTCGTGAAGCGAGCGGCCGAAGTGAAGCAGAGATAGACGAGCAGATTTCAGCACTAGCTGCTCATGCAGTCATGGTTCCCGGCGCTCTTGATCTGCGCGTGATCGCGAAAGATCCAACCGACGATAAATTTTTTGTGGCCGCGGTCGAAGGCGAAGCGGACTATATCATCACCAAAGAACAAGCTTGGAAGAAACTCAAAGTTTATCAGGGCATACGTATCGTGAGTCCGAGCAAATTCTACGAAATTCTCAAGAAACTAAAGAAGGGGTAACACAGATTCAGCGTGCCTTCTATTTTATTAAAAGACGCTACTGCCATCCATCTCTTTCCGCCTGCGATTGAAAGCGTTGACCTGCGCATCCAGTCGGGCCATATCATTGCGATCGGCAAAGCGCTGGCGCCGGAGCCTGGCGAGCAAATCGAAGATTTGCACGGTCGTCTCGTGCTTCCCGGCCTCGTGAATGCCCACACGCATCTTTACTCTTCACTCGCGCGCGGCATGCCCGGCCGGAAAGAAGCGCCGAACAACTTTTTTGAAATTTTGCAGAAAGTTTGGTGGAAACTGGATCGGGCGCTCGACGAAGAGAGCATTTACTACAGCGCTCTCATCGGCGCTATCGAAGCGGTCAAGGCCGGCACCACGACGCTCGTCGATCACCACGCCTCGCCGAATTGCATTGCCGGCTCGCTCAAGATCATTCGCGACGCCCTGCAGCAGGTCGGTGTGCGGGGGGTGTTATGTTACGAAGTGACTGACCGCAATGGTGAGGCTGGACGCGAGGCAGGCTTGCTCGAGAATCAACATTTTTTGGAAAGCCACCCAGACACTCATTTTCGCGGACTCGTCGGCGCGCACGCCTCATTTACACTTTCCGATCATTCGCTGCGCGCTTGTGCGGAACTGGCGCAACATTGCAAGTGTGGCGTGCATATTCATCTTGCCGAGGATCAATGTGATGCTGAAATTTCGCGCCAACAATTTGGCCATAGCAGTATCGTGACGCGGCTGAACAAGCTGGGCATTCTCTCCGAACGGGTGATTCTGGCGCACGGCATTTATCTCTCCGAAGCTGATTTGCAAATCATCAAACAGCAGCGCTGCTGGCTGATACACAACAGCCGCTCGAATATGAACAACGGCGTCGGCTATGCACCGGTGCCGCATTTCGGCGACCGCGCGGCGCTGGGCACCGACGGATTTCCTGCCGACATGTTTGAAGAAACACGGCTGGCATTTTTCAAAGGTCGCGACGCAAAAAATGGCCTCGAGCCGGCAGCGTATCTCAACTTTTTAAACGGCGGCCATCAACTTTGCACTGAACTTTTTGGCGTTTCTTTTGGTAAAATTACAATCGGCGCTAGTGCCGATCTCGTCGTGCTGGACTATCCGGCGCCAACACCGTTGGCGTCAGCAAATCTTGCCGGTCATTTGCTCTTCGGCATGAAATCGGATCACGTGACGGACGCCATGATCGCCGGCGATTTCGTCATGCGTGATAAAAAGTTGTTGCACGTCGACGTGGCGAGCATTTATCAAAAATCTCGCGAAGTGGCGGCGCAATTGTGGAAACGCTATCAAGAGATAGACGACTAAAATCACTGGACTCCATTTTACTCAAAGCAAAGGAGATTTTTTATGTGCCAAAGGACTTATCATCGGCGTTCGATTTTTTGCATTCTTCCGCCTTACGTTCTCGACAAAGTCGCTCAAAACGGCACCCCCAAGCAGCGCGAGAAAGCGATCAAAACTTTATCGACTGATCACACCGTGCGCGCGTTGCGCATGGCGAATATTCCGCTGCGGCTGCCAAACATGCCTCGCAGTCCGGTCGAAGGCGAGAAGAACCGGACTATTTACAACGTTCACCATACGATGGAATTACCCGGCGAGGTGGTGCGCGCGGAGGGTGGGCCGCCCACCGGCGACATCGCTGCCGACGAGGCTTACGATGCACTCGGGGCCACGTATGATTTCTACTGGGACGTTTACGACCGTAATTCGATCGATGACGAAGGCATGCTCTTGAAGGCAAGCGTGCATTTTGGCCGGGAATATAACAATGCTTTTTGGGATGGGCAAAGCATGGTGTTCGGCGACGGAGACGGCGAGCTGTTTAATCGCTTCACTATTTCGCTCGATGTGATCGGCCACGAGCTTACCCACGGCGTGGTAGGCGACGAAGGACCGTTGGATTACTTTTTTCAGTCGGGCGCGTTGAACGAGTCGATGGCTGATGTGTTCGGCTCGCTCGTGAAACAGTACGTGCTCAAGCAAACCGCGGATAAAGCGGACTGGCTGATCGGCGCGGGATTGCTGACGAACAAGATCAACGGCGTGGCGCTACGCTCGATGAAAGCGCCCGGCACGGCTTTCGACGATCCGATGCTCGGCAAGGATCCGCAGCCGGCGCACATGGAAAAATTTGTCCGTACCTTTGACGACAACGGCGGCGTACACATCAATTCCGGCATTCCCAATCACGCGTTTTATCTGGCGGCAACGAATCTCGGCGGCTATGCCTGGGAGAAGGCTGGCCGCATTTGGTACGAGTCCTTGCGTGACAAGCAAGTGCGGCGCAATTCCGGGTTTCAGCGTTTCGCCAAAATTACCTTGCGCAATGCCGCCCGGCTTTATAGCGCGAACAGCGTGGAGTTGAAAGCCGTCCGCGATGCCTGGACGCAAGTCGGCATCAAAGTTTCTTAAAATCTATTGTAATGAACGTTTGTAGTGGCGCCTTTAGGCGTGCAATCTTCGTCCGAAACCCGACGCCTACCCCGCTCCGCCTTTCCTTGTTTCATAAGGATGCGGGGCGGAGAAGGCGAAACTACGAACCTATTTTGATCAGAACACTTTGGAGGTGTGCGATGCGTATCGAATTTAAAGCCGAAGGCGGATTGGCTTATTTCCCCGGTCTCAACAAGCCGGTCACGATTGACAGCGACGAATTGCCCGAGGAAGAGGCCAGCGAGCTGCAACAGATGCTTCAAGAAGCGCGATTTTTTGAGTTGCCCAAAACGGTCGGCAAAATGGCGCCGCAAGCCGCCGACTTTAAGCAGTACAAGGTCACGATCAAAGACAAGAAGGGAAAACACACCGTGCAGTTGACGGATACTACGGACGATCCGCACTTGCAGAAGCTGCTGAGTTTTCTCAAGACGAAGGCGTCGCAGGCGCGCGCTGCTGATAAACAATAAGTTTATTTCGGGAAGCACCGCCAAACGGCTGTAAACTGCGCCTGGTTTTAGTGCCTGAATTTTCAACCGCTAATTGTCGCGAATAGACGCTAATTTTTAGTCGCGTTCATTCGCGGTAAAAACCTTGGTATTTTTGTTTAACTTGCCCCATGACCAACCTTGAATTTAAGGCGCGCTTGCGAAATCCGGCAACGATATATCGCGTTTTAGCCAAGCGCGATATTCCTCTCGCCGCCACACTGCGGCAAACCGATATTTATTTTCGAGTCGAGAATGGCCGTTTGAAACTGCGTGAGATCGAGGGCGAAAAGTCGCAGCTGATTTTTTACACGCGGCCCGATGCCGCCGAGGTGAAACGCAGCGATTATCTCATTGCGCCGGTCAGCTCGGCGGCAGCTTTGCATGAGGTGCTGGACGCCGCGTGCGGCATTCGCGCGGTGGTCAAGAAAATTCGCGAGCTTTATCTTTTGCCACGCCAGTTGAGCCGTTCTACCGGCGCTCAAGCGAACGCTCCCAGTCGCTTGCACCTTGACACGGTTGAGGGCTCGGGAAAATTTCTTGAGATTGAGGTGATTTTGCGGGAGGGGGAGTCACCAGAACAGGCCGAGCAGGAGGCGAGGGCGTGGCTGCAGGAATTTGGTATTGAGGTGGATGATTTGATGGCGGGATCGTATGCGGATCTTTTGGAATCTCGGCTTGCTTAAACTCAAATTTAATCGTTGGTGCTGCAAAGAGTGATACTCGTTACGGGTTATTTTTTTAACGTCATTGCGAGCGTTTCTCAGCGAAGCAATCCTTTGAAAATCAAGAGATTGCTTCGGCAAAAGGCGCCTCGCAATGACTGTAATTTTATCGGTTCTTCTTCAGAATATTCGCCGCGAAGGGGTGTTGGCCAAATGAAATCCGAAACCGCCGAATTGCTGGAAAAAGCGGAAGAGAATATTCGCGCCGCTGACACTCTAATCAAAGCGCAATTCTTTCACGCCGAAGATTTTCTTCTTGCTGCAAGAAATTATCTCACCTCGTCTGTACCGCCCGCCAATGAAATTTGATCTTTTGAATCAGTATGGTTCTCTTCGCTGAGTGATTGCCCTCCGCCAGGCTGCCGGTTCAAAATTTTTCTTGTTTTCCATCCAAAAATTTGTTATCCTTTGTGGGCAAAAGAAAACCGTTTACCGAAGCAAAGCGCGACGGTATTATGACCTTCGCAATCTTCTCGGAGGAGGAAAGTTGATCCCACTCAAAGACGACAATCCGCGGCTGATGACGCCGTTTATCAACTATGGTTTGGTTGTCTGCAATATTGCCGTCTTCATTTATCAGTTGTCGCTGCCGGAACCGGCATTGGAGATGTTCGTGCATGCTTACGGCGCCATTCCCGCCGATATCACGCAAGGCATGAATTTGCCGAGTTTGCTCACGGCGATGTTTTTGCACGGCGGCTTCATGCACCTGATCGGCAATATGCTTTATTTGTGGATTTTCGGCGATAACGTCGAAGGATTGATGGGGCATGGCCGGTATCTTGGGTTCTATTTGCTTTGCGGGCTGGCCGCAACGATTTCGCACATTGCCATCGAGCCGGACTCGGCGCTGCCGATGATCGGCGCCAGCGGCGCGATTAGCGGCGTGCTCGGCGCTTATTTGGTGAAATTCCCCCGCGCGCGGATTTTGATTTTGGTGCCGATTTTTATCTGTCTCACGACATTTCGAATTTCCGCGCTGTTTGTTTTGGGATTTTGGTTTCTCACCCAACTGACGAACGGACTCGGACTATTTCACGGCGGCATGAGCGGCGGCGGGGTGGCATGGTTCGCGCACATCGGCGGGTTTGTGGCCGGGGTGCTCTTCGTGAAATTTTTCGAGCGGCGGCAAAATGTTGAGTTGTCCCGGCGCCGGGAATTCGACGATTTTGCAGAGTGAGATTTGTGGAAGTGAGATTAAATGTTGGCTTGACAAAGCGCCAATAAATTCATATCTTAACTCGAGCCCATTCTTAAATTAACCCCAATATAAGAGAGGAAAAAATGGCAGCCGTTGTTGAACAAGAAGCCGTTCTTGATGAAGAGCGACTCATGACGGAGCTAATGGAGGTTCCCAAGCCGGCGCCGCCCAGAACCAGATTGACTTTCGAACAGGCAAGCAAGCTGGCCGGGGGAAGATCTTTTGAGCTCATTCAGGGAAGGATGGTGTTCAAAATGCCGGATGATAAACATTCAGATACGCAGGTGCTGCTTGGCGCTGAGTTGGTCAATTATTTCAAGGCTAATCCCCTCGGCCGCGTTCGCACGGAATTTTCACTCCGGCTTTGGCCGGAAAATCCTTACGAAGGGCGCACCCCTGATCTTTCGGTGATTTTGAACGAAAGTTTTAAAGAAGAAAGATACGGCAGCCGCGCGCCGGATCTGGCGATAGAGATCTTCTCACGCGATGATAGCTGGAATGAGCTTTTTGAGAAAGCCAAACTTTATTTTGAAAAAGGCAGCCGCGTGGTTTGGATTGTCGATCCGTATCAAAAAGGCGTCATGGTGGTTACTCCCCATGGTCGGCATTTGGTAACAGATACGCTCACTTGCCCGGAATTGCTGCCAGGTTTTTCCGTGAATGTGCAAGATATTTTTTTCTGGCCCGCCGCGCCGCCGAAAGCTGCTGAATAAGTTTTCTTGGGCCATCAACTAAAAAGCCGATTGGGTCTGTGACTCAAGCGGCTTTTTTTATTAAAATTTTGGAAGAGTCAACCTGGGAACCGGCTTTAATTCGATCCTATATCCGTCGAGAGCTTGAATCTCACAATGCGATTGTTTCCCGTGTCTGCGACATATAGGGTTTTGTCGAAAAATCCCACCCCGGAAGGTTGTTGGAATTGCTTTTCTCCGGAACCCGTGCCGCCAAAGGACTGCTGTTCTTCTCCGGCAGCCGAAAATTTAAACAGATAATCCAAGCCGGCATCGACGACGTAGATATTCCCCTCCACATCCACCGTGACATCCTCCGGTTGCGAAAATTTTCCCGGCTCAAAAATGTCGAAATTGCCCTGAGCCGGGTTTAGGCGAACGGTAAAGCCAAATTCGCCCGGGGTGATCCACTGGACTTTGAAGGAATTTTCGCCGACCATGCAAAAAATGAAATCCGCCGAAAAATCCCGCAGCGTGGTTATGCCGCTGGGAACCGAGGCCGAAAGAATGCCCAAGCCGTTAGGCTCCAAATTGGCAGCGCCGGGAACTCTCACATCAAAGTCTTCCGGGAAAATGAGCGCCTGGTTGTCTCTTCTATCGTCTCCCGTTGCTGCAACATAATAACCAATGGTGGCCCGGTTTTGGATGGCCACTAAAACGGCGGCGATGCCCGTATAGCGTCGATCCGGATTGTCCACTTCGTGAAAAACCAATTCCACCGGCGCGGCGGCAATTTGGTGGCGTGCCGCCACTAGATTGATTCGGTAAATTTTGTTGCCGTCGGTGACGATCAGCAAATTGAGCTTGGAATCCTGGGTCAAAGCGACGGGATTGTCAATGGGCTGTGATTGCCCCAAAATATTTCCGGCCAAATCCAACATTACAATGCGGTCATTCCCCGTGTCGGCAATATAAACGAGGGGCTCTCTTCCCAAAAGAATATCTTGCGGTTGATTCAGATTGTATCCGGTTTCCGCTCCCCACACGGGGCGAAGCTGCAAATAAGTGGTATCGCTGACGACGACCGTTCCGCCGGTGTCAGCGGGTTGTTGCGGCAATTGAAATTTTTCTCCGCCACACGCCCAGACAAGATATGCCGACAAGATGAGTATAATTTGCCTTTTCATTCTCTATTTCTATTTACGGAAAGTAACGTCATCATGTCATCCCTGGCCTGCGGCGTGAGCATGTCCCATAAATATTTCACTGGACACAGAGAGAAAAATTTAGTATATTACCGGTGTGAGGATCGCTGGTCAAAATTTCACGCCGGAAGTCATCGGGAAGATTC
>Ga0247727_10003715_pt1 | contig 33405 bp, 33 predicted proteins | sample WisWelCaveWW1625_FD_202498 | JGI IMG/M metagenome (GOLD analysis project Ga0247727, IMG submission 202498) | Biofilm microbial communities from Wishing Well Cave, Virginia, United States - WW16-25 | ecosystem: Environmental > Aquatic > Deep subsurface > Groundwater > Cave microbial mat | place...
GAATGGGAAACAATTGCCGGGATAAATAAAAAAACCATAAAGATCCCAAATCTCTTTAAAAAAAGAGTGCTTGAATAATCGTGAGCCAAAAAATTAATAAAACAAAAAATAAACAGGATAAAAACAAAATGATTTAATCCTTCATTGTAAATTGGGAATCTAAAAAAAATGTGCCGCAACAACAAAAAGAAAAAAAAGATCAGCCAGAGATAATAATTACAAGGGATATCAAAAATACGATCAACATGGGCAATCTTTAAAAAAATGATGACCGGTACAAAAAGTATTAAAACAAATCTAAATCTTGAGGTTGTCATCGGCTATGAAGATAAGATTAAAACATGGCAATCAATAAATATAGTACGGACAAAAATCATAGATTTATCGGCCCGTCCCCATCACCTCGACAAAGGAAAACATCATGCATATTGCTTTCCAGGTCTAGCTCTCGAGAAAGTTGTGGTGAACAGGCAAAAATAAAATTTGAAGGGCCATTTATAAAACCACAGGAACGAATTGCTCTCTTCCAGCAAGAACTAGACTGGTTCATCACCACCATATCAACTCCCTTATTCCTCAATATATTTAAGGATGCGCCAATGATCTTAGTCTCTTGTCTGGAAAGAGCCATGAAATCAACGATTGACCCGATCTGCATAGAGCCAAAATATCGATTGTCATTCATCTGCGTATTCATAACAACCGCCCAACCGATTATTTGTTCTTTCTCCAAAATCTTGATTTTAATAAAACGCTTGTTACTGGATGGGTATAAAATATTGAGAACTTCTTGATCTCTCTTAGCAACAAACTTGTACTCCCTTTTTGACTTTACCCAAATTTCATTTGTCCATTCTTCAAATTTAGGAACAATGACCGCCTTTATTCGTGAACTTAACAATCTTCCTTTGATCCCGACGGCCCCTTGGTATCCCTTGATCAGTAAAAAACCAAGTCCCGAAAAAAGCAATAAACCAGACAAAATTTTTAGTGACAATGATTGGTTGAAGTACTGCATTTTTTTAAAAAAATTTCGGATTCTGAAAACCTTAAAAAAAAAGGGAACGCTAAACAGTCTCCACCCTAATATTTTTAGCAATTGGGCCAAGGGCTCTTCTAGACCTCCGATTCCCAATGAAAACAAACAGGGCTCTCTTTTCAAGGCATCCTTGATAAGAAACAATCCCACCCCATTGTATCTTTTGTCAATGATCCCTTCCGAAATCGGGAAATGATAATAGCCAATAGAACGGACTTGATCGCGAATAAAAAATTCTTGACGTTTTAGAATATACGCTCCGCGAATCTCTCCTTCTTCTTTTAACAAAAAAAAATCCTGAAACAATTTTCTTTGAGAGATTTTGGGAAGCCAAGAGGGTTCCCAAACTTCTGGAAATCGAAATCGGAAACCCTTGCTGGCCAAACGTTGATTAAATCGTTTCACCCCTTCTTCTTCAGCTTTAGTATAGGGTACGATGATAAACGACATCTTCAGTTAAAAGGGGGGTTCCCCCCCGTAATAAAAAATTTTTGACCTGTTGTAAAATCATACATCGAAGACGCCAAACTAGCGATTGCTTTTGCTACATCCAGTGGAGTAGCATGTCTTTTCAAAGGCGTTCGACTCTTTATGTCATTCATCGTGATAGGGGAGATCCCTTGAGTTAAATCGGTCTCTACTGTACTTGGCACGACCATGTTCACCTGGATCTGATACTTCGCCAGTTCTATCGCCAAACTCCTTGTTAATCCGACCAACCCACTCTTTGCAATAACATATTTGACATGTCCACTGGGAGGAATTTCCGTTGCCAGAGTAGAAACATTAATAATTTTGCCCCCTCCCTGCTTAATCATCAGTGGAATAACTGCCTGGCAACAATGGAATGCTCCTTTAACAATAATATTCAAATCTTTTTCTATCTCCTTCCAATCCATTTCTAAAAAAGGCACATTATTAAAATCTCCGACTGCATTATTCACCAAAATATCGACACGTTTGAAGTTTGCATCTATTTCGTCTACCATTCTTAGGACTTGTTCTTTATCCGTCACATCTGCCTTGATGGCAATTGCTTCCGAACCTGCTTCCTGAATTTCCTTTACAATATCCTCTGCTTCCTTCTGGCTTTGAACATAATTAACAATAACGCTTGACCCTAGAGCACCAAATAGTTTTGCAGTTGTCTCTCCGATCCCGCGGCTGGCTCCTGTAATTAAAACAACCTTGTTTCTGAATCGCCAATCGCCGATTTCTTCTTTGAGAGCCCTTGCAGACAGACTCTTTTGGCGAAGCTTATTAACTCGCGTATTAATTTCTCCTTTCACGATAAGAGTCTGATTTGTAGAATCTTCCCGAATTTCTATATCTTCTATCAAGGATTGAGTCGCCTCCGATTTATGCTTCACCTGACCTTTAAAAACATAGGGCCGATTGAGTTGGATCTCATTAGTAAAATGAGCCTGAAAATTTATAAAAGTTGCTGGTTGACCCGGAATACACATTCCGACAAAGGTTGAAAAAAGATTAACGAAGAGAACTTCCAAACAGGGTTCCTGCAATAAATTAAAAGGACCCAAATTATCTTGACCGATTCCTGTCTGGATTAGTTCGAGCAGCTGTTTAAGATGGCTTTGTTCCGGTCGAAAGTTAAACCGTTTTTCTTCCTGATTCCCAATGCTTTCAAAAGATCGGTTCTCTTCATTAAGGGAATTCGTCAGCAAAGATTTATTGTGCTGGTCGGAAGATAAATTAGAATTTTTAATCATTGTCATCGGAGTTGATGAAATTGTAAAAATCAACTTTCCCGTTGTAAGCAGCATTCCGTTTTCTTTGACTTCAACTGAAAATTCCATCTCGGCCTCGGATTTTTTCTGATCCACCTGAACGATATTTCCTTTTAAAAGACAAGATTGGCCCGGATAGAGTGGCTTTAAAAAACGTGCTGAAATGAACTTGATTTTCCAAGGCTGCTCTCCTAACAGGTTAATCGGAAGCACCGGAACGAATATTAACGGGAGCATACCATGCACCACATTGGCCCGGTATAATGATCTTCTGCCAAAATTTTCATCGGTATGAAGCGAACTTTGGTCGCCCGTCAATGTTGCAAAGACATCGACCATTAAGTCATTAATCATGAAACTTAATTGAGTCTCTTTATCGACACTGAGAGATTCAGTCCATGGATGATTGGGAATCATACTTAACTCATTTCGATTTGAACCGATTGCGGGTAAGGATAGGGCTGTTTTAATTCCCAGACGAATGCGTCTGAGTCCTGGTTAAAAAGAAAGCCGGATTTTTTAAAGAATTCAAGACAAGGCATATTTTTCGGAGTGGGGATATGTTTCGCATATATTTTAAGAAGCCCTTGTTTGATAGCATAGTCCGCGGCTGTCCAAATTAACGTTTCTTCGACTCGCCTTCCAATCACTCGGCAACTTAACAAAAAATCAACAATTTGTGCATCTCTCCCCTTAATTTCCAGGCTAATAATACCGGTTAATCCGGAATCCCCGAATTTATCTCCGACTCTGCAGGACCACATTTTATGACCGGTCTGATTTATCCAGTTAATCAATTCCGATTCTGCCAAACGCCTCGTGCTCAGATTCATTTGATTCGTTTTATTTATCAACTGAAGGATTCTGGGTGAATCCTCTTTTTGAAAAGGGGCCAGCTTAACTTTAGTTTCGAGTGATCGAAGCCAACCCTCAATACTTTGGACCTCTATTTTGAGCTCATTCCGTTTTCGTTCCATAACATACATTTTTGTTCTTTCACGATCTTCTTCGGTCATCTTCGGAGTATCAAAACAGGACAGATCCTGAATAAAATTCTTATAAAGCAGATTGTCTTCCGGTAATTCCGCAACATAAACTTCCGGTAAGGCCTGTCGTACTCGCGCCCTCTCCACTGGATTATCATCAATAAACACAACTGAATCCAGCCCCAGATTCAAATGAGTAACCAGCTCAATAATGTTTTTTGCCTTATCGTCCCAATTAATACGCCAGCCCGCAAAGTTATTTTTTCTGAGTACCATCTCTGGATGTTTCTCGATAGCTTCTAAAGCTATATTTTCATCATTCTTGCTGACGATTCCGATGACCACGCCCCGCTGGCTTATCGCTTTAAGGGATCTTTGAAAATCCACAAAAGATTCTCCCACTGGATCATGACCACCCAGGATTAGATTTTCCCATCCCAAATCACCCAGTACTCCTCCCCACAGGGTATCATCCAAATCCACAATGATGATTTTTTTAGATCTGCCGCTTAATGCCGATAGAGCCGTTTTAATATCCTGAACTGCCCATTTAAATACCTCATTTCCAAAAGGAATTTTCCCAAGATACCAGGCTTTCGGCTGAAATGCGGATTTCCCACTTTTTTCGGCCCATTTGAAGGAGTCAAGAATTAAAACGTTATCAACTTCATTCAAATTTTCTGCCATTCTTAAATTCATTTGCATAACAAGTTGTCTTAGACCAATTCCTTTCCTCCACTCTAGAAATCCATAACCCCGGAATGAAGTGGGTATTTGCCATGCCATGATAAATAGAGTTTTAACATTTTTAGCAGCCCGGCTGAGAGGGACACAGAATTCATCAACCTCCTCTAAAACTTTTGCATGAAGAACCCTTTCAAAATTGATAAGCCTGCGGAATGTTTCCGAAATCGCCTCGGGTCTGGTCCAAACCACTAGGATTTCAGGCTTTTGTTTCCACGCCGGATGCTCCCCATTAATCAGAATCGGCATCAGCTGTCCGTATGGTCCACAAACTGCATCAATGACTGGTAACTCGTCACTGTTATTCAATAAACCAGCTAAATTTTCAATATTAAAATCAGAGATTAACAAAGCTTTTAACAGGTTATGATGCATTGAGTTTCTTTTCTAGAGTTTGTCTGATATATTCTGCCAAAGATTCAATCGTTCTAAATGGGCTAGTTTGAGAAGAACCCCAGTGTTCACCAGCCAAAGGAACAGAATTTTCAAAACTTTCTTCAATTTTTTGCTCCGTAGCAACGATCAGATTAACCAGTGCAAGTGAATCCAGTTCCGAATTTTCTCCTGTTAATATAAGGTCTTTTGATTTTTTTAAATTTTTCGCTCTGGGTAACTGTAGATTGACTTCATCAATTGCTTTAAACAGGATCTGAATAACTTTTTCATGCTCTACTTTAACCACCGATTCCCCAAGCTTTTTGATTTATTTGACTTGATTAACAGATTAATTTTTATTCACAATAAATATACTCAATTTTAACTGACCATGCTACGAAATTTTCTAAGAAACAATTTAACCTTTATTCAGTATTTTAGCCTTCTGTTGAAATATCCGTATCGATTTAAAAATTATCTTTCAAAAAAACACGCTGTAACAGTTCTTCTTTATCATAAAATTACGAGGGAATCATGGCCGCATGACCAGTCAGCATGGGCTGTGTCCTTACAATCCTTTAAGCATCAGATGCGATTTTTAAAAGAAACCGGCTACCGTGTATTAAGTGCCAATGAATATCTAAATTACCTAAATAAATCCGAATCGTTTCCCCGCAAATCCATCTTAATCACTTTTGACGATGGTTACAAAAACAATTTTGAACTGGCTTACCCTGTTTTGAAACACTTTAATTTTCCAGCGATTATTTTTTTAGCATCAGGGTATATAGGATCCAATAAAACCTTTCCATGGGACAAAAACAGAGCTATGGCCGATCCCTCTCTAGAACAAGACTGTTTGCCATTAACCTGGGAAGAAATTCGGAACATGAAAGACCTCATCGCCTTAGGCTCTCACACAGTGACTCATCCTCACCTCGCCAAAGAACCGGTAGAAAAGATAGACTGGGAACTCCGCTCTTCAAAACAAACGATTGAGAAAGAAATTAATCACGCTGTTCAGTTTTTTTCTTACCCTGGAGGAACGCGCCACTATGGTGAAATAAATTCTGTCACTGAAGATGCTTTAAAGATCATTGGATACAAGATCGCCTTTAATTCAGAAATTGGAACGAACATTTCAACCTCAAATCCCCACTTTCAGAATCGAATTGCGGTAGAAGAAGATCGCCTCCCATTATTCGAAGCGAAACTGATCGGAGCCTATAATTGGATGCGCTTGTTACAATGGGTTTTTCAAAAATTATTTAAATACAAAAGCGACTACACGTCATCTCAAAAAATCACATAAAATCTTTTGAGAATTGAGCAAGGATCGAGTCGATTCTATTTTCAATTTTATGCAACTGAGAAATTTTACGACCTCTTTCAATAACGGCCTTCCTTTGTGAATCATGTTTCAAATAATAATCAATTTTTTCCAACAAATCGTTCTCTGATTGATAAGAAATAATCCCATCGCCATCTTCAATTCCCGCCTTTGCCAGCCATTTCTTTTCCACTAACTGGAACGATCCGCTTCCCAACAATTCAAAAAACCGGTAATTGGTTCCCTGCTCAACACTCTTAGTAGCATTATGAATATTAATATTAATTTTTGAGTAATTAAACATCTTGTTAATCTCCCGATGGGAATGAATTCCGGGTTTTAAACATTTTAAAAGAAAAGGGTACCTGATTTTAAGGTCTATCCACCGCCAGAATCTGTCTTTAGTCACATAATCTGCATGGATCTGGACTCTATACTGCTGAGCAAAACTTCTACAAACAGAATTCAGGATTTTTATTCTGTTCGGGTATAATGCACCAACGAAAAGCAAATCGCATTCATACTGATGAGGGTCGATCGGAAAATATTCATCAGGGTCATAGCCTAACATTAGATAATTACTGGGGATTTTATATTTTGATTTAACATAATAGACATCCCGAGGTTCGTAAGCAAAGAACTGATCAACTGAATTTAGATATTTTTCTACCTCGCTGTATAAATAAATTGAATCATACATCCAAAGGAAAATCTTTACTTTTAAATCTCGGGCATATTTAACTGTTTCATTTTTTAGAAATTCGCCGCGAATCACAAGCAAAATATCTGGCTGAGTGACCCCCAGCCTTTCTCTGACTTCCATATTATAATCGCGGTAAAACTGAGGCAATTCCCCCTTCCAAAGAAAGGGGAAATTTAATAATTGTATTTGTGCCGGAAAAGAAAAATCAATAAAATTACGCCACCCTCCTCTGGGAATCTTGAATTCCAACGTCTCAACCTCATGCTTTTTTTTCAGAAGCGCATTTTGAATTCTGGTAAGTAGAGAAAAGTAATTGGAACCTGTCAGAAAAATTCTCATAATTTAACAAGGCGAACAATTAGCCCAAATATTTTTTCAAACAGTCATATAGAATTCAGTGGAAAAATTTGAAACTTGTGTAATTTGATGAAGCAATACTTTAAGGTAATTATCAACGATTTGGCACAAGATTACAGATATTTTGGACAAATAATTGGAAGAAGTTTTTATACTGTCTATGATTATGACTGAATTGCATTTCTTTAAGGTAGAGGGAAAAATATTGCTTAGAGACATTAATCATTCTTTGTTTGGCATAACTCCCTACCTGTCGGCAGGCACGGCAGAATCCTCCCAAATTATTAATATAAATTTTATCTTTGTGAATGAATTTTATGATCCATTTTGAGGTGGTCATAATCACAGAACTTCAAGGCTTTATAACTTCTAAATTGATCCGTTTAGACAATAAAACCGTGTTTGACGGTTTTGACTGTCCGAGACAAGAGACTTTCGGCAAAGGCATTGGGAACAACCCATACTATTACAAACAGAACAATGAAAACTTTTTACTTGATCTTTTTCCATGTTTTTTCGATTGGGTCAAATTTCTTGATGGTTTCAGCAGGGGAACCAACAATAATGCTGTAATCTGAAAAATTTCCTTTAACTACGGAATTAGCACCTACAACACAATGTCTTCCCAATGTAGTACCTCCTAAAATAACAACATTATTATAAATTTTGCAATCAGGGCCAATCTGAACCGGTTCCACATCCAAATCTTGGAGTTCTACAGGCAAATTCGGATTCCGATATTGGTGGTTTATATCTGTAATCGTAACATTCGCAGCAAGAGCAGTATTTTTTCCTATAATGACTTTTTCAGCACAAGTTAAATGAAGATTTTGTTGGCATGAAGAATTGTCTTCAAAAATAATTATGGGTTTGAATATTTGTTTATTGTATTTTTTGATGGCTTGAATCCTTGCATGCTTCCCGATAACGACATTATTCTCCATTATTATAAAAGCTGGGGTTAGTCTTATCGTTGGGAAATCAATCAAACATCCCTTACCCATTTTTTTAAAAAAAACTCCCAATAAGTATGTTTTGAAAAAATTTATTGCATCTTTAATTTTATAATAAAACATCGGTAATGTTCCAATTGTTTAGTTCTTTCAAACCGAACTTGGCCCAGTTCTGAAAAAATGGACACCATGTTAAGCACATAACAAGAAACGAGCTCTTTCGGATAACGCCGCTGTCCTATCGTACTAGGCGAGCCAAAATCACCATTTCATGTCCCAAGACTGACTGACGCACCATCCCTGTTTCGGAAAAAAATCAATTAGATGTTTTAACCCCGTTTTCGGAAGAGCAAATAGAGGGCTAATAAATTTCTGTATTTTTAAATCTTAAGCCATTCCTTTTTCTGAAAATGGTATCGCTTTACGGTACGCGCGGGGACACCGACAATAACACTAAAATCCTCAAAATGTCCGGAGACTACGGCATTGGCCCCGATCACACAATGCTTTCCAATTTTTACATCGCCCACGATTACGGCACCTTGCCCAATCCAGGTATTTTCCCCGATTTCAACTTTACCAACCTGTAGTGGCTGATCAAACGGAAGTGAATCTATTTCCTTATAACCATGGTTTACATCTGAAATATGAACATTATTAGCGACTAGAATTCCGGATCCTAACTTTACATAATTCGCACAATTAATATGAACCTGCAAACCTAAATAGACATGATCACCGATTTCAAGATGAGGAGAATAAGATTGCCCACTACGATCCTCATCAATCGCTAATAGCACTGAATTTTTATTAATCGTAATATAATTTCCAAGAAAAACATATTGGGGATTCGTGACTGAAACACTCGGTTTAATATTCAATGCTTTGCCACATGTTCCGAATGAAGGTCTGGCAATACAGAACGAATACAATCTCTCATAAATTCGGCGTGGAAAATGGAATAGGTTTATCCAGTCCATACTTTTACTTTTTCATTTAAAGGCATCAATAATAATCCATCACTGTGTTATCTCATTAATTCATAACTTTTTTCGTTGCCTTTGAGAAGATGGCACCGTTTTTTTCAAGATATCCGCTCTTCCAGATGCCCGTTGGGAAATCCCCTGTTCTCTCTCAACACCCCGGTCCGTCTTGCTGAACTTGTCGGCAACTCGACTATCTGCCATTCGCAATCACCATCATGCCGTTTTCGATTCCGTTCTTCGATAAACGCACCACCACTGTTTGAATATAACAACTGGGCTCTTGGTAAGGTCCAAAATTTCTGGTACAAGTCAGTGTCCGTTTATCGCTACTTAAAAAATTGATCCTAGTTATAACCAAAAATCTTTTCTCCCAAACTTAATAAATGACTGCCCTCTTCGAGATCTATTAATGGAAAATATTCCTCCATTTTATGATCCAGCATAATTGCAACTTCCTCTGCCACTCCAGTCTTTAAATTAGGAAAAGCTGGAATGATCTCAATCTTTTCCCATTGAATCGATCCCTTTTTACAACTATATAAATCCTCCAATGGGATCAATTTGATAGCCTGACTGGATGTCATAAATTTAACTCCCCAACGACCTGCAGAATTCCAATCGGCATAATATGAAAATGGAATGTCTTTTTCGCTAAGTCCAGATCCAAAGAATCGATCTCCAGCTGTGTGCCATTCTAAATAGCCTTTTTGAAAACATGAAATATCTTTTGGATATCCAATTAAGTAGTGTACCATCGAAATCACATGTAGTGGGTTTGCCAATCCCCACCGTCTCTTTACTTGATCAGAATAATCCGATAATTTAACCCGATGAGTCCATTCAGTAAAAGAATAGACGCAAGAGGTTATTCCACCATCGAATTCTACCAATTCTTTCGCTTTCCAAAGGCTGGGATAAACTACACGGTTGTAAGCGATACGGACTCTCGCTTTATTTTGCTCAGCCATTTTAGCCAAAAACAACAACTCCTTTGGATAAAGTGCCCCCGGTTTTTCTATCAGAATATTTTTATACCCTTTTTGTAATAATTTTACTCCTGCATTAAATAGTAATTCTATTGGTAGGGCAATGATTATGAGTGAAAAATCTCCTAACAAATCCAGATGTTTCTCATATCCCCCATCCAATCCTTTAAATCCGAATTGACGGGCCACGATCTCTACCTTTTCTTTTCTGTTGCCTAACAAAACAACTTTACTAATCCCATAGGATCGTAATGAATGACAATAGGCTTCCGCCATTCGTCCTGAACCGATGAGTAGAACGGACTTATCATAAAATTTATTATGATGAATATTTAAAAGAAATTTGTATTTTTCTTTATAAATTTCCAAGTCCACACCTTTTATTATACTGGTTTTTATTAAAAAAATTAGCAGGGCTTAGGTAATCGGACAAAGATCGATAGGGATTCCAGTTATTACTTGATAATGTGTATTAAAAACGTGAAAGAGCTCTTTATGGGTAATGTATGACTGCTCTATACTCGAAAGAACGCATTCGTCAGTTTCAAAAATATCTACGGCATAACTTGTAACCAATTCACTAATATGTTGGTAACGGAATTCGGTGTCTTCCCACTTCCACTGATTTGTTTCTCCTGCCCAATAAGCCTTAGTTGACCATTCATCTACCATAAACCGGATATGATCTGTTTGCAAAAATATAACCGCGGAATTCTTTTTCTCTGCACTAAAAGTTAGCAAACAATAATGATTCGCTCCTGCTTGAGCAATAATACTTCCGGCAAATTCAACAAGTTTGTTTTCTCGTCTATTTGTTAAAAGCGCCGGATAGAGATGATTGCCTATAATCTTGAGATTGTACCCCTCTTTTCCGATAAAATAGGAAAACAAGTCCAAATAATGGATTGCATTGGATCCTAGTCCTAAATTCCCTGATGTAACATTAAGTATGATTGAGGTAGATGATGGTAATTTATTCTTGATTTTTTGATAAAATTCAAAAGACCGGCAAACACAGTTTACCCATCCTTTAGCATGATGTTTTTCAAACAATTCTAATAAGAAATCATATTCCTTAACTGACTGGCATACCATTTTTTCTATAATAAATTTGCGATGCCCTTTTTTTAATAAAGAATCCAATAGTTGAATTCGTCCAGTAGCTAAGGTAGCAACGATTGTTAAATCTGATTCTTCATTAATATTATCCAATTGACCTAGCCAGGAAAGTTTTAAATTAAGGTTATTTCTTTGTATCAGTCCAATGCGATTAATAGCGATTTCCCTAGCCATCGGATTCGGTTCAATTACATTAATTTCTATGGGATAATAATTACTTAGAGTTACAAGACCTTGCAAATGCCTGCTACCGACATTGCCACAACCCACCAAGAAAATTTTCTTTTTATTATTCATTTTTAGTAAGTCTGCATTCAATGTTTAAGTGTAACACAGGGGATTAAAAAATTCGAGAGGTGTGTTTAAGATAAGGTAATTATCATTAGTAATTCTGGTCTTTCTTTGTAAAAAAGAATTGCAAATTTTTTGGCGATATTTTGAAGAATAGGATGAGTGTACCTATAAAAATTCCAAAAAAAGCAAGTTTGGAAAATAGAATGATGAATATATTATATGAATCTATTAAAGAACGAATTCCAAATAAAAACATAAAACATCCGGCAATAAATATTTCGTAAGAATAATTATACAATGCCAAATAATGTCTTTTAACCCATAGAGCGTTCAAAAAAGATGCCCCAATATAAACGAGCAATGAAATCATAGTAGCGGCGAGTATTTGAAAATACGGGATAAAAATTAAATTAGCTACAATATTAACACCGGCTGAAACAGAAACAATATTTGAAATAACTGCGGTTTTGTTTTTAATCATGAGCAACTGGTTGTTCAGCCACATGCTCGCATTAAAAAAGGAAGCTGCGGCAATCAGAGGAATCATCCAGACAGCATTTGAATATTCTGGAGTTAATAAAATCATAACTATTTCTTTTGAAAAAAGAATATAAAAACCGATTAAAGAGGCAACGGCAAAAAAAAAATATCTTTTCAAGTGAAGAAATTTTTCGTTAAAACGATCGTTTTTTTCAAATTGGTATACTTTTGACTCAATAACGATGAGAAGAGCATTAATGATCACTTTTGATGAAGTGCCAACTAGAACGGCCATGCTATATACGCCTAATTGATTGATTCCTATAAACCGTTCTAATATCAGTCGATCTGTAATAGATAGAAAGGCTAACGCATATGATCCCCATAACAGCGGCATTGAAAACATTAGTCCTTTTTTCAATATTTCATATTTCAGGTGAAACCCAGCATTACGGAATATAAGTACGGAATAATATATGGCCATAACAAAACCGGCCAAGGCACTTCCTAACAATCGACCTTCAGCACCCCAATGAAAATACCAAATCAGAACCATGCTGAATAAGTTATCAAGAATAACTGTGCCTACAATCGTCAACATATACTGTTGGGAAAATGAATTCATCCTCAAATATCGTTGAGGAATCAAATTGAAAGAAGTAAAAAAGTATCCGCTGAAAGCCAAAACGATATAGGGCCAAAATGGTATCTGAATTTCCATAAATTTTGTAATATAAAAGAGCAAAACCAGTTCAAAGCCGACAAAAAAGATATTTATAATTATTAAGAAATAAAACAGGGTTGCGGTCAATTGACCCGGATATTCGTAACGATAATAGTTCCTTACATAGAATGCATTCAGTGAAAGCGCATTGGTAATAGAAACAAAAAATATAACTGTCTGAAGATACCCCAGATATCCGAAGTCAGTAGTTGAAAGAACCCGCGAGTAAACCGGCAGCAATAAGAAGTTAACGATTTGATGGAAAGCGATACTCCCTATATAATGCATTGTGCTTGAAAATTTTATCATACTAAATTTAACATTATATTTTAAGCGAGGAAGAACGCTTCGTTTTCATTAACCATTGTTTCTATCCTTGTAGCAGTGAATTCTGATACCGTTGCTTTCTCAGGAGAAAAAAAATATTTCTTTGAATTTTCCAAAGCCTTAATTTTGAGTGAGTCCAAATAGTCTCTTTCTGCGAACAACCTTTCAAGCAGTTTTTTGAACTGATTCTTATTCTTAACAACGAGGCAATCATTATAATGTGTCACCATATCCTTTACGTTCATATAGTCAAAAAAATCTAAAAGTATGGCTGGCACTCCATAGCACATGGCCTCTACAGGAGAAGCGGAATGACAGGTAACCAACAAGTCAATTCCTTTATACATCTCAAAAATATTTTCATTGGTAAACAGCAAGTGTTTTTTTCCAACCTCACTTTTTTGCAACCACCTTTGGTAATATTTTTTTTGGATAAAACCGGGTTGGGGCCTTAACTTAATAATACTGATCATATCCATTTTGAAAATTACAGAAAAAGCATCAAAAAACTCTTTGTTTTCATACATGCCCCAATTTGTTGCAACGTAGGCGACGATCAACTTACCTGTAGGCAAAGAATACTTTTTTACAAACTGCGTTTTGAATGCTTGGGGGTTATTTAAAAAATTTCTTGTCTCTAGATCAAAACCTGGCTTCCCGGCAATTTCAATTCTTTCCAATGGGACTTTAGCCGAGATCAATTGACTTTTTGCCGATGTTCCCCAAACAAAAATCTTATCCGATTCTACTTTCAAAAAAAGAGGATTGAACATACCATGCTGCAATGTGAAAGTTGGAATTCTTTTTTTCTTGGCAATGAAGGTAACAATGAATTCATGGGGGAAGAGATCGCAAAGCGTTAAAATTCCCATGATATTTTCTTTATTTAGGTTCCTATTATAAAATTCAATGAATCCGATTGCTCTTAATAAAAGGAAACATAATTCGATCTTAAAACTCCAATGACCTTCTATATTCTTAACCAGTTTATAGAATGATCGAATAAAGGAGAGATTCTGTCTGGTGAGGCCGGGATATCCGACAAGCTCAAGGACGTTATAATGATCATTAAACAGCTTGCGAAGATTCCTGCTTACCGAAAATTCGCTTGTAACTATTTTCGTATTGAATTTCAGCGCTTCAGTAATATTTAATTCTGTTTGAATATGCGATTTTATGTTATGGTCAATCACGACCAAAAAAAACTTATCGCTATTTTCATTAATTTTCATGTCAGCATTCATCCTAGGTTTACAAATTATTTTCCACAACCCCCTAAACAATGGAAATAAATTCAGAATAAATAATATAAATCGCGTGTTCTTCCAAATTGTTCGACGATGAAGATGAGAATAAGCTGGCACTCTGATTATTTTTGAAACAGGAACACCTTGATAAAAAAAATTTTCTAAATTTGTCATCAGCACTTCATGTATTTTTAACTTGGATTTTTCAAGCATACAGACGCGGATCGCCACTTAATATTATAAAAGATATTCAATCTCCCCAATTTTGAGGAAGCGTTGGGTCACTGGGATAGGATTCTATTCCCTCCCCAGTATTTAAAAAATGAATTATTCGCTCTTTCAATAGCGAAGTTTTTTCAATGGAAATCAACAATTGGTAAAAAAGGTTGTCTTGAAAATAGTCCGAGAACGTGTAGTTGAAGTATTGCATTTGACCAAAAAGGAATCCTTCGGTAAAGGAAATTTCAAACTTGTTTAATTTTTTTTTCCAGCGGTCAATGGGTACAATTTTGTCTAGAAGCTGATCTTCTTTGACAAATGAAGAATGTCGTTTTCCATCAAAACTTTTTCCGAATTGATCCTTATAATTATTAGGGTTTAGCATTTCTAAAGTGAATCGTATATTTAAGAACTTACAGATTTCTTCTACTTTTTTCTCTGGGTTCATTATCAGATCTTCATATTTTAATAGATAGTACCGGTCACTGGGAAGTTTTCTTTTGTAAATTATCGCTGAGTCCATAGAATGCATCGTAGCAAAAATTGCATCTAAATATTTATCGCCTGTTTCGATAGTCATATGCTTGTACGAAGCAACTACATCCCGTGGATCCCTAATGATGTGGATAACTTGCCCTTGCGGATACATAGATAAAAAAAACGGAAGGTTAGACCATTCAAGTAAAGTTTTTTCTCCCCATCGTTTTTGATCAGTTTTGAAAAAAACTTCCATAACTGCGGAATAAAGAATTTTATGCGTAAGTGGTCGGAATTGTTCTATTTTTTTGACTATTTCTTCTTTGGAAATATTCATGTTATAACGATTTTTTAATCGTTGACCGATTTCATCCAAAATTGGCTCGTAATTCTGAGGATCCATATTTTTCTTAATAATAAATCGGAAATAACTTACCGTATCATAACTAATATTTAGATCTGGATGTGCATCCAAGATCCGGCTTAGAAAGGTTGTTCCGCTGCGATAGCAGCCCGTAATGAATATTGGATCTTCTCTCATTAATATCTCTTCGGGTTAGATGCGTTTTGATAATACAGCTTAGATTTATCTGAATAAAAAGGTACAAAGTTAAAACTTTCAGTTCGTTTTTCAATGATTATACAAAATTCGTAAAATTGCTCTGGAATACTTTTAAGATAGATACCCTTTCCAAAGTCTCCTCGCTTTAAAAAATAAAAGCCCATTTGCAACTGTTGGCCATTTTCTTTAAGTTGTTCCAGCATTGCGAGAACATCGGTGAAATGATTGGGTTCTCCTTTATTACGTGCCCCCTGTTCAGCTAACCATGCATCATTGTCATTTTTAAAATAATGCCAATTTTTTCCTGTAATCATGACCTTTCCACCAATCCGCGCCACTCTCAACATTTCTTTTAATGACCGATCCTGATAAGTCGCATCAAATGTACCTAGACAGCATACAAAATCAAAAAAGTTATCTGCATAGGGAATATTTTCGAGTTCGGCTTCCCTTACTTCTACAACGGCTGACATTGTTTTTTTTCTAGCGACCTCTATCATTTTTTTAGAAATATCAATACCATATATTTTGAAGTTTCGGTCTGCAAAGACAGTAAACATTCTTCCCCATGCACATCCAGCATCCAAAATTTTTCCATCGTGGAAAGCGCCTTCGTTTAAAAACATTTCATAAATAGCATTTCCGGGGACTTTCGTATCACTTTTGACTAATTTGGACTTACCTGTTGGATTTTGGTGAGATTCCTCAACACGGGCCCTCCAGTAAAGGTAATATTGTTCATTCCAGTATTTTTTACGATTGTCTATCCTTGGCATAATAATTACTTTAAATAAATGAAAAAAATATAGATTTTCCTATCTTCAATTCCCTAAAATCGTTTCACTGCAAGATCATACTCTCCAGATGGACTATTGGCTGCGATTCCAAATGCCTTGACATGCTTGAAATTTCTAAACTTGTAAATCCAAGTTAAATTACCTTCATCAGTAAAATTATCTCTGAAAAACCGATCCCCTTCTTGAATCGCTAAAAATGGCTGAGGTCCAAAAATCGGAATATTGCTGTTCACAACGAGGGTGTTCCCCTTCAATTTATATGTTAATCGAGGTTTTTGAGATTTAATACTAAGATGCCTCTGGGCGGCTTGCAATGCATTCACAAATTTCCAGTCCACTTGAGGATATTTTTTGGAAACTTGTACAATTACATCATACCCTTCATTAATTTCTATCCTCATATCTCTATAATCGTGATTATAGTATGTCAAAACGCTATTCCCATATTTAACGGCCTGATTAAATGCTTCATCTACTTCTTCTTGCTTAAGACGGTTTAAATATGTTGCCAAATCAGTACATCGAAATAACCAGCGCCTCATATTCCCTTTTTTCCTATAATCATACCAATCAGGATGCCAGCCTCCCCAACGGCTGGGGCACCCTCGCCAATCAAAATCTCCACCCGGCATATAGGTTTTATCACCCTTTTCATCGAAACGGGCACTAAAATCAAATGGAAAAAACATTTCCAACCAGTGAGAAATATCATTTCGTTCGATATGGAGTCCTGCGCGAAAAACTCCAAAATACCAAAGCCGCTCAATGATTCTCCGCGCAATTATTTCTTCATGAATAGGTCGATTACTCCAGCAAGTATTAGACTCCAAAGCGTGACCATTCATGGAAGGATGATGATAATGCCAATAATTCCCATCATTGAATTTATTATTCCTAAAAATGTGATGATAGTGATCAAAAATTTTGTGGGTCCCCACTTCATGAAAACGAGGGTTATCAGAAAATCCCTCATGATGATCGTAAATAAACCAACTCAATACGTAGGGGCTTCCATCTTTTGATGAATGTTTTAAGCGAAATTTCTTCGATGTAATTTCCTGAATGATTGGATCAATGGCTTGCCAGCTTGTTAAATAACTGAGCGATCGTTTATTGAATATTTTTTTAAAATTCACGGCCAATTGAAATGATAGTCCAGACAATCGGCCTCCTTGAATTAATTTTAAATTTTCGCTTGATGGTCTAATCATTTTCGACAGTCCCAAACTATACATTCTCTCAAACGTGGCCTGCAAAGTCTCAGTCATGGGCCCTTCTACGTCCACCGCATGGACGATATAAACGATCGGTTTTTTATTTTTTGTTCTCATAACATTACTGTGCTGTCCATCCACCATCTACCATTAATGCAGCTCCGGTAATATAGGATGCGGCCTCGGAAGCAAGAAAAACGACAGACATAGCAATTTCATCGTCTCGGGCCAAACGCCGCAGTGGGGTAATCTTGGAATAATTTCTAATAAAACGAGTGGGTTGCCGGTTAAGAACTCCTCCAGGACAAATAGTATTAACTCTTATCCCAAATGGTCCATAAAGATTGGCTAAATATTTTGAAAGGTTGATAATCCCCCCCTTTATTGCAGCATATGCCACAGGCATTGTCATTCCAGTTTTTTGATAAATCGAAAATGTGGGGCCAACCACTCCATAAATAGAAGCAAAATTAATTAAACAGCCCTTCCGCCTTTTTTTCATTTCTTTTAGGACTATCTTAGAAGTCCAAAAATAGCCTCCTAAATGCATCTGCACATTTTTATTCCAAGATTGCGAAGTAACCTTATCAATAGGATTACCCCAATCTTGGGTGCGCGGATAGGCTAAATTAGCCCATACATCAATTTTTTTATATTTTTTTAAAATCGCCTTTATTCCGAATTCCACCGAAGCCGGCACTGCGATATCAAGATGTTGGAAATAGATCTGGCCAGTTTTTATTTCTTTAGAAAATGCTCTATTAAAAAAGAGCTTATCAATATCACAAGCAACAACCTTCCCACCATATTCGAGAAAAGCCTGGCAAACTTTTTTCCCGAGTATCCCGGATGCACCTGTAATCACAACAACTTTTCCATCAAACTGCATTAGCCGTTTAAATGATATCATACTTGAAAATATCTTCTATTAATGAATTTATGCTTCCTTAAAGTGAAAAATGCGATAAGGAAGATTAAGGACTCGACCAAGTTTAGAAAAAAAATAAAGAGCGTTTTTAGTCCCAATCATTTTAGTAATTAAACGAGTAGTATAAAAGCGATACAAAAAGTCACGATGAAAAAATTCGATTCCCATTTTCTTTAATTGGAATCCAGATTCCCTTGCCTTACCTACAAAAAAATCGGTTGTATATCTCCAACTGGCCTGCTTTTTATAAAGCCGCCAAAAACGGCCGAACAACCATGAATAGAAGTTGATGATAGTCGCCTCCACAGGATACCACTTTTCATAAAAAAAATCAGCCCAAAAAGATGGAGGAGAAACCAAGTCATCTACAATTATTTCTCCGTTCTTTTTAAGAAATCCACTCAATATCTGAAAGAGTCTTTGAAGATTTTCTGGTGAACAGTACCCAAGCACACCCGTCATTATCACCACATCGAACAACTCCTCTAATTGCTGTGGATGAAACATGTCTATTTCTAGAAACCTACTTTCTGGGAATAACTTTTTTAAAAAATGATGAAAAGGATAAATCTTAAGATCACTGCAAACCACAGAATACCCTTCTTGAAGAAGCTTCATTTCTAGTCCCGCCATTCCACATCCAATAGATAAGATCTTTTTGTTTTTATCTGTAACATTTTTTAAGACAAACCGGTAAAATCGTAATAAAGAAGATTCGTCTTCAGGATATACGTTACTATTAGAAGAAAAAAACGCTCTCTGAAAGTATTTAGCAATATCTAGTCCTTGCCATTGCTCGGAATCTAACCCAAAATGTTGACCTGGATCCCATCCATTTTCATTCGAATCTTTTAAAAAGCCTACTGGCTTTTTGATATACCTATAAAATGGGCAGTAATCTTTATTTTTTTGAATCATGAAAAATAGCGAATCGATTTATAAAATGCCTCTGCCTGCTTTTGCATTTCGCTTTCATCTTTCTGGTTTGTCGTCAGTTGCATTAACTGCTTCTGGATACGTTCTGCATTGGGACAAAGACCCTGTTCTGTATTAAATCTCTTATCTAATTTCATTGGGTTAAGAATGTTTTTAATATCAGTAATGGAATCCTCTAGATAACAGAGAGTCCAGGCAGCATAAATTCCATCTCCTCCAAATTCTGCGTGCTTTTTACGAAAATTTTCCCATTGAATATCATTACGCAAGAATTTTATTGTAAAAGTATAATAACAATGGCGATCTCCCTCTGATACCTTTTGAGGAACTAACCAGTCGCAACGTGAGCGGTCAATTACTTCCTTATATAAACCAGCCATTTTTTCTCGTAAAGCAACAAACTTGTCTAACTTTTCAAGCTGCCCAAGCCCCATAGCTGCAGCTACCTCGGGTAAGCGATACATAAATCCATATTGGCTATGCCGTTTATAACTTGGATTTTGAAAAATATCTTTGCCGACACGTATCTTACCGCTCACAGCGGTGGCATTTCTAAAACCTTGGCAACTCAGTCTTCGAATAGTATCCCCTAGTGATTCGTCATCACAGCAAATGATGCCACCATCTCCAGTAGTTAGATGTTTCGAGTTTTCAAAACTCCAACTTCCCGCATGTCCGATAGTTCCACCAATCCGTCCTCTATGTTCTCCCAAATAACACTGTGCGCAATCTTCCACCACTTTAAGATTAAATTCTTCCGCAATTTTCATTATTTCTGACATGTCACATACTTGACCGTAGAGGTGCACTGGCATAATCGCTTTCGTTCTTTTTGTAATTTTTCGACGAATATCTTTGGGATCTATCAAAAAAGTATCTGGATCCACGTCTGCAAATACCGGAATGGCATTGCAGAAAAGAATAGCGTTCATACAAGAAATAACTGTGAGCGGAGTTACAATCACTTCATCCCCAAATCGGACTCCAAAGGCCCACAATGCAGAATGAAGGGTCGTGGTCCCTGAGTTAAAGGTAATTGCATATTTTCGTCCGAATCGCTTACAGAAAGCCTGCTCTAATCGAGTATTCATATTTCCCGATGTTCCGCTCGCGAAACCAGAATCGAGAACTTCTTTGATATACTTATATTCATGCTCATCAAACCGCCACGATAAGTTACCCATGTTTTTCCTCCGGACTACAGAGTTCAGACTGATATTTTTCTAAAATTGCTTCTACAATTAGCCAGTCAACAAAATCATCTATCTCGTAATTCTGCCATCGCTCAATCTCATAATACAGTGCATTTTGGGCATATATAGTTTTTTCTTTTTTTAACGAACTTACCCGAGTAAGGTAAAGCACACCATAAGGGAAATAAGCAGGATCTAAATCTTGTCTTCGTGTCACCTTCTTCTTGGATTTAAGATAAGACTTTAAAAATCTTCCCTCTTTTCGCTTAATAATCGAAGGATGTTCAAGGTGGACTTCACCAATACTGATCACTGCTCCAGCTTGTCTATAATTTCCCAATTTTTCAATACCACGATCGATATCTCCATTTTTTCTTAATGGGGATGTAGGTTCAAGAAGGGCAATAAAATCAAAAAATTCATTCTTCTTTTCAAAAAAGGACAGTGCATGAAACATTGCATCAATAGTTTTGGCCTTGTCTGTCGCTAAATATTTTGGTCTTAGAAATGGAACTTCGGCTCCAAACCTTTGGCTGACCCTTGCAATTTCAGGATCATCGGTTGAAACAAGAATACGATCAAAATAGATTGAAGACCGAGCCGCAGCTACAGTCCAAGCAATTAAGGGATAACCGCATATTTCTTTGATATTCTTACCAGGAAGTCCTTTAGAGCCTCCTCGCGCAGGGATAAATCCTAAAATTTTTAGTCCTTTAAACATGGTCGCCTTTTTTCATTAATAAACTAACATTCTTTTTGTATTCCTCCCACTGACCAATATCTGCATATGATTTTTCACTGACTGGATAGACTCCCACATTTCTCTTTTCCCTTAAAAGTATATTTATGAGATCTGTCATATGAAAAAACCCCTTGGGAATATATCGCAGTATTGATTTATCTAAAACATAGACACCGGTATTAATTGTAACATCATACGATGGCTTTTCTTTCAAGGCCTGGATAATGCCATGGCTAGTAAACTCGATCACTCCGTATGGCAACACATGATGTTGAAGAGAACCCAATATTGTAAGTACATTACCATTTTTGTGATGATAATCAATCAAGTCAGGATAATTGGCCTGAACGATAACATCACAATTAGAAACAATGAATGTTTCAGGGAATTTTTTTGGTAACAGCCTTAAACTACCCGCCGTACCCAAAAACTCTTTTTCCCAAATGTATGAAATTTGATATGCCAATTGTGCGTTATCAAAATATGATTTTATCATCTCACCTTTAAAATTAACGACAATGTAAAAATGATCCACAGCGTATTCATAAAATTTCTGTAAAATCATTTCAATTATGGGTTTTTCTCCAATAGGTATTAGCGCTTTGGGAAGAATGTGGGTAAACGGGACAAGACGATTTCCTTTACCACCAGCCATGACTACAAGTGGACAACTTAATTTTTTTTTATTTTTTTGTTTTTTCTGAAACAGAAAATTCCAGGTGACGAGTTCAACGACTCGTTTTTTAGAATCCACCATGGGGATAGCATCAATTCTGCGGCTGATCATAATCCCTTTGGCTTTTTCCAAGCTATCCCCTTGCATGATAAATATTGGATTTGGATTATAACAATCTTGAACGATCCCATTGATCGAACCCTTTTTAAGAATGTGTCGGCGGATATCACCATCTGTAAGTACTCCCTTTAAACAAGAACTTCGATCAACGACTACTAAAATTTTTTCAGATCCCTGATCCATCCGCCTCAAGGCCTGCATCAAATCATGATCTAATCCGATTAATAATTTATCGATTGAAGTTTCTCTCAATGCGAATCCTTATATTAAATTAATAATTAAGAAAACCAGTAAAAAACAAACCGCAAATAGGAAACATAGCAATTAACCGTTAAATAATGTTTTTTGAAAAATCTTTATATTTAGTTCTGTGATCATCAGCGATTTGGCACTAAATGATAGGTTCTTAGCAGTTATGTCCTAAAGTACTTTCAACCGGTACCTGTCTCCCTCATTCTCAAATACAAAAGACAGGAATTTTTTCTATGCGTACCATAACAACGCGAATTCAATAGAATAGATTTTTTTAATAGATGTGATTCAACTATAATAGAGACCGATGATAAACCTTCGTTTTTGTGATCTATCAATTCATAAGGTTTCTTTTATTATATAAAAACTTTCCGCGAAAGCACACCCTGACATAGCACCCCGAAACGCAGATAATGATTTAACATTAACTATACTCCTTGGAAAAGGAACCGCTCCTATTTCAGATCGATAAATTTTCAAGATTTCTAGTTTTTTTTTGAGATAGGGTGAAATATCTGAAAAACTGTTTGGAACAAAGACATTCTCGGTTAGAGAAGGGGAAAATTCTGTCTCGGAAATAGTTTCATACATTAAAACCTTCTTAATAGATCCGAATCTAAACCACTTACAACAACTCAATACCGCTTTAAAGACATAATAATGGTCCGAGTGCGAATCCGATCTGTTCGGAACATAGACCCATTCCGGCTTTATTTTATGAAACACGTCACCGACTTTGGCGATAATATCTTTCAATGGTACTTGATCCAACTGACTGGTCGGAAAATCCAGTTCATGAATAGATTTGAACCCGTACGCCTGAGAGACCTTAGCAATTTCTTTTTTTCGCTGTCGAACCCGTTTTTTTGAGAAACCTTCATTTTCAAACATAGCCGTAACAATCAACCAGTGAATAGCATCGCCGGCCTTTTTATGTTTGAGAATTGTACCCCCACAACCCAACGTTTCATCATCCGGATGAGGTGCAACAAAAATAATATTTTTTATAAGTAATCTCCTACTTTAGGAAGCTGTTTCAACTCATGTTCGATGACTTCTACTGCTCCATTGCCACATTTTATCATAAATCTCCGATTCGTATTATCCACGCTTAATACTTTCCCTGGCTCAAAATGTTCTGGAATATGATCCAAACTTTCCCGGACTCTCCATACTTTTATTTCTCGTGACTCCAGGACCATGTGTGCCCCAACATATGGTCGTGTCAAACCGCGGACCAAATTATAGATAGAACGTGAAGACAATCGCCAATCTATTTTTCCATCGATCTCGCTACGTTTCCTCCATGTATTGGATAATCTGAGATCTTGTTTGATTCTTACAAATTGCTCTCGCTTTAACTGTGGAACAAATTCCTCTATTTGGTGAAGAGCTGAATCTGTAATTTTAGTATATAAGCTTTGCGCATTATCCTCATAATCAATCTGGATTTCCTTTTGAGAGAGGATGTCTCCACTGTCAGCTCCTTCATCCATAAAAAAGAAAGTCGATCCGGTCTTTTTTAGTCCAAGGACCAATGCCCAAACGATTGGATGTCGACCTCGATTTTGTGGAAGAAGAGCTGGGTGAAAACCGATAACTCCCCTTGGCGCTAAATTCAAAAGGTCTTTTTTAAGCAGTTGGGACCATCCAAAACAAAAAACAACATCTGGCTTCTTTTCCATGCACCAATTAATGCACAAATTGTCATTAATATTTTTTGCATAGTAAACAGGAACTCCCCTTCTCATTGAAATTTCACCTAAATCAGAAAAATCGGAGTGAAACAGAGAACTTTTTTGCGTAACGACTCCCACAACACTTTCCTTTAGATCAAAAATTTTCTCTAGCGCCTTTACGCTAAAAAGCACTGTTCCGATAAACAGGATCTTCATGCTCGGAAGTTTAAATCATAAAAATGTTTTTTGAGAATAACCTCGCCCAATTGTAATGATTTAATCTTGTTTTTAATTTTTTTGGATGTGTTTTTTTGATAATAGGGATTCAACAATTTCGATATCGATTTCTGAAAAATACGACTAAACCCTTTCTGAATCGCACTTAAAATACTTTGCCGCATAGGTTCGCAATTAATGACGGATTTCGGCATAATTCTGTTCTTTTGGCGATCTCCGATGTTGATAGTTGGAATTTTAAAAGAAGGCACTTCAATAATTCCACTTGAAGAATTTCCGACTACCATATCAACCTGCTTGAGCAAGCTGAGATAGCGGAGTCGACCCAAATTAGTAAATGAGATTGTCCGTTGCTTGTTTTTCTGTACGTAATGGTCAATCAGAGTGGAAATAATTCGACCCTCAGTATCTGAATTAGGCTTTGTAAATACAATAAAAACATCCTCTAATTCATCTAAAACATTCAGCAATATTTTAAATTGTCTGCCCGCAGTATTCTTCTCTAACGTAACTGGATGGAATGTCACCAGAATGTTTTTTTCAGCAAAGGGCCTTTGTAGAAAATTCTCCATCTGACTTCTGCTCATTAACTTTAAACGATCTAAATTCTCTAATCCGGGTGCACCATAATTAAAAACACGGCCCGGATGTTCTCCCATTTGGATAACACGCTTGCGGTAAAGATCTGTTGAAACGAAATGGAAATGCGACATTTTTGTTACTGCGTGTCGAATCGGCTCATCAATTAAACCTTCGGTCGATTCTCCTCCATGAATATGAGCAATTGGGATTCTTGCTACAACTGCCGCCGTACAGGCCGCCAAGACCTCAAAACGATCTCCAAGAACAAGCAGCAGATCCGGTTTTAAACGAGAAAAAGAATCTGCGAATCCAAGGATTCCGATACCAATGGATTTGGTAATCCCAACAGGTGAGTCACTCGACAATAACATTTCTACTTTTTCATTGATTGGATATCCGTCCCTTTTAATATATTCTATGGTCATCCCAAATTCGGGAGACAGATGCATTCCCGTAACAATGACTTGTAATTGAAGTTGAGAGTCATCACGAATTTCTTGCATGATCCAGCAAAGCAACCCATACTCAGCACGAGTACCTGTAATGACACAAATTTTTTTTCTTTTTGTTGATTTCATCAATTCAGTAGTCCTTCTCAATTGATTAAATTTCTATTAACTCATCGCTCTGAAATTCTCTACGGGCTTTTTTACCTACCACATCATCCCACAACATCGGACTAATACCATTTCTTGGACGTTTAGTGGTAATATTATTTTCGCTAAAGCGTTCTCCTTTATGGATTAACTGAGCCGCCACAATGCTTTTTCTAACGATCGAAATATTCTTCAGTTCTGATAATGAGGGTTTCTTTATTGGGGATCCCAAAGCTTGTTCAATATGCCGGATTGATCTTACCATTTCTTTTAATTCTTCCACTGAAAGCGAAGCTTGATGATCCGGACCCGGGAGATTTTTATCTAGGGTAAAATGTTTTTCAATAATTTCTGCTCCTAGAGCGACTGCGGCAATCGGTATTTCAATACCTGAGGTGTGATCGGAATAACCGACCGTTAATTGTAAAGCATTTTTTAAAGTAATCATCGCCCTCAAATTTACATCTACATAAGGGGTCGGATACTCTGTATTACAGTGCAAGAGAGAAATTTTTTCACGGATTGTTCCGTTTTCCGAAAGTATTTGAACTGCGGATTCCACTTCGCCAAGGGTAGCCATGCCAGTAGAAAGAATAATTCTTTTATTATAACGGCCTACTTTTTTAAGGTAGGGCAAATTGTCGATTTCTCCAGAAGGAATTTTAATGATTTTGAGTCCAAGCTGCTGTAGCCAATCAACACTTTCTAAATCAAATGGGGAGGAAAGAAATTGTATTTTTCTCTTTTTCGAGTAGTTGAACAATTCAACATGGGCTTTTCGATCTAATTCTAATTTCTTGATCATATCCAGTTGAGATTCATCTGCCTTAGTTGTAATCTTTTGATATGCAGCCTTTTTTGCAAACCGACTCACCAGTTTCTCTGCTCTAAAGGTCTGAAATTTCACAGCATCGGCACCAGCCTCTGCTGCAACATCCACTAATTTTTTGGCAAGAAGTAAATCACCATTATGATTCACTCCAGCTTCAGCAATGATATAAACCCGATCCAATTTCATCTTTTATAGTTTCCCTGTCACTTTAGCAGGAACTCCTGTGACTAAGCATCGATCAGGAACATTATCAATTACAACAGCTCCCGCCCCAACAACCGATTCTTTTCCAATACGCATGCCTTGAATCACCGTACTGCCAATCCCAAGAAAGGCACCTTCCTCCACTCGGACCTCCCCTGCTATTCTAACGCCTGGACATAAATGCACATGATCTTCGATGCGACAATCATGTTCCACCAATGCCCCAGTGTTAACGATGCAATTCTTCCCGATTTGGGTGTGTACATTGATAAAAGTATGATCGAAGATAACCGTCCCTACTCCGACAGAAACTCCCAGACCAATAGACGATCGGTCTGAAATGATGGTACCGAAATGATAGCCCATCTTATTCAATGTTTCAAATATTCGTTTCCTTTTCTCATTGGTCTTAACGCTACCCATTGTAATAATGAGATCATAATCCGATCGCGAATACTCCGCCAAGTCGACATCTGACCCGATAACTGAAACACCAAGCAACTGACTATTTCGTTTTTCCGGTAAATCAATGATTCCCGCCACCGGAAGATTCATTCTCAGTACCATCTGAAGAACTGATTTACAATGCCCCCCTCCACCCATAAATAAAAATTTTGTCAACTTATTTCCCTTTACTCCGATTCCTGATCACTTATATGGTGTACAGGTACTTCTTTTAACCGCTCGGCTAGAAAAACACTCGAAGGCAATTCAATCATTCTAGAGCGGATTTCTTCTGCGGTTGAAAGATCCATTTTGGGACAATGCTCATACATTTTTAATGTATGCATTAATGCCCAAACCGGTCTGGTCGAAATCCCGCTTTCATTCGCCTTCTTCAAAATTTCATCCCGTAATTTATAGAGATGACCCTCCAGAATGATCGCGTTAAGCCAGCAGTTACTTTGATTCCCATCCGCATCGGTAAAACAACGGATTCCGGGGATGTGTTCAAATGCCCGCTGGTATTGTTCTCTCAACAGTCTCTTTTCTTTCAGGAAAAAAGGTAATTTTTCTAGTTGTGCACAACCTAAAGCAGCATTCAAATTAGGCATTCGGTAATTATAGGCCGTTTGGTCATGGACAAAATCCCAGAGGTGTGAAACTTTAGCTGTAGTGGTAATATGTTTCGCCTTTTTCGCCAGTACTTCATCCTGTGTAAGAATAATCCCCCCACCTCCGGTGGTAACAATTTTGTTACCGTTAAAACTGATGACTCCCATGAATCCTAAATTTCCGACATGTCTCTGCCGATATAAAGATCCAAGAGCCCCTGCCGCATCCTCAATCATAACGATATTATATTTATTACAAAGCTTGACCAAAGGTTCAAGCTCAGCCGGTTGACCTAACACATGGACCGGTATGCAAGCCCGCAGACAGCGTCCGGTCCGTTTATTGTAAGTCAAACCATCCCTGCGGATTTCAGCATTTTTTTTTAAGTATTCCTCAAGTTTTTCTGGAGAAATTCCAAGGGTTCTCCATTCACTATCCACAAAGTGCGGAGTTGCATCGCAATAAGCCACGGCATTCGCCGTAGCAACAAAAGTAAGAGTGGGAATAAGAACTTCATCTTCTGCCTTCACACCCGCCAGTAGCAGAGAAATATGTAAACCAGCAGTGCCATTAACTACGGCAATAGCATGAGCCGCTCCTGTAAAGGCGGCAATCCGAGTTTCAAATTCCCCCACAAATTTTCCGATAGAAGAAACATAATTGGTATCTAAACACTCCTTAATATATTTCCATTCATTACCAATAAAGAACGGCTCATGGAGCGCTGCAGGCTTTTGCAATACCTCCTTTAGAATCAAAACGATTTGATCAGATATTGTAGACATCGCTTTTATACATTTTCAAATAAACAGGATTCGTAAACCAATTAATCGTCTTTTCAAGTCCTGCAATAAAACCCTCACGACCACCATAATCGGGTTCCCATTTTAGAATATTAACTGCCTTGCGATTATCCGCCCATAATCGTTCAACTTCACTTTTATCCGGACGCAAGCGCTGTTTTTGGGACACAATTTTAACTTTTTTTTTCATCAAAAATTGAACAATCTTGGCAGTTTCACCAATTGAAATTTCAAAATTGCTTCCGATGTTAAATACTTCACCCACAGCCTTGTCGCATTCTGCAACCGCTAAAAAACCACGCACGACATCCTCAACATAATTAAAATCGCGAGTAGGATGTAACGCTCCTAAATGAATCGACTTTTTCCCGTTGTTGATCTGTGTGATAATGGTCGGAATGACTGCCCGAGCTGATTGCCTTGGACCATAAGTATTAAAAGGACGAATCACTGCAATCGGGACTCCGAAAGAACGGTAATAAGAAAGCGCGATTTGATCCGCACCTATCTTGCTGGCCGCATAGGGAGATTGCCCCTGCAGAGGATGTTCCTCTGTTATTGGAACAATCTGGGCTGTTCCATAGACTTCACTAGTGGATGTAACCACTACTTTTTCAATACCTAATTCACGGGCCGACTGGACGACATTTAATGTTCCGATTACATTCGTTTCAACATAGCTTGCTGGTGAATAATAAGAAAACGGAATGGATATGAGAGCTGCTAAGTGAAGGACAACCTGACATCCCTGCATCGCTGTTTTAACTCCGACCGGATCTCTTATGTCTCCCAGGAAAACCTCTAGTTTCGATTTCTGTTTAGCTTCCAGATAATCTAGCCATCCCCAAGAACCAAAGGAATTGTAAAAACAGAATGCTTTGACTTTATAACCCCTGTTTAGTAAATATTCAGTAAGATGGCTTCCAATAAATCCGTCCGCACCGATTACTAGAATTTTTTTATTAATAAGATTCATTTTCTTTTTAGGTTGTTTTACTAAAAACACGTCAAAGTAAACGCAAGCTTATACCCAAAAATATAAAAAATTTAAATTCGTGGACCTCCTAATGACATACCAGGGCTTCCACTTAACAAGATATTATTTTCTTTTATAAATTTTAGAATTGCATCAACTGACTGGGAAGGAGTCACGAGGTCACTTTTAATTACAATTTCAGGTTGCAAAGGTTTTTCATATGGCGCGTCAATTCCAGTAAAGTTTTTGATTTCTCCGGCTTGAGCTTTTTTATATAGCCCCTTGGGATCTCTCTCCATACATACATCAAGTGGACAATCAACAAAAACTTCAACAAAATCATTCCTTTCTAAAATTGAGCGAACTCGATCTCGATCATTTCTATAAGGAGAAATAAAAGATGCAATGACAATAATTCCTGCACGACAAAAAAGTTTTGAAATTTCGCCAATTCTTCGAATGTTTTCACGTCGATCTTCTTCGCTAAAGCCAAGATCACTACTTAATCCATGTCTAAGATTGTCACCATCAAGTAGAGCAGTTTGACATCCGAGATTAAACAATCTATATTCCAGTTCCACCGCGATAGTAGATTTTCCCGCTGCAGAAAGTCCAGTTAACCAGATTACTACCCCCAAGTGTCCATTCCTTTTATGTATGGCATCTTCATCCACTTTGCCATAGTGCCAAGTAATATGTTGGCTTGTAATCTTATCATTTATATCTAGTTTTTTTTTCTTGTTCATAAACACATCCTTCTCTAAAGCATTAAATTGAGATACAACGAATATTCACCACAAGCTTCACCCAATTCGATATTTTTATTTTTACCGTGGTAATCGGATCCCGCAGTAATAATCTTGTTTTGCGACTGGATGAAATTAATATAAAATTCACAAAGCCGTTTATTTTGGGTTTTATTAATTTGGAAAGGAGAACTATAAGGACGATTTTTATGGTATAAATAATACCCTTCTGCGCCGTCAAACCCATATTTAAAAGCCTTTTTCATTAACCGGATCCCATTATTCTTATTTGGTGGTTTTCCGTTTGAGACCCCTGGATGAGCTAGTACTGCTTTACCCCCAAAAGAATGGATAATCTGGACAGATTCACACATTGTAATCGCAAACGGAAGTGGGACATCGGCCTTCATTCCTGCTCCCAGATATCGATCAAATACTTCCTGCATATTGCGAAATTGACCTCTGTTTTTTCTCATAATTACTTTAGCGATATGTTTTTTCCCACAGGCCGCCTCCTTTCCAGCTTCATGAACAACTTCAGACAAATTTATTTTTATTTTTTCTTTGTTAAGAATATTAATAATTTGTTTAGTCCTCTCAATCCTTGCATCTTTAATTTTTTGGCATATTTTTCTTAATCCCTGCACTCCATTAAAATACTTTTCTAAATCAGTGAAGTATCCTAAAACATCAATGTCCCTTAACTCTTCTTCATCCGCCACAGTGAATTCTATTCCTGGAATAGTAAGCACATTCATCCCTTTGGCAAACTTTAAAAACTCTTCATTACCGTCAACCGTATCATGATCGGTCAAGGCGATTACCTTTAGCCCTAGAGCCTCTGCTCTTTTCACAATTGATCTGGGAGGATCCGTTCCATCCGAAAAATAAGAGTGAGTTTGTAAATCGATTTTGCCTCGCTTATTATTTAGGGAAGAACGGACTTTCATATGTAACTTTTACAAAGTATCAACGATTTTCCTAACAATATAACGAATCCTCTCATTTGTTAATTCCGGATACAACGGCAAACTCAAAACTCCTTCAAACGCCCGGTAAGATACCGGATAATCCTGCGGCTTGTAATGATATTTTTTTTTGTAAAATGAGAATAGATGGAGCGGAATAAAATGGACACTGCATTTGATGCCTTTTTGCTGTAAATATTGAAAAAGTTCATCCCGTTTAATACTGGAGTTTTCTTTCAACCGTATTGTATACAAATGCCAAGCATGTTGACAGTGAGGCAGTTCCACAGGACAAAGAAGCTGGGGCTGATCTTTCAAAAGAGATTGATATAAGCGGGCAATCCTTCGCCTTTGATGATATAAGCGATTTGCCCTCTTTAATTGAACAACTCCCAATGCTGCCAGAATATCCGGCATATTGTATTTATAACCCCGATAAAGGATATCATATCTCCAGTTTCCTTTTTGACCATAACGCTGCCACCCATCCCGGCTAATCCCATGCAAACTTAAGGAACGAATCTTGTCAGCCCATTCTTTTCGATGGGTCGTCAGCATACCTCCTTCACCTGTAGTAATACATTTATTGGCATAAAAACTAAAGCATGTCATGTCGCTAATTGTTCCGATAAAGCGATCCTTGTAAAGAGCTGGAAGAGAATGGGCGGCATCCTCAATTAGGATTAATCCATATTTTCGACACAATTTTTGAATGGACCCCATTTCACAGGGATGCCCCGCATAATGAACCGGTATAATAGCACGGGTTCGCTTTGTGATTGCCTTCTCAATTTTTGTTTCATCAATATTTAGAGTGTCCCAGCGTACATCGACAAACACGGGCTTCGCGCCGAAATATTCTACAACCTCCGCCGTTGCTGCAAAGGTAAAAACCGGAACGATAACCTCATCTCCGGATTGCAAACCAATACAGTCCAACGCCAAATGTAATGCCGCCGTACAGGAATTAAGAGCCACAGCATGAGTCGCACCGGTAAATTTTTTAAAATTTTCTTCAAATTCATTAACTTTAGGCCCTGAGGTAAGCCAATGAGAACGCAGAACTTGGGCAACCGATTGGATATCCTTTTTAGTAATAGACGGTCTAAAAAAAGGAATAGTTGGATTTAATTCCAAAAAATAACTTCCTTTTCTAATTTTATTCCGAATTTACGCAAGACACGTTTCTGAACTCGCTTAATCAGAATTTTGACGTCTTGGGCGGTTGCATGGTTGCGGTTAATAATAAATCCGGCATGTTTTAAGGAGACTTCCGCCCCTCCGACCCTCATCCCTTTACAGCCCGCTTCCATGATAAGCCGGCCGGCATAATTCTTGGGGGGTCTCTTAAAAACACTCCCTGCACTCGGAAATTCCAAAGGCTGCTTGGCTGCCCTCTGTAATTTTAGTTCTTTCATTTTGGATTTTATCTCTCGGGTTTTACCCCGTTTTAGTTTTAATTCCGCCTCCAAAATAATCCACGGGTATTCTTTAAAAATACTTTGCCGGTATGAAAATTTTAACTTTTTTTTATCTATCCATCGAATCCGCTGATGATGGTCAATAACCTTAACGCGCTTAACCACATCCTTGATTTCTCCTCCATATGCGCCGGCATTCATATAAATTGCTCCACCCAAAGAACCAGGGATATCATTTAAAAATTCGATTCCGCTCAATTCTTGCTTTAAGGCCAAATTTCCTAAAGTCTTGTTTAAACAACCTGCCTGCGCATAAATGCTACCCCCTTTCACCCAAGCCTTGGCAAATTGATGATCAATTTTAACCACTAGGCCTCGAACCCCCCGATCATCAACAACCAGATTTGTGCCATTCCCCAGAATACGAAAAGGGATCCGCTGCGTTTCAGCAAATTTCCGGGCAACTACAATATCCTGATAATTTTGAGGAACCACGAAAAGCGATGCGGGTCCTCCGATTTTAAATGAGGTATGATGTGACAACGGTTCATCGATTCGGATTTTACCCTTTACACTTTGAAAAAAAGCCAAGAGGGAGTCCTTGAATTTTTTTTTGACTTCTCTCGGAGCGACTCTTTTCGTCATGATAAATCCCTATGGAGAATTTGAAGCTTTTAATTTTAAATATTCCCGGGACAGTTCCGCCTCTTCTGATTTCGGGAACTTTTCAAGAACTTGCTCAAAACTCTGTTTTGCTTTTGCCAACTGATTCATATTTTTGTAAACCAGCC
>Ga0247727_10003716_pt1 | contig 33393 bp, 31 predicted proteins | sample WisWelCaveWW1625_FD_202498 | JGI IMG/M metagenome (GOLD analysis project Ga0247727, IMG submission 202498) | Biofilm microbial communities from Wishing Well Cave, Virginia, United States - WW16-25 | ecosystem: Environmental > Aquatic > Deep subsurface > Groundwater > Cave microbial mat | place...
AAGACGCGTCACTCCTGCGCGGGCGCGCGACGTTCGTCGACAACATGGCGCCGCCGGGAACGGTGTACGCCGTCGTCGTCCGCAGCCCGTACGCCCACGCCCGCATCAAGTCGGTGAACCTCGAGACCGCGAGGGCGGCCGAAGGCGTCGTCGGAGCATGGAGCGGTGCCGATCTGGCCGACGACTGGGCGGGCTCGCTTCCCTGCGCCTGGCCCGTCACCGAAGACATCAAGATGCCGCCGCACTACCCCCTTGCGAGCGACGAGGCCCGCTACCAAGGTGACGGCGTCGCCGTCGTCGTTGCGGAGAGCCGCGCGCGCGCCAAGGACGCGGCGGAGCTGGTCGAGGTCGAGTACGAGCCGCTGGATGCGGTCGCCGGCGTCGAGAAGGCGCTCGAAGACGGCGCTCCCCTCGTCCACGAAGACCTCGGCACGAACGAGTGCTACGTCTGGAAGCTCGACTCGGGCGACGTCCAGGCCGCTATCGACGCAGCCGACGTCGTCGTCACACGCCGCTACTTCCAGCCTCGCCTGATCCCGAACGCTATCGAGCCGCGGAGCGTGATCGCGCAAGCGAGCCCGAGCGGAATCACCCTCTGGTCCGCGACCCAGATTCCGCACATCCTCCGGTTCGCCCTCCAGATCGTCTTGGGGATTCCCGAGTCGAAGATCCGGGTCATCGCCCCGGACGTCGGCGGCGGCTTCGGCTCCAAGCTCGACGTCTACGCCGAAGACGCTCTCGCGGTCGCGCTCGCACGACGGCTCGGTCGGCCCGTGAAGTGGACGGAGGAGAGAGCCGAGAACTACCAGGCGACGATCCATGGGCGCGACGTCGTCCATGAGCTCACGTTCGCCGCTACGAAGGACGGCACCATCACGGCGGTCAAGTCCGACGCCAAGTGCGCGATGGGCGCCTACCTCCAGCTCGTCACGCCCGGCATCCCACTGCTCGGTGCCTGGCTCTACTCCGGCCCGTACGAGATCCCGAACTACAGCGTCACCTTCACCGGTGTGTTCACGCACACGACACCGACGGACGCGTACCGAGGCGCTGGCCGGCCGGAGGCGACGTACGTTCTCGAGCGGACGATGGATGCGCTCGCACGCGAGATCGGCATCGACCCCGTGGAGCTCCGCCGCCGCAACTTCGTCAAGGAGTTCCCGCACACGATGGCCTCGGGTCTGACGCTCGACTCCGGCGACTACGAGGCGTCGCTCGACCGGCTGCTCGAGATGCTCGACCTGGATGCGATCCGGGCCGACCAAGCGGAGCGTCGAGCGCGCGGCGACGCGAAGCAGATCGGGGTCGGCTTTTCGACGTACAACGAGATGTGCGGCCTCGCTCCCTCCCGAATCCTCGGCGCGGTCCGCTACGCCGTCGGCGGCTGGGACTCGGCGACGATCCGCTTCCAGCCGCTCGGCTCTGTGCAAGTGGTCACCGGGACATCGCCCCACGGGCAGAGTCACGAGACGACGTGGGCGCAGATCGCCGCGGACCGCCTCGGCGTCGACGTCGACGACGTCGAGGTCCTGCACGGCGACACCGCGGTGTCCCAGCTCGGAATGGACACGTATGGCAGCCGCTCGCTCACGGTCGGGGGCATCGCGCTCTGGAACGCCGGCCAGAAGATCATCGACAAGGCGCGCCAGATCGTCGCGCACCAGCTCGAGGTGTCGGAGGACGACCTCGAGTTCGCGGACGGGACGTTCAGCGTCAAGGGCTCGCCCGACCAGACCATGGGGATCAAGGCGGCCGCGTTCGCGGCCCACGCGGCCCATAACCTCCCGGACGGCATGGAGCCAGGCCTCGAGGCGACGGCCGTCTTCGACCCGCCGAACTTCTCGTGGCCCGCGGGGGCCCATGCGGCGGTGGTCGAGGTCGACACCGAGACGGGCGACACGCGGCTCGTTCGGTACGTGGCCGTCGACGACGTCGGCACCCCTGTCAACCCGATGATCATCGACGGTCAGGTGCACGGCGGCATCACGCAGGGAATCGCCGCCGCGCTGTACGAGGAAGGAGCCTACGACGACGACGGCAACCTGCTGACGACGACGATGGCGACCTACCTCGTGCCGTCTGCGGCGGAGCTGCCCTCGTACGAGACCGACCGCACGGAGACGCAGGCGGACAACCCGCTCGGGGCGAAGGGCGTGGGGGAGACGGGCACGATCGCGGCGGCGCCCGCCGTGATCAACGCCGTCGTCGACGCGCTCTCACACCTGGGTGTCACCGACGTTCAGATGCCAGCCACGCCGGAACGAGTCTGGCGCGCGATCGAGGAGGTGAGGCGGTGATTCCCGCAACGTTCGACTACGAGGTTGCCGAGAGCGCCGAGCACGCGATCGCGCTCCTCGGCGAGCGGGAGGACGCGAAGCTGCTCGCCGGCGGACACTCGCTCCTGCCCGCGATGAAGCTGCGAATCGCGCGTCCCGCGCTGCTCGTCGACGTCGGACGGCTCGGCGAGCTGTCGTACGTGCGCGACGCGGGAGACCACGTCGCGATCGGGGCGCTCACGCGGCACAAGGACGTCCGCGATGCGGCGCTGCTCGCAGAGCACTGCCCGATCGTGTCGCGCACGGCCGGGCACGTCGGGGATCCCCAGGTGCGGCATCGCGGGACGATCGGAGGGTCGCTCGCACACGGAGATCCAGCGTCCGACCTCCCGACCGTCATCCTGGCGCTCGACGCCGAGCTCGTCGTGCGGGGAGCGGGCGGGGAGCGAGTCGTCCCGGCCCGCGAGTTCTTCACGGGCGTCTTCTCCACGGCGATCGCTCCGTCAGAGATGCTCGTGGAGGTGCGGGTGCCGAAGCTTCCGGCCTCGACGAGCTCGTCGTACCTGAAGATGAGCCGTCGCGCTCAGGACTGGGCGACCGTGGCCGTCGCGGCGGTCGTCGAGCGGACGAACGGCTCGGCCAAGGCGTCGATCGGGCTCACGAACATGGGTGCGACGCCGCTTCGTGCGACGGAGGCCGAGCAGGCGATCGCCGGCGGCGCCTCGATCGAGGAGGCGGCCGCGCTCATCTCGAACGGCACCGACCCACCGTCCGACCACTCGGCGAGCGCGGAGTTCCGCCGTCATCTCGCCCGGGTGCTCGGCCGGCGCGCGCTCGAGGAGGCATCCGCGTAGAGGTCAGGTCTTGTTTATTGCACGCAGCGTGCGGCAAGCAAGACCTGACCCCAAGTTCCGGAGCCGCCCGCTGCGGCGAGCGGCTCCGGGGTTACAGATAGGTAAGTGTGTACGCGGGCTCCGGCACGGGCACCTGCTCGAGCGCGATGCGGAGCGCTTCGTCTTCGGTCATCCCGTCCTCGACGATGATGCGATGGCGAAGCACGTACGGCGCGATCTCGCGAACGTCCTCGACCGTCACGGCATCGCGCCCGTTAAGGCGTGTGTTCGCCTTCGCCGCGGCCGCGAGGTGGATGATCCCACGGGAGCTCACGCCCAGCTCGACACCGGGTAGATCGCGCGTCCTCCGCGCGAGCGCGACCATGTAGCGCGCGACCTCATCTGGGAGGTGCGTCGCGTTCAGCTCGATGCGGGCCTTGTCGAGCCCTACGACTCCCAGCAGCGGCCGGACCTCGCCGAGCATGTCCGGCGCGACACCGTTATGCGGAAGGTCGAGCATTTGGAACTCGCTCTCCGCGTCCGAGTACTCGAGTGAGATCTTGAAGAGGAAGCGGTCGAGCTGCGACTCGGGTAGCTCGAACACGTCGCGGTGCTCGTACGGGTTCTGGGTGGCGATCACGAGGAACGGATCGGGGAGGCGGTGTCCCTTTCCCTCGACCGTGACCTGGCGCTCCTGCATCGCCTCGAGCAGCGCGGCCTGCGTGCGCGGCGGTGTGCGGTTGATCTCGTCGGCGAGGAGCACGTTCGTGAAGACCACGCCGGGGAGGAACACCTTCTCTCCCGCGCGGATAGTGTTGACGCCCGTCAGCTCCGCAGGGGTCGTGTCGGGGGTGAACTGAATGCGCTTGAACATCGCGCCGAGCATGTGCGCGGTCGCGCGGCCGAGCAGGGTCTTCGCGCTTCCGGGCGGGCCCTCGATCAGCACATGTCCGCGGGCGAGCGCGGCGACGAGCAAGAGCTCGACGGCCCGTTCCTGTCCGATGACGACCTTCGCGACCTCCACCTTCGCTTTCTCGCGCAGGTCGGTCAAGCTCTCGTAGGGAGCCTCCACCATAAGTGCCACAGTCCCAGTACCTCCCGTGTCCCTCTCCATGATCGCCGCGGAAGCTTACCGCTGCGCGGCGACATACCCTCGTAGCACTATGGGGGCTCGCCAAGAGGGCGTCAACCCGCCGGAAGTCGGGGAGGGCCTGAGCGGTTAGGCAGTAGTTGGCGCAATACTGGAATGCTCTTCAGTGCGCAAGAGCGGAATCTGCGATTGCAGATTCCGCTCGCGCAAGATCCCTGAAGGCGCCCGCTGCGCGGGCGCTCGCGCGGGATTCCGGTCGCGCAAAGATCCCTGAAAGCGACCGCTTCGCGGCCGCGGCGCTCCTCTTTGACATCAAGCCTCTACGCCAGCTCGACTGGCGAGAGGGGAGGAGGAACCTCCGTCGGCACTCCGGCCATCGCGTCCAGCAGCACCGCGTCCGGCGTCGTGTCGCCCGTGACGACGAGACGATGGCGGAGGACGTACGGCGCCATCTCGCGGACGTCCTCGATCGTGACGACGCGGCGCCCGTTGAGGCGGGCGTTCGCCTTCGCGGCACTCACGAGGTGGATCATCGAGCGGGAGCTTGCGCCGAGCTCGACGCCGGGAAGCTCGCGGGTGCGGCGACCGACGGCGACGATGTACCGGCCGACGGACTCCGGTACTTGGGTCGCGTCGAGCTCTTGGCGTGCCTTGTCGAGGCCGACGACGCCGAGCAACGGCCGGACCTCGCCGAGCATGTCGGGCGCGATGCCGTTGTGGGGGAGGTTGAGCATCGCCAGCTCGCTCTCCGCGTCCGCGTAGTCGAGCACGATCTTGAACAGGAAGCGGTCGAGCTGGCCTTCGGGGAGCGGGAAGACTCCCTCGTGCTCGTGCGGGTTCTGGGTCGCGATCACGAGGAACGGGTCGGGAAGCTTGTGCGCCTTGCCGTCGATCGTCACCTGGCGCTCCTGCATCGGCTCGAAGAGAGCTGCCTGCGTCCGCGGCGGTGTGCGGTTGATCTCGTCCGCGAGCAGCACGTTGGTGAAGACCGCGCCGGGAAGGAAGACGTGCTCGCCGGCGCGAATCGTGTTGCTGCCGTTCAGCTCCGCGGGCGTCGTATCCGGCGTGAACTGGATCCTCTTGAACGACGCGCCGAGCATGTGAGCGATGGCGCGTGCAAGCAGCGTCTTCGCGCTTCCGGGCGGGCCCTCGATGAGCACGTGACCGTGCGACACCGCGGCGATGAGGAAGAGCTCGACGCAGCGATCCTGTCCGATGACGACCTTCGAAACCTCGACCTTCGCGCGCTCCCGGAGGTCCGCGAGATCGTCGTACCTCTCCTCCAACATCAACGCCACAGTCGTTCCTTTCGCCTCGAAGGGTGCTTCTCCCGCCAGGAACAGCCGCATGCGGGCACGCCTCCTTATCGGCGGCTATCCTTGAAATGTCAATCACACATACGGGGGCGACCAGGTCTCGACGTGGTCGGTTCTCCGGCAGAGCTGCGAGCCGAGGTCGCCGGTTGGCCTCGTAAATCAACCGGCACCAAAGCAAGTGCGAACAAGAACGAACTCGCACTCGCCGCCTAGTCGAATCTAGGTAAGGCGACGCCGACCCGGGTTGGGCCCGAGGCCCGGGAGCCGGCGCCAACGATCGGGCTCGGCGCCGAGGGAGAGCCAATCGCCCAAAGCGCGACACTTCAGGATGGCTGGCTCGACGGTTGGTCGTTCGCGAACCGGCCGCCGGGCGAGATCAAGCGCGAACTACGCTCGTAGACGCTCTGTACGGTGCGACCGCGGACGCGGGTTCGATTCCCGCCGCCTCCACCTTAGGTGTCTTAATCGAACCAGCCAGCAGGGCGCCGAAAGGCGCCCTGTATGCGACATCGACGACCTTGCGGTCCTGGACGTAAACGGCCTCGAAGAAAGATTGGTTGTAGTGCCGTCGCTTGTGCGGCGCAGCGCTCCCGTAGGTCCGATCGCAGCGAGCGGCCAGCTCAAGCGCGACGTCGACGAGCTCCCGGGCGCCCTCGAGGCGTTCGGCGCTCTTGGTGACGTGCACCTCGGCCTCGGCAACATCCGCGTCAATTCTCGTCTGCTCCTTCTTAAGGAGCGCCAAGGAGATCGCGTCTTCGTAGTAGGCGCGCAGAAGCTTCTCCCGCTCGACCTCGAGCGTGGCGAGCCGCGTCTGCCACTTCGTCGTTGAGCGTCCCTGGCGGCGCTCGCGTTGCTCGATCTCGCGATTGAGCTTGTCACGGAGCCTGCGAACTTGGTTCTGCGTCGGCGGGATGTGCTCATAGAGCTCCTCGACTTGGAGCTCTGCGATTTCGGCCGGCACGTATCGCTCTCGGCAGTCAGTTCTTCGCTGGTGTGCGCCGAGGCAGAAGAAGTAGGGGAAGCGGCCCTTTGCGATTGTTGTGCAGAGGCGCGAGCCGCACGTGCCGCAGTAGAGCGTCCCCCGCAAGTAGTGCGCGTGCGTGCGACGCCGCTCGCCTGCGCGGTCGTGAAGTCGAAAGACCTCCTGCACCTGGTCGAACAGTTCGCGTATGACGAGAGGCTCGTGAATGCCCTCGTACTCGACGCCGTCCCAGGTGACTTTGCCGATATAGGCCGTGTTCTTCAGCATCTCCGCGAGCTTTGAGCGCGAGAGGGTCGTGCCACGACTCGTACGCAGGCCGCGTTCTGCCATCGCCTCGTGCAGTCGGTTGAGCGGCCAGTCGCCCGCGGCATAGAGCTCGAAGGCCTCTCGCACCAGCGGAGCCTGTTCCTCGTCGGGGACGATGATGGCTTCTCCGCGCCTGCCGTCGCGCGCAACTCGGACGTTCCGATAACCCGTCGGCGCTCGGGTCGACCATCCGCCTTGTTTGACCTTCTGAAGCTGCCCCTTGCGGATCTCCTGCGAGAGGTTGGCCGAGTAGAACTCGGCGATCGACGCGAGGATCCCCTCAACGAGCTTTCCGGAGGCGGACTCCTCGAGGCCTTCGGTTACCGACACGAGATCCACGCCGAGCTTCCGCATACGCGCTCGCACAGCGACGTGGTCTTCGAGGTTGCGTGCGAGCCGGTCGAGCTTGTGCACGACAAGACCGCGAATCGACTGTTCCTCGCCGAGACGCGTGAGCATGGCCTGGAACGCTGGCCGGTCGGCCGTTCGCGCAGACTCGCCTGCGTCGACAAACTCGTCGACGAAGGTCCAGCCGCGCTCGGCGATCAGGCGCACGCACGCCTCACGCTGTGCCGCGATCGAGTAGCCCTCTTCGGCCTGCTCGCGCGAAGACACACGCAGGTAGATGAGACAGCGACTCATTGCTTCGTTCCTTTCGCTGCGCGCGTCTGCGCGCGTTTCGCCTTCGGCGCAACAGACTGCTCGCGACTCGCGAGAAACTCGAGGAAGGCGAGCGCCTGCTCGATCCTCGTCGGCGAGAAGTTGTAGTGAGTCGCGAGGTAGCTCCGTGCATCGGGGAGACCCTCAGGGCCTTGCGGCAGGTAGCCCGCGTCACGGAGCACCCGATCAGCTGAGAGATCGAGTGCGGCGATGACACGCGTGAACTTGTCGAGGCCGACCTCGGCGAACTTTCCCGTCTCGAGGTAGTTGAGGTACGAGCGCGACAGCCCTGCCTGCTTCGCAAGGCTCGCAGCCGACATACCTCGTGTCTCGCGCACTGTGCGGAGCACTGCGCCGAGACGCTGGGCCTTGCTCTGCTCGCTGGCTTCGGTGCCCTTGCGTGGCGACGGATTGGACGTTGTGGACCGCTTCATGGCGACTTTAGAACTCTTTATCGGGGTCCTATCGAACCCCTCGTCGATGGTGGCTCGGGGGGCACGCCCTGTCAAGTCGAATGGACATTGTGGATAACTGGACCGGTGCACGTGTTGCAAGGATCCGTCGCGACCGCACGGGAGGGGTTGGTCGAACCGAAGAGTTACCCTGCGTAGCTCTCGTAGCGACGCCAGAGCCGCATTCGCTTGATGCGGTAGATAACGAGGTCTCCGCTGCACCCGTGCTCGCGCGCGATTTCGGCGGCTGAGCGATGAGCACCGACGTCGCGCTGGACCTTCTCCTTCGGAAGAATGAGAGCAGCCCCGAGATCGAAGGCCTCCGTTTCTTGGGACGGGTCGTACGAGCGTCGCAGAAACCCACCGGTCGGATCTCGCGTGATCGCGCACGGCTTGTGACCGAGCAGGTGATGGGCGAGTTCCTCCATCAACGTGGCCATCTGTCGCGTGCGGGGCCGGGCCGAGTTGAGCATGACAATCAACGTGACTTCGTCGGGGAAGCAGAAGGAGAACCCATCCCACGGCACCGCCTGGAGCTGTCGCGCGAGCCCGTCGGCGGGAAAGTCCTCGGGGTAGAAGACGTGAGCGGGAACCGCCTCGCAGAGGAGCCAGGGATCGAGCGGCGTGAGCTGGTCGAGACCTAGGCTGCGTCGAACAACGGCGGCCTGACGCTCGATGCGCCACTTGTCTTGGTACCGACCGCGGCTGTAGGCCATCGTTTCACCGGCCTCTGCCTCGTTGATGCTCCCGCGGCGTCCGCAGGTGCTCGTAGGCGACGCGGAACATCTCCGCGAGCGCCCCAGCGTCCTCACGGCTGAGCTCTTTGTCGGCGCGAAGGTGGAGCTCGATGGCCTCCAGAGTCGATGCACCTGAAGAGTGGACGAGCCGGTTCCGCTCCTCTTGCGAAGGCAGATCCAACGCTTCGTCGATGGGCATCTCCACCCAGCGGGCGAGCTTGAACAGGGTGTCCCGCTCGGGCAGGTAGTCGCCGCGCTCGACGCGCGAAAGGGTGGGCGCGGAGATGCCGATGACCTTTGCGGCCTGGCGAATGCTTAGGCCTTCCGCCCGCCGGTGAGCTCGCACGTGGTCGGCGAGCTGCTCGGGGTCGATGAGCGATCTTGTGCTCGGACTCGTCCCCGGACGTCGCCTCTCTCGCGGCATCGCCCTCCGCATTCTAGTCGCCCTGTTTCGCTCCTGCATCGCCGGTTCACTGCTCTCGCGGTTGCTATCATCCGTGAATCAGCGTTTCAGACCCTTTCCATCCAGCTTAGGAGGGAACTGATGTCCGAGAAGGACAAGCCCAACAAGATCCGGATCATCGTAGTCACGACCGCCGACGACCTCGACGACGAGTTCAATGTGCACTCGCCGGTGCGCGTCGTCTTCGAGCGCGCGCTCACGCTCGTCGGCGGCGAGGGTCAGGCGGACCAGTTCACGCTCGAGTACCAGAACCAGGCGCTCACCGATCTCGACCGCAAGATCGAGGACTACGCCGAGGAGCTCGGCTGGGGTGACGAGGTCGAGCTCGAGCTCGTACCCGCTCCCGTGGTGATCTAGAGCTTTGGCCTGGATGGAGGATGCGCTCGAGGACGCCGCGCCTGTCAGCCCGCGGCTCGCCCGGCGTCACGGCTGGGACCCGACTGTCGTTCGCAACGAAGACTCGGTCGACCTCTTCGTGCGTCTTCACCGCCGGAGCGAGGAAAAGACGTACGTGTTGCGGCTGCGCTACCTGGCCGACTGGCAGGTCGCAGGCCGGCGCGAGACCTTCGTCAACCCCGACGACCTGGGCGAGGAAGGTGTTCAGTTTTGGCCCCGAGGCGTTCGGGCTGTGAACCCCGACCACGTGCAGAACGGGGTGCACACGCCCGCGATCTGCATCCCGGGCGTCTGGGGCTACGACTCGGTCCTGCATCCGAACGAACCGCGGGAGGCGAGCGTGACCCGGTTCCTCCACGACCTCCAAACGGTGATGAACGAGTGAGCGCGCGTCGCGTTGCGTACCCGGTTTCCGGCTCCACCGCTCGCATCCCGCGCTCCCTCTGGCTCGCCGCGCTCGAGACGATCCGCCTCTATGGCCGTTTTTACTCCGAGGGTCTCGTGTACTTCGCCGGTGTCGTCGGGAGCCCGACCGATCTTGTTGTGACGAGCCTCTACCGCCTCCATCACCGACCCCAAGGTCATCGCGTCGAGGTCACGCCCGAGGAGTCGCGGCGCCTCGTGCGGCTCCTCCGCGAACGCGACGAGAAGCTCGTCGCGCAGCTCCACTCGCACGGCGGTCCGGCCTTCCACTCCGGGGGCGACGACGCCTACGCCACGAGCTTCCATCCCGGCTTCCTCTCGATCGTCGTCCCGCACTTCGGGGAGGGCGTGACGGAGGTCGTCCAGTGCGGCGTGTTCGAGTTCGTTGACGGCATGTTCCAAGAGCTCAACGCGACACAGGTCGCCGCCCGGGTCGCGCTCTTCGATGAGATCGTCGAGTTCGCTCCTGCGCCCGAGCCGCCTGCGAAGGATTCGTGGTGGACACGATTCGTCCGGAAACTGAAACTGACCGCAGCGAACGGGCGTTAGCCGAACTCGGCCTCGCCCTACCGCTCCGCTCGAGCGTCGTCGAGATCGAGGCGAGCGACGAGGCACTCGAGAGCCCGGCTGGCCAGAAGCTCGTCGTTCTCCTCGTCAACGTGCTCGCGCGGATGAAGGGCGTCGTCTCGGCGATCCACCTCCCGGGAGTCGGCGGCCAGAAGGTCGACGTGGCCGTCCCCGTTCTTGGCGAGTCGCTCGCCGACGGCATCGACTGGCTCGCCCTCTTGCTCAGCACGCACGGGAGCGAGCACAAAGCTCGAATCGAGTTCGGGTCGCATGAGGCTCCGACAGTCCGCGTCGCAGTCGGGCCGCAGAGGGACGGCGCGGTCATCGTCGGGGCCGATGCGTGGCGTGCCCTCCTCGGGCGCTACGCCGGTGAGAGCGACTGGCAAACGACCTCGCCATTCGGACCGGCGATGGCCGCCGTGATCGCGGCCGCCGAGGTGTTCAAGCGGCTCGTCGCCGCCAATGGCGGAACCGACTCAGGGCGCGTCTCTCTTCATGACCTCCGGTTCTCGCTCTTCAACTACGGAGTCGACGATGCGGCTGAGAGCGGGCCGGCCAACTTCAACCTCACCCTGCGGGACGTCGCGGTGCTTGGGTGCGGGGCGGGCGGAACAGCCGCGCTCTACGTGCTCGCAATGCTGCCGATGCTTGCCGGCGGCATCGCGCTTGTCGAGCCGAGTGTGCACAAGCCGTCGAACCTCAACCGCTATCTCATGGCCTCGGCCTGCGATGTCACCGAGCCGAGGCACAAGCTCGCGAGTGTCGCGGAACACCTCGCCCGATTCGCGCCGCGGCTTGCGCCGACCTTGTACCCACTTCCGTGGGAGCAGCTCACCGCGCCGCCCTGGACAACGCTCATCAGCACCGTCGACACCGTCGAGACGCGCTGGCAGATTCAGCGGCGTGCGGTTGCTGGGGCAGAGATCCTCGATGCCGCCGTGCTCGATCTCCTCTACACGGTCCTTCGCGTTGTGCCTGGCGGATGGTGTCTTGAGTGCAAGCATCCGTTCGACCCCCTTCTACCGCTGAAGCAGCGGTCTGCCCGCTGGGGCGTCCCGCTCGAAACCGCCCAGCAGTGGGAGGTCGATGACGTGGTCGTCACGGCAGAGATGATCGAGAGGCTTGCCCAGGTTCAGGGAATCCGTGCGGAGATGTACGCAATCCTCGATGGAAAGCGGTGGAACGAGGTGACGGAGATCATCGAGTGCGGCGAGACGCGATTGCGTGCTGACGTCCCAAGCCAGGCTCCGGTGTTGCCGCTGGCGACGACCGCGGCCGGAGTCGTGCTCGCCGCGGAGGTCGCAAAGCGCGAGATCGCTCCTGAGCGTCAGCTTCAGAACTGGCTTGCCCACGACCTGGGACGGACTCCCAAGCCGGGGATGTTGAGCCGCTTTCGCCAAAGACGGGAGGACTGCCCTCGTCACTAAGCGCGGCCCGCGCTTGAGGCGTGTTGCTAGACGTTGTAACGTTGGCCACCAAGCAACGCGGGTGTGTCGCTGCGGTGAGGAGGTGAGGCGTGCCCGTAAGGACCGGCCGTCACGTGATCGCGCCTCTCGTGTTCATCGTCGCCGCCGGCTTCATAGCTGGCGCAGGGCCGGCCACTGCGAGCCATGGTGGCGCATGGCATGTTCTTGACCGTGTGAGTGTCAGCGTCGTTGGGGGCGACGCGAATGGCGCGTCGGGTGCGTCGGCTATCTCTGGCGACGCACGGTTCGTTGCGTTCATCTCGGACGCCCGGAATCTCGTATCCGAACCAGCGGAACGATGCTGCGCTACAAACAGCAACGTCTTCTTGCGCGACCGGGTCGCCAATACGACCACTCAAGTCGACGTTGACGTCAATGGAGATGATCCCTCTCGCAGCGCCGAAGGAGGTGACTTCGGCGTGGACATCTCAAACGACGGTCGCTACGTCGTGTTCGCCTCAGATGATCCGAACCTCACGACCGACAGCGACACGAACGGCACGGGCGACGTCTTCGTTCGTGACGTCGTCTCGAAGACCACACGGCTCGTCAGCGTCGGCCTCGCCGGTGACGCGGCCGACGGCGCAAGCCTCGATCCCGCTATCTCCGCTGACGGCAGGTTCGTGGTCTTTGTGTCGCACGCGACCGATCTTGTCCCGGAGGTGATTCCTGGGCCTTCAGCAAAGGGCCGTGTCTACCGCCGCGACCTCGTTGAGGGAGAGACGGTCTTGGTCAACGTGGGTGTGGGTGGCACCGACCCGGACAGCGGCGGAGGCGGACGAGCCGATATTTCGGGTGACGGACGGTACATCGTGTGGCATGACAGCTCGACGAACCTCACCTCCGAGGAAGACGGAAACGGATCCCAGGACATCTTCCTGCGCGACATGCAGACGGGCGTCACGAGGCGGGTGAGCGTTGCCGCGGATGGCGGGACTCCGGATCGGGAATCGTTCTGGCCGGTCGTTTCCGATGACGGTCGTTACGTCGCGTTCTACTCCTCCGCGTCAAACCTCATCCCGGGGGGCGACTCCAACAACATGGAGGATGTGTACCTCCGCGACATGCTAACCGGCGAGATGAGGAGGCTAAGTATCGGCCTCGGGGGCGCGGAAACAGACGGAGGATCAGCATTTCCGTCTATGACGCCGGACGGTGGACTCGTCTTTTTCTACTCGTGGGCGACGAATCTCATTCCCGGCGACGGCAACGGTGTGGCGGACATCTTCGTGTGGGAGCGCAGCAGTGACGCGATCGATCGCGTCGCCGCCGCTGATGGGTCAGAACCCGATGGAGCTCCCATGACTCCGAGAGTCTCAGCCGACGGACGTAACGTCTCTTTTCACTCTGGGGCCACCAATCTCGTCTTCGGAGACGGCAACCAACTGAGCGATGTCTTCGTTGCTTTTCAGGAAGCTCCGCCGCCTCCGCCCGAGGCTGATCTCGCCATCACGAAGACGGATTCACCGGATCCCGTGGTTTCAGGCAACAACCTCACCTACACGATCACGGTCAAGAACAATGGTCCCGGCGATGCGACTGGGGTGGTACTCACGGATCGACTCTCTCCCCAAGGTGAATTGTTCGATGTAGAGTCGCCTCAGGGGAGCTGCAGCGGCGTCGCCGTTGTTACCTGCCAGCTCGGAGCTCTGGCGAGCGGCTCAGAGGCAACCGTGCAGATTGTCGCCACGCCAGCCGAGTCCGGAGAAATCCGCAACGCGGTAGAGGTAGCCGCGAACGAGTCCGACCCTGACCTTTCGGACAACACGGCGGTTGCGGAGACTCAAGTCGAGCCCGCACCGTTCGAAGAGCTCGCACTTCGCTTCGCTCCCATCTTGATTTTGGACTCGGAGGAGGCGTTCAGGCCAATCAGCCGAGCGCCCTATGTCGGAACGGCTGACCTGAGAACGCGCAGCTGGCGCACACAGGACGGAGGGGTTGACGACGCCACGCTTCCACAAGAGCCCAGGCTTCTACTTAGCGACTTGTCGCAGGTGCCGCTCGACTGTGCCTTCTCCAGCTACTTCGACTGCTACCACTTCCTCGATGTTGAGAGTCTAGATCCATCCATGGGCCATGGCACTCTGGACTACTGGACCCGTCAGGAAGAGCTGCTCGCCGATGGCTCGCCCATAACCGTCTACTGGCATGTTCACACCGACAAGTCGGGTGAAGTCCCGCTCACCGTGCAGTACTGGTTCTTCTATCTCTTCAATGACCTCACCGACGAGAACCTTGTCGGGAATAGACACGAAGCCGATTGGGAACAGATTACAGTTCGTTTTAATCGAAAGACTGTACCGATTAGTTTTGCCTATGCCGCGCACAATTCCACCGGTCAGACGCGCAGTCGGAACGATATGATCGCAGATGGCCAACTAATCGCCGAGCACCCCATCGTCTATGTCGCACGTGGTTCCCATGCGAGTTACTTCTCAATCGGTGAGCATACTGAAGCCTTCAAGAAGAAAGAGTGTGTCTTGGGTCTGCTATGCAAAGACTCGACCGATGGTCAAGGAGATGCACTCGCGGATCACCGCATTGAGTGGATCTGTTCAGGTGGCGAAGTGCGATCCACCAAGGAGTACATGCTTCGCGAGCTGAAAGAGCCGGTCTTCGCAGAGGGTGATGGAGACTACGGTTCCGGGAACTTCATTTCAGGTCTGCTCGTTCAAGGAGCCATCGCCACGGATCCACAGCGTCGCGCCGCCTGGATGGACCCGGTTGCCTTCGTCGAAAATGCGCGAGATGCTGTGAAAGGTGACCGGCCTGGGCTACCTTGTCCATAGCGGACATATTGCCAAGCTGTAATTGTGAAGTAGAATACGAATTGAACATCGCAGCGTCGAGCTGCCCTTCCTTATGGGATTTGTTCCTCGCCGTCGGCCTGATCGCCTGAGAGATGGTCGTGGCGTCACCCAAGTGCTTATTGGATTAATGAACGGCGCTTTCGTCACGGCGCCATACGTACTCTTCTTCGCGGTAGTCGCGGCCGCTTTCGCATGGTGGACCTGGTGGTGCGAGGAGTGGTCCGGAATCTTGGGGATGGGGGCGGTCATGTGGTCCGTATGGGCCGTGCTCGCGAGGAGAGCCTGGCGCGGCAAGACCGCATCGCTCTTGGGAAGTGTGGCCGCGATGGCCCTGGGGAGTCTTGTCGTGTTGGTTGGATCCACGGCCACGTGCTGGTTCGCGTACCCACCATTCTCGTGATGCGCGCGGCTAGCCGAGTGTACGGCGAATGGCGCGAGCCAGCTGTTGGCACATGTCGCTGGTTGACAAACCGCTCAGTTTCGTCTGCCTCGCCCGTACCTTGACTCTTAGAGGCCCGCCGTGTAGAGGAGACGACCCAACTGAACAGCCATGGCGACTGCAGCAACCGCCACTGACTCGCTCGGCTACTACGCCGTGCTCGGGCTGGCGTCCGACGCAACACCCGATCACATCCGCAGCGCGTATCGCCGTGAGGCGAGGCGCTGGCACCCCGATCGCAACAGCTCGCCCGACGCCGAGGCGCGCATGGCCCGGCTCAACGAGGCCTACGACGTTCTTAGCGATCCTGATCGACGCGCCGCATACGAACGCGGCGCGTTCGTGCACACGGAGTCCGAGCCCCCACGTCCGGTCGCATATCCGGCGCTGGTGGACTTCGGAACGCTTCGTCCCGGCGATCGTGTGACCCGGACCATCCGCGTCGCGAACGCCGGCGGCCTGTTCAGCACGATCCGCGTGGAGCCTGATTGCGGCACGTGGTTCCGCGTTGCTGCAGCCCGCGGCGGTTCGTTGGACGATGTTGTGGTCGAGCTCGACTTCGAAGCGTTCGCGCCTAATGGCTCCACACTCGTTCCAGGAAGGCAGCGAGAGCAGGTGCGGATCTTCCTCGACGAGGAGTTCGTCGACGTCGCGCTTGAGCTGGACGTCGCCGGCTCTCGCTTCTCAGGCAGAAGTGCGGCATCTTCGCCGGGCTCGGCCGTCCATGACCCGTCCGTCGCCGATGCCGCAACTTCTCTTCTTACGCAGCTCGCGGCCATTGCCGAGGACCGCCCGTTCTGGATTCGACTCGGCCTTGCCTTCATCACAGGTGTGCTCGACCCGCTCGGCCTCGTTTGGCTGGGTGCGGAACATGCGCCGGAAAGCCTTGCGATCCTTTCGCTCGCCGCAGTTGCGCTCGTCTTACTCACAGGGTTCTGCGCGTATCGCACGCGCGTGTTCACTCGTCTCGACGTCGCCTCGCGCGCCGTGCAGTTTCTGGCCGCAGCCGTCTTCTTCATCGGCAAAGCCTCGATCGTCCTCGCGGCCATTGCACTTGCCGTCGTTGTTCTGCTCGTCGTCCTCGTCGTCATCGTCGGCCTCGCCTTGGTCGCGGCCGTCTTCGCAGTGCTAGCCGGAACCTTCAACTCGAACTAGGAGCCCCTGATGTCCCCTGAGCTCACGAATCACAAGCCGCCCGTTCTCGTCCTCGGCTCCGGGCGCCCGGTTGCCGTGCTCGAGCCGGGCTCGGAGCACCGCTTCGGCTCGCGCATGGTCGACCTCTGCTTCGTCTTCGACACGACCGGGAGCATGAGCGACAAGATCGACGGCCTTGTCGAGTGCATGGTCGACTTCGTGCGCGAGCTCGCCGGCTTGGGGCTTGACTGGCGCGTCTCGGTCGTGCCCTTTGGCGACCTCACGGTCCCGGGCGACACGATCGTCGCGAACCTCCCGTTCGTATCCGAGAGAGCCGCCGCGGAGCGGATGCTTCCCGAGATGCCGCGCAACCACGGCGGTGGCAACGACGGCGAGTCCGTGCTCGAAGCGATCCGGGCCGCGCTTGGGAAGCCCTACCGCCCGGGCGCGGTCAAGGTCTTCATTGTGCTAACCGACGAGCCCGCACTCGAGGAGCAGCTCACGACCTCGCGCATCGAGCAGGAGCTCCTCCGCGCCGAGGTCATTGCGTTCGTAGCCTCGCCGGCACTTGGCTACTACCGTCGCTGGGCCGATGTGTCGGGCGGCGCGTGGTTCGAGATCGGCCCATCACTCGACTACGGAGCCATCGTGACGACGCTGCGCGGGCTTGCAAAGCAGCTGGCACTCGTCGCCTCGCAGATCCACACCCTTGCGGGCGGCTCGGTCGCTCGCTACCGCGCGCTGCCCTCGGCAGCACGTGGCGCGGTCGTCCGCAAGTCGCCTTGATTTTTCGCCTCGTTCTCTCGTGCAGTGCGCTACTCTCCGACTCCCACGTTCGACCAAGGAGGTGATGGTCTCGAAGTAACCCAAGCGCGCCACCTACGTTCAAGACCCTCCGTCCCCCGGACGGAGCGGCACGCGTAGCCGATTCCTTTCTCCCGCAAGGGAGCTTTTTCTCAGGTACGCGTCCCGCCGGCTAAGAGCCCGGCGGCGACAAACAACTCGGGGAACACGTCCGAGTCTTTTCAAGAAGTCAGTGCAGGAAAGACGCCTCGGCCCAGCCGAGCGATTGCGAAGGAGACGTCTTGATCCCCAAAGCCCGACCTGAGAAGGAGCAAGGAATTGCACGCACCAACCAGCACGACCCCCAGACAACCCGAAGAGCTCCCCGACCTCGAGGCGCAGGAGCGCCTTTTCATCGCCGCGCTCGCGGGCGCCGCACCGTTCGGCATCGACCCGGACGAAGACCCGCAGACGTTCGTTTGTTACGAGGCGCTCCAGCGCCTGTTTAACGCTGGCCGGACCGGCCGCTCCGCGGTCACCGTGATCCTTCAGGACGCGGCCTGGTCTGGCACAAGCCGCGCACCCAAGCGCAGCAAACTCAACAAGGCCCTGCGCGCGCTTCAACGCGCGGCCGCCGACGTCATCGCTGAACTTTCGCCTGAAGCACGCCCAGTGCGAGCGCGTGCGCTCGGCTTTGCTGTCAACGCCAACGAGATGAGGGGCACCGCGCAGGTGCCCCTCGTTGTGCCCGCGTCCCTGCCTCTCGCCGCGTGAGGGGAGTGCAGTGGATGAGTTCTTCTACGCGCTCCGCAAGCTCGGCGCTTGGCTCGCTGCGATCGCGGTCTGCCTGCTCGTCGTTCGCTTCATGCTTGCGCCAATCGCGGACGGCCTTCTCGCTACGCCCGGCGGTGCGATGGTCGTCGCGCTTGTGGTCTTCGTGCTCTTCCGCCGCCTCATCAAGTGGAGGCCTTGACATGTTGACTAGAGTGGACTATAATGGCAAGTAGGATTGACGTGCATTCGGCCGTTGATCCAGGCGGCGAACGCCGCAGCGTCTTTATGGACCGAGGTCGCAGGAACCATCCTCAAGACGGCCTCCAACTCCTGGTCGAAGCGCTGCTCGCCCACGCAGAAGAGGAGCTCGCGACCCGTAACGCCGTGCGCGGAGGCCAGAAGCCCCGCCCCAGGCGAAACAGACGGGCACGAGCTTTAGAGGACACCACATGACCTCATCCGCGCTCATTGCCCTCACCCTGCTTGAAGCGACCGGACTTGTCGCGTTTCTCGCGCTGGCCGGAGGCATCGTCGCCGTCGCGCTGCGACGTCGGAGAGCGCCGCTTGTCGGACGCCTCTACCACGTCATGGCACCCGAGGGCGGGGGATATCCCGAGCAGTTCTTCACCGCGCTGCACGGGCTCCTCCGCCCCTCGTTCCGACGACTTCTCGATGGCCAACCCTGGATCGCAGTCGAGCTTTCCGGCTCCAAAGGCGAGGCCCGCTTCCTCATCTGGGTCCCCAAAGGCCAGGAGCGGTTCGTCGAGCACTTGCTACGCGCGGCATACCCGGACGTTGAACTGCGCGAAGTCCCGCACGACCCGATTGCACCGCCGACGGGCGAAACCTCTATCGCCTCGGTCGTGTTGACGCGAGGATCGTCGTTGCCGGTTACGACCGAAGCGGACGGCGACAGCCTTGCCTCGCTTCTGTCGACTCTCTCCCGCGCCCGCGGCTCCGAGCAGATCCACGTCTCGCTCCTGGTCAAACCCATCGCGAACGGATGGCAGACACACGCACGAGGGCACGCCCAGCGCCTGCGCTCCGGACGACGCCACGAACTTCTCGAACTTCTCACCCCGTCGAAGGAGCAGCGGCGAGCATCCCCGCACGAGCTCGAGCAGGCCAAAGCGATCGAGGAGAAAGCACGCAAGCTCGGGTTCGAATGCGCGCTTCGCGTAAGCGCCACGGCAGCGGACAAGCATCAGGCGCGCGAAGCCCTGCGCGCGGTCGCAGCCTCGCTTCGCACTTTCCACGGCCTCAACAGCTTCCGGTTCCGCCCGGTGCTTCTGCGCTCGCGTTTCCTCGAGGCGCTGCGCGAGCGGCGCTTTCCGCTCTTCGGCTCCTTTGTGCTCAACAGCGAAGAGCTCGCAGCACTCTGGCATCTGCCGAATCCGACACCGCATCACGTCGAAGCGGTTCGCTCGCCCAAGCTCCCGCCCCCGAAAGGCATCAGCAATACGGGACGCGTGCTTGGGAAAACGAACTACCCGGGACAAGAGCAGCTGTTCTCGCTCTCAGTCGAGGACGCGCGCAGGCACCTGCATGTGCTCGGCCCTACCGGCACCGGCAAGTCCACGCTCCTTATGAACCTCGCGTTGCAGGACATCGCGGCCGGTCGCGGGGTCGGCATCATCGATCCCAAGGGCGACCTCGTCGAGAGCGTGCTTCAGCGCTTCCCGCGTGAGCGCCTCTCGGACGTCGTTCTCATCACGCCCGACGAGGCGGATATGTCGCTCGGTCTCAACCCGCTCGAGTGGTCAAACGAGGACGAGCGCGACCTCATCGCCGAAGAGGTGCTCGCGATCTTCAAACGCATCTACGAGCGCAGCTGGGGTATGCGCACCGACGACATCTTGAAGGCAGCACTCATTACGCTCCTGCGGCGGCCTGACGCCACCCTCTGTCAGATCCCCGTCCTCCTCTCGGACCACGCGTTCCGCGCGAAGGCGATCGCTGAGCTCGACGATCCGATCGGACTTGCGAGTTTCTGGACCTGGTTCGAGCGCCTGTCCGAAGCGCACCGCATGGAAGCGGTCGGCCCCGTGCTCAACAAGCTCCGCGACTTTCTCGTGCGGCCGCGCATCCGACGGCTCCTCTGCCAGAAGCGCTCGACCATCGACCTTCAGGCGATCGTCGACCGGGGAGGCGTGCTTTTAGCCGACCTCTCGACCGGACGCTGGGGCGACCAGACATCCGCGCTTCTCGGGTCGTTTCTCGTAGCGAAGACGTGGCAGGCGGTGCGCCGACGCGCGTTCGTCCCCGAGTCGGCGCGCCGCGACTTCTTCCTCTATGTCGACGAGTTCCAGCAATTCCTCGGCATCGCGGGTCCCTTCGCTGACACGTTGGCACAGGCGCGGGGCTTCCGCCTCTCGCTCACGCTTGCGAACCAGCACCTGGGCCAGCTTCCGCGCGACCTCGTGGAAGCGATCACGTCGAACGCGCGCTCGCGCGTGGTGTTTCAGTGCGGGCAAGACGATGCGTGCTACCTCGCGCGGGAGTTTCAGCCGCTCGATGCGGTCGCACTCCAGGCGCTTCCGCGCTACGGGATGGCCGCGCGCCTCTCGGTGCACGGCGAGACCTCGCGGCCGTTCACCGCGCGCACGCTCCCGCCGCAGCCTGCGACCGATCCCACGATCGCCCGAGACGTAGCAGCCGTGTCGCGCTCGCGTTTCGGGCGGCCGGCGAGCGTAATCGACGACGAGCTCATGGAGCACATTGGATACCGCGAGCCCAAGCATGATGCCCCGCCGCGCGGGGTTGGAGTGGTGGAGCGAACGCCTTGACCATGCTGCGCGACCGGATCCTGCGCGGTGATGCCCTCGAGGTGCTGAAGAAGTTGCCCGGAAACTCGGTCGACCTCCTCGTCACCGATCCGCCCTACGGCAACGCCGCGGCCTACGGCCGCAACAGTCGCACGATCTTGGGCGACGAGCACCCGCTCGTGGGCTTGGCCGCGGTGGCGGCCTGCTATCGGCTGCTTCGGCGCAACGCGACCGCGTACGTCTTCTGCGGGATCTCGCACCTCGCGTTCGTCCAGCACTTCGTCGCCTGCTACACGCGTTTCCGCGCCCGTGACGTGCTCGTCTGGGACAAGCTCTGGATGGGCATGGGGCGCCCGTTCCGGCGGCGCTTCGAGTGCATCCTCGTGCTCGAGAAGGGAAACCCCCGCTACCGCGATCGCGGACTTCCCGATGTGCTCGCGGTACGCCGGCAGCTCACGCCCGAGCATCCGCACGCAAAGCCGGTCGAGCTCATCAGCCGCTTGATCCGCACGAGCTCTGACCCCGGCGACCTCGTGCTCGATCCCTTCGTGGGATCGGGCTCGACATGCGTTGCGGCCGCGCTCACCGGACGCCACTTCCTCGGCATCGAGCTGGCGCCCGAGTACGTCGAACTCGCACGTTCGCGCGTGGCCGAAGTAGAGAAGCGCCCGAAGCGCGTCGCGGCCGCCAACCCATCGGCAGCCGCGCGCACCACGGGGAGCGTGGTCCTATGACGCGAAAGCCCGCAATCGATCGCATCTACCGAGGCGACGCGCTTGCGGTCCTCAAGGCGTGGCCCGACGCGTTCGTCGACCTCGTGCTGACGTCGCCGCCGTACTTTCAGCTGCGCGACTACGGCGTCCACGGCCAGCTCGGGCTCGAGCAGACACCCGAGGAGTACGTCGAGAAGCTCGTCGCGGTCTGCCGCGAGATCCATCGCGTTCTCAAGGACACGGGCTCGTTGTTCCTCAACCTGGGCGACAGCTACCGCGACAAGTCGCTTCTCGCAGTACCTTGGCGCGTCGCGCTTGCACTCATCGAGGACGGATGGCTGCTGCGCAACGCCGTCGTCTGGCACAAGCCGAACGCCCTTCCGCGGCCGATCAAGGACCGGCTCACGACCACCTACGAGTTCGTCTTCCACTTCACGAAGACGCGTACCTATTACTACGACCTCGACGCGATCCGCGTCCCGCACAAGGGCACCTACCGCGACGGCACGCCGACCCGGCGGCCGCGCAAGTCGGGCGGCCACCTAGGCCGCCTGGCCGGCCCGCAGATCGGAGGCAACTTCCGCCCCCATCCCAAGGGCAAGAACCCGGGCGACGTGTGGACGATCACGCCCGAGACACGAGCCAAGCGCTTCATCGCACCGGGCACTCCGCACTTCGCGCCCTTCCCCGAAACGATCTGCGAGCGCCCGATCCTCGCCGCATGTCCTCCTCACGGCATCGTGCTCGACCCGTTCATGGGCTCGGGCACGACCGCGGTTGTCGCGCGCAGACTCGGCCGGCACTTCCTCGGCATCGAACTCGCACCCGAGTACGTCGAACTCGCGCGCCGGCGTCTCGCCGAAGCTACGCACGCACACCCCGCCACCTGTTCCTGTCGCGTGTTGCCGACGCGTTCCCATCGCAGAACAGCGAATTCGTGTCTGGGCAGGGAAAAAGCACGCGTTCGAGCTCCGAGTTTCTATGAAGAAAGGAGGGGAGAGGTATGAGCACCCCGCTCGTGCTCTCCCCACGGGAGAGCGAAGTGTTGGCACTCCTCGGCCGCTTCCGCTTCCTCACGCGCAAGCAGGTCGAGAGGTTCCTGTTCGGAACGAACTCCGCCATCACGCCGCTATCACGGCATGTGATGGCGAAGCGCGTCCTCCGCTCCCTTGCTGTCAAAGGGCTTGTACGGCAGACCGCCCGCGCCAAGGGCGGCACCGGCGGCGGGTCCGCCGCCAGCGCCTACTTCCTCACCCAAGCAGGCGTGCGTGTAGTTGCAGGTTCAGGCTCGGTGCTCCCAAGTCGTGCGGTTCCAAAGGGCACGTTCCTTCTGCGCCATGCACTGACCACGGCCGATGTCGCTCTCGCGTTCTCCGAAGCAGCCGAGCGGAACCGCGGACACGCGGTCGTGGCCTTCGACTGCGACTGGCAGGCAGCCCAGCGCGTCAACGGGCACGTGGTCGTTCCTGACGCCTACCTCGTCTACACGACCGACGACGTTGAGCTCCATGCCTTCCTCGAGATCGATCTCGGGACTGCAGGGAGTACCTTCTTCCGCCGCAAGATCGAGCGCTACCTCGAGCTCTACCGAAGCGACCGTTGGCGCAAGACACTCGGTGTCTGGCCGAGCGTGCGAGTGATCGCACTCAGCGACCAACGGGCCGCGCTCCTCAACCGCGTGAGTGGGACCGTTCTCTCCGCACAGAGCGACAGCCGGGAACTCCGATCCGCAACCGAGTTCGCCTTCGCCTCGTTACCGCGACTGCTCAATGAAGGTCCGCTCGCTTCCATCTGGAACGTCGCGAACCAACCTGGAACCCATGCCTTTATTCCTCACCGATGACCATGACGAATGTCCACCTTCGAAACCGGAAGTCCCTTCCGAATGGAGCGAGTGACGTCGCCGATCGCAAGCGGTGCGTCATCTACCTGCGCGTGTCCTCTCGCGAGCAGGCCGACGAGGGCTACTCGATCTCAGCGCAGCGGGAAGCGTGCAGACGCCTGATCGAGGATCGCGGCTGGACGCTCGTCGATGAGTACGTCGATGCTGGCGAGTCCGCCCGTACCGCCGATCGTCCGGCTTTCCGGACGCTCCTTGATCGGCTTTCCGAAGACCCAGTTGACTGCCTCGTCGTGCACAAGCTCGACCGTCTCGCGCGCAACCTCGAGGACCACGTCGCGGTTCGCGCGAAGCTCCGCAAAGCCGGCGTCGAGCTCATCTCCGTGACTGAGAGCCTCGAGGAATCCGCTTCCGGGAAACTCGTCGAAGGGATCCTGGCCTCGATCGCCGAGTTCTACTCTGCCAACCTCTCGCAGGAGATCCGCAAAGGCCTGACCGAAAAGGCTCGGCAGGGCGGATGGCCGGGACGTGCTCCGATCGGCTATCGAAACATTCGTCTCGAACGGAACGGTCGTCGTGGCGAAGCGATCATCGTGCCCGACACCGAACAAGCGGCGTTCGTACGTCAGGCCTTCGAGCTGTACGCCACCGGTGAGTGGCCGCTCGCCAAGCTCCACGACGAGATGTCCCGACGGGGTCTCCGCACGAGGCAAGGCACGGTGATCGCACTGTCCAAGCTCGCGGAGGCTCTCAAGAACAGGGCCTATATCGGCAAGGTCGTTTGGAATGGCATCGAGTACGAAGGCATCCACGAACCCCTAGTGTCACCGGAGCTCTTCGCCAGCGTGCAAAGCGTGTTCGAGCTGCACGACCGCGCTGGGGGCCGTCAGCGTCGGCACAACAACTACCTGCGCGGGACGCTCTTCTGCGCGACCTGCGGGTCGAGATTGTCGATTACCGTCGCCAAGGGCCGGTTCCCGTATTTCTTCTGTCTCGGCGCGCGGGGCCGGCGCACCGACTGTCGTCAGCCGTACGTCCCTACAGAGGAGATCGAGCTGCAGGTCGAGGAGCTGTACCGGCGGATTCGGTTGCCTCGGCGGCTCCGAGAGGAGATCGAGCACCGTCTTCACGACGAGATCGCAGCGCGTCAGTTCGATCGGGCTCGGGCGGGCGAGCTGTGGCGGCGACGGCTGAAGCGTCTGGACACCGAGCGCGAGAAACTTCTGCGTGCGCACTACGCGGGAGTCATCGATCTCGAGCTCTTCGATAGGGAGCAGAAACGGATCCGCTCGGAGGTCGCGCAGGCCAAGGTGCAGCTCGAAGCCACGGATGCCAGGCTCGCCCGGGAGCAGGAAACCCTTCAACTCGCTCGGAGGCTCGCGGCGAATCTGTACCGCGCGTACCGGACAGCGTCGCCGCTCACACGAAGGCGGTACAACCACGCGTTCTTCAGCGCGATCTTCATTTGCGACCGCAGAACCGCTCGTGTCGACTATCGAGAGTCCTTCGACAAGGTCTTGCGGCCCGGCCGTGAGCGGTTGCCGCGAGAGCAAATACCGATGCGCGTGAGCACAAAGCCGGTACGATCTCGTCCGATTGGGAATGCGAACATATGTTCCGGTGACACACCGTCGGAAACAGCCATCTAGCGCGGCCGCCGCTGTGCCGATAGCGTCGCAGTCGGGCCGAGGAGGAAGCGCTCGGCGTTCGGCTCGCCCCGCGGCCCACCTCTCGACGGGACCGTCCGCACAGCGGCATAAGGTTGCGCCTGTGCTGGAGGCAGCCAACGCTCTCCATCTCCGGAAGGCGCGTGGCGCCTTCTTCACGCCTCCGGCGATCGCCGATTTCCTTGCGGCGTGGGCTGTCGGCGAGGACCCGCAGGCCAAGGTGCTCGATCCGAGCTGCGGTGACGGCGTTTTCGTTCTCAGCGGTGCCCGCCGCCTCAAGGAGCTTGGGTGTAGCACGGCGGAGCTTGACGAGCAGGTGTTCGGGATCGATATCTATGAGCCCTCGCTGGCAAGGGCTACTGAACTCCTTGAGGCAGAAGGGCTTGATGCGCACCTGATCGCCGAGGATTTCTTCGCCCTTCCCACGCCGGCTCAGCTCGGGTGCGCCCTGCCGGAGATGGACGCCGTAATCGGGAACCCTCCGTTTATTCGCTACCAAGAGCACCCCGGCGAAGCGCGCCGCCGTGCCGCTCAGGCTGCACTGCATCAAGGCGTCCGGCTCTCCGGCCTCGCATCGTCTTGGGCTGCCCTGCTCGTGCACGCCTGCGCGTTCCTCAAGCCTGAGGGACGACTCGCGATGGTCCTGCCAGCCGAGCTGCTCACGGTTCACTACGCAGAGCCGATCCGGCGTTGGCTCCGAAGGCGCTTCGCCGCGGTCCACCTCGTCATGTTCGAGCGTCTCCAGTTCGAAGACGCTCTCGAAAAGGTCATCTTGGTTGTTGCACGGGGTTCCGGAGGGTGCGATGCGTTCTCGCTCTACGAGGTTGAGGATGCAGCAGATCTACCGAAGCTCGGCGCGTTCGATCATCTGAACGTCACGCCGGCGGCCGAAGGGAAGTGGACGAATCTTCTCTTGCCCACAAGCCATCGCCAGCTCTTCGCGCGCGTTGTCGAAGATGGGTTCGTTCCGCTCGAGACGTACGGCGCGCCTGAGCTGGGGACGGTCACGGGCGCGAACAGCTTCTTCACGCTGTCTGAGTCGACGCGTCTTGAGTTCGATCTTGATGAGCGTCAGCTCAGAAGGATCAGCCCGCCGGGCACGCGCCATCTCAAAGGGCTGTCGTTCACGGCATCGGACTGGCAACGCCTCCGCGATGGGGGCGAGCGAGTCTGGTTGCTGGAACCCGATCCGGCCGACGCTTCATCCGGCCTCCGTCGCTACCTCGCACTTGGCGAGGAACTGGGCGTTCCGAACGCCTACAAGTGCACCGTACGGACGCCTTGGTGGTGCCCACCCGTAGTCGCGGTCCCCGACCTCTTCTTCACCTACATGAGCCACCGATATCCGCGCGTGATCGCCAACACCGCCCGCACTACGTTCGTCAACTCAATGCACGGCGTTCGCCTTCGGCCCGGCACGCCAAGGGTCGTGAAGAGCGCGCTCCCTCTGCTCGCCCTCAATTCCGTGACCATGCTTGGCGCTGAGATCTTCGGGCGCTCGTACGGAGGCGGGATCTTGAAGATGGAGCCTCGGGAGGCAGCCACGCTTCCGGTGCCTGACCCCCGTGTGCTCGCGCACGCCGCCCGTCTGCTCAAGGAGGAGCGCCCTGCGCTTGATCGGCAGCTGCGAAACGGTCGGTGGTCCGGTGTGGTCAAGCGGGTCGACGAATTGCTGCTGCGCGAAATTCTCGGTCTGTCGGGGGCGGAGGCCGCGGAGCTCCACGACGCTGTCCAAGGACTCCGATCGCGGCGATTGGGGCGCGAGGCATCAGCTGTGTAAGTCAGACTCCGGCCTGTGATTCCGGAGGAGAGAGCGCGCGACCTTGAGGCCCGTGTCGGGCATCCTGGCGATAAGTGGGAAGCCCTCAAAGAGCAAGTTCAGTCCGGGGCCGTCCAACAGTTCGCCGACATTCGCGATGTCTGGCTCGACCTCATGTGGACTCTCGATGCCTACCGGATCGCAGCGGTGCCGCCGCGAGGCATGGGCAATCCACAAACGTCGCCCGCTCGGCGCCTGGACGCGATCTATCGCGGCAAGGGCAACTGGTTCGCGGAGGCGCTCGCGCTGCTTCTCCAGAACCGAACGTCGCTGCGCATCGCCCCTCGCCAACGTGTTCAGGGCTTTTCACAGCTCCACCAGATAGATCTCTCCTGGCCAGCGCGGCGAGAAGATCCGCTTGTGTGCGCGGAAACGAAGGTCACGGGCGCGCCCGCCTACGGAACGACGCCAGCACGGAGTTCACTTGCGGACTTCGTCAATCGCCGCAAGGAGCTGAAGTTCGCGGCAACGGACCTCAAGCTCTACCGGCGACAACAGGACACCGCGATCGAGCACTGGGGCGTCTGGCGGACCCACGCGCCGCCGAAGACGTACCTCCTGTGGGCCGCGCGCATCAGGCCGGAGACTGATCGACTCGATCGGCTTCTTGGAGAGGCACGTGCCTTGGTGGACACGTACCTGGACGGAGCGGGTGTCTTCGGGTGGGTTGAGGCTGCCGCTGGACCCGGCTACCAGACGATTCCCGTTCCGCACACGGAGCGCGTTTCGGACCTGGACGATGTCCTGCATCGCATCGCGAGCGAGATCAATCTGCTCGCCGGTCCGGACCGCACGGTCCCACCGCCGGTGACGCCTTACGAGCGAGCAGTTGCGCCCGAAGACCTCACGCCGGACTAGATGATCGCGGCGCCTCCTCGAAACCTTGGCGATACGCTTCCCGCCATGGCAGGTGCGGCTTGACGCAGGAGCAGTTCGACCTCATCGAAGAGCAGATCGCGCCGTACAGGACCGCTGGGCGGACAGACTCTGCGGCGCAGCTTGCGTGGTTCCTCGAGAACGTCTGGCGGATGGAGCCGGAGGACGTCTCCGATGCGATCTGCGACGGCAGCGGCGACAAAGGCATCGATGCGATCGATGTCGACGACGACCTCCGGGAGATCACGATCTTGCAGTCCAAGCATCGTGAGACCGTTGGGGCGGGCCAGGGCGACCAGGACCTGAGGAACCTCGTCGGTGCTGCCGCGTACTTCGAGAGCCCGGAGGCGGTTGACCGTCTTCTTCGGTCCCGGCCGAATCCGGAGCTCACGCGGCTTCTGCAGCGCCTGGACATCCGACAGAAGGTCGCTGACGGCGCGCACGCAGCTCGGCTCGTCTTCGTCACGAACGCATTTCTCGATCCGGCTGGGCAGGGATACGTGGAAGCGGTTGCTGATCGTGACCCTCCGCTTGACGTCTGGGACCGTGAGCGCCTCGCCGCTGTCGCGGTAAGGGCGAAACGGCCAGAGCTTCGTGCGGATCGGATTGAACTCACCGCGACGGCTCCGCCGACTCAGCACACCCTCGATGGCGATGTGAAGATCGCGATCGCGCTCGTCTCGGGTCAGCAGCTCGTCGCGCTTCCGGGCCTCGATGACCTCACCCTCTTTGATCCGAACGTCCGGCTCGGCCTTGGCCGAACCCGGATCAACAAGGACCTGGAAGCGACCGTGCTGACACCCGAAGAGCACGCGCTCTTCCCCGCGTACCACAACGGTCTCACCATGCTCACGCACCGACTCGAGGTCGACGGCAACACTCTTGTCCTCGAGGGCATCAGTGTCGTCAACGGTTGCCAGTCGCTGCTCACGCTTCACCAGCATCAGCAGGCGCTCAGCGACCCGCTCACCCTGCTTGTCAAGGTCATCCAAGTGGACGAGGGGAGCAGCCTTCCGGAAAAGATCACCTACCGGACGAATAACCAGAACAGCGTCGACATTCGCGATCAACGATCGCGCGATCCGATTCAGCGTGAGTTGCAGGCTCACGTTGCGGAGGTCTTCGGCCAGGACTTCGGTTATTCGATCCGACGCGGCGAGTCCATCGATGCGAACGAGGTCCTTGGCAATGAGACCGCAGCCCAGCTCATCATGGCCTTCTACGTGAACGAGCCATGGAACGCGGTTCGGAAGGTTCGACTCTTCGACGAGGAGTACCGTCGCATCTTCAATCGGTCGATCGATGCGCACAAGCTCTACCTCCTCCACCTGATCGCAAAGGTGATCGAGGGAACCAGGCCGAACCTGCGAGCGGACCTGGCATCGAGCTTCGCCTCTGTCCGCTTTACGATCGCGTATCTGCTCGTGCAGGTCCTCCGCGAGTCAGACCTCGGGAAGCAGCTCGTGGAGGAACCAGAGCGTTGGCTGCCTGATCTTCGTGATGCGGTCGTTGAGGCGCTCACTGCGCTCGCGGAAGACGTCGTGGTCTCCATCAACTTCTTCGTTGAGACGCGCGAGCAAGAGGCAGTCGAGAAGGACGAGATCTTCGATGCCAAGGTGATCTTCAAGAGTCAGAGCGGCGTTCGCGATGTCGAGCACGAGCTGATTCGCACGACACGGCATGTCGCGCGACGCAACGCGGAATACCTCTTCACCGTGGAACCGGTCCGGAGGCAGTAGCCCGAGATCAAGCTGCGTCGCCAGACGCGTCCGAGGTGGACGGGGAGAGGCAGGCCTTGTCTTCTCGGGTCATCTCGACAACGAGGCGCTCCTCGACTTCACTAGAAGGCTCGCTGCAAGTGATCGCCTACGCCCTCATCTCGGCGCTCTCGGGTCGGCCAGTCGAGCTCTTCGTCGAACGCGACGATGCAGAACAGGCGCTTCAGGACGTGCTGAGCGACGAGCCGAGCTTCGCGGGCGCATTGAGCGTCGTCGAGTTTCAGATGTTTTGGCCTCCGACTACGGGCCGTATTCAGCTTCTATCTCGCGCTTCAAATCGAGATCCTCGGTGACTTGGTCGACTGCGGCGTCCAGGAAGCCTGCGATACGCCCGACAACGTCGCGGACGTGGCGAAGGTTGATCCGCTTCAGATCCGCGGGAAGCGCTCGGCGGCCGCTGCGGTCCATCGGATAGCGGAACGCGTACGACTCTGGGTCGATCTCGGCGAGCCGCCGGAGTGCGTCGCCCGCGTCTTTGACAGCTTGCGCCGACTCGGGTTCGATCTCGATGAGCAGCGAGGCGCACTCGGTCCACAGGTCCCGGATACGGTGATGCGGCGGGAAGTCGCCTCGGCGATCGAGCAGCCTTCTGCCGTACCGGATCAGGTACTTCAGGCGCAGCTCGATGTATTGGCGGTAGCTGAACAGGATCGGGTAAACGAGGAAGTCCTGGTCGCTTCCCGTCGCTTCGACGTGCGAGACGAGGACGTCACCCGCGAGCTTGTACCCCGACGCGTAGGCGATGAAGTCTGCTCGCTTGCCTGCGTAGTTCAGCACGGCCGCGTGCCACCAGTCGCGAGCGTCCTCCTCGCCGAACGGATCGTCGCCCGCGCGCGGCCACGGGAAGCTCGAGTCGTCCAGGTCGCTCATAGCGCTTCACCGTAGCGGCTCATGGCCTTCAGCTCACAATCGTGGGAGCGCTCCTTCGCACAACTCAGGAGCGTCCCCGTGCTCGCGACCGGTTCGATCCAGAATGCGCCAGTCGGCGCGTGAACGCCCTCCTACGCGCCTCCCTAGTCAATCACGCGTTCGAGTCACGTCTGACGCTGTACCCATGTTGCGAACCGCTCCTCTTGCTTGCGCGGCAAGACCGAGGCAATGAGCGCGAACAGAGCGCCGAGCAAATAACGCATCGCGACCTTGGGACTGAAGAGAGTCTTGAGCCAGGATCGCTTACTCATCGTGATACTCACCGATCGTGTTGCCTTCCTCATCGACGATGATCTTGTCTCCAAACAGGGTCGTCTTGATGGTCCCCACTGTATTTCCCTCACGATCAACGATCCTTGTTGGATCGCCGAAGATGTTTCGCTCCACGCTTCCAATCTTCTCCTGGCCGAAGTACCCCTTGTAGATGTTGTGTTGTCCGGTAAAGAAGGATTCTCTGATCTCCGCAGCCTTTGTGTCGCCAAGGAGAAAGCTCTGTTCGATGACGGCGTCTGGCGTGACCTTGAACCCCGGCCTCACTGGCCAATCAGGTCGGCTTTTCTCGACGCTAGATTCCCCCGCAGCTGTAGCAACCCTCGCGTATGTTCGTGGCAAGCGGTTGGAGCGACCGCTTCCACCGTCCGAAGGTCCGTCCATGAAAGGCGACAGCAGCAAGGTCCACATTCCTAACACCCAGAAGACAGCGAAAACTCCAACGATGGGGTGGAGCTTGAAGGCGTAGTAGACAATCGCGATGCCGATGAACAGCGCCGCCAGCACGAGGAAGGCGCCGAGCAGAAACAAGCCTGTCGCGGCGATCAGGACGACCGACACCGCTGCGAACAGCACCAGCGCGACCTGCATCGGGAAATTCACGACCCCGATGCCGGTGGGTGACCACAGTTCGTCCCAGAACGGTGTAACGACGTGCCAGGTCGTGATGAGGTTTGTGTGGCCCGCCGTGAAGAAGACGATCCAGTACGCGACGATGAAAACAGGGAAGAAGAGCCACAGAAGCCAGCGCCGAAGGAACATGGCCGCCCTTCACCTCCTTCTCCCGCTCGTCGCTGGAGGCTACGTGCAACTCTAGACCCTTCTGGGAGAACAGATGTTCGCCAAACCAACGAAAGCTCAGCGTTCGAGTCCAGGGCTAGTCTTCGCGGCCAAGGCTTGCTTGCCTCGGCCACATCGTCGTACGCTGGAAACAGCGCTCGTCCTCGGGGTAATGAGCTCGGCCAAGTCTCGTCCCTGAACATGAGCAGCTCTCACGCGCAGAGGTGTCTGACTCGCTGCCAGGTCCCCCTGCTCGTGAACGATCTCACGCCCTCCGAGGGCCATAGAAATGCATGTCAAACCCAGAACGACCACGCATACCGGAAGAACTGCAGGGTTTAGAGCTTTCAACCACTCCCGAGACATTCGAGCGCCGTTGTCCATTCCCTCCAATTCCCGAGCTTGCAGAACGCGATGACATCGAGGTGGTCGAGCATGAATTCGGAAAAGGGTGGCTGCACGAGTATCTCGATCGTCAAGCCAAGCCTTTTGAAATCCCACACACCGTCGTCGGGGGTGGAACCATCGTGGAGTTCGCTTACCGCGTGCCTGAGATCGAGTACGTTTCGCCGGAGGGCAACCGCCTACGACTGGGCTCGCTTCTGCCCGAGAACCGGCAGGAAAGCTTCGCGCGGCGAGACGGACGCTTGGCCCCTCGTCTCTTCTACCAGCGATTCGAGCGGGAAGGCGCTGTCATCTACGGCAAGGTCACAAGACGCCTTGAGGCAGATGCGTCTGGCCAGGTCACAGAGAAGATCGAGCCTTTCTTCGAATCGCCGACGGCGCTGTTCGAGTTGTTACACGAGGTCGGACATGCACGTCAGGAGCCGAACCGCGCGGAGCAACGAGCGCCGTCCGAGACGGGTGAGGACTCTTGGATAATTCAACGGGAGCGCGATGCGTGGGCGTATGCAGTGCGTGTCGTCCGAGAGCAGCGAGACAAAGGAGTCGATCTCGCACCGGGGCTCGACACCGTGGAGAAGCTACTCACGTCGGTACACGTAGCTCTCGGAACGTACGAGGAGGGTGTGTCCGACCGTGACGCGTGCCGACATACGTCCCGCGCTGCGGAGGCCTCGAGTGCCCTATGAGCCCTTCTCCGCGGTCAGGAGAGCTTTGAGCTCATTAAGCCGGTCGAGACAGGAGAGGGAGACGTCGAGTAGGCTGGTCGGTTGATCAGCGGGAAGCCCTTGTCCTGCCGCGCGAGGGTTTGATTTGTAACCCCTTACCTCCACTCAGCAGGAAGAGGGCGAAGGAGTGCGAGAAGTCGTCCTGTGCAGGGAGAACGCCTGCGCAGGACTGCGAACGGCTCCGCACGAGAAGTGGGCGATTTGCGACCTGTCTTCGCGGTCGCGGTCGCAGCCGGGTAGCAGCCGCGCCTGCGTTGGGTCGCATGCGACCCACGGTGGCGCGGCTGGGCTCGGCCGCCGCGCGAGCACGGAGAGCCCGTGGCCCGTCGTAGCGTTCACGCTGATCAGCTCTCGCTGGTCGCTGCCAAGCGGGCTCCTGGTCGTCGGCGTCGCGTGCCGTACGTGCATGTCCACACGCCCGAGGAGCTGTCGGCGTTCGATCGCTCGATCGCGAACAGCATGCGCATTCGGGGCGACGCACTCTCAGACGATGAGAAGTGGTGTCCGGGCGGCTGCGGGAAGCGCATCCACCGTGATCGTCGGCACTGTGGGCGGCGATGGTGCGACGCGGTTCGTCCATCTTGGGCGGCTTCGTTTCGATCGGTTATCAACTCGGCTCTCGATGCTTATTGCGACCTGTTCGGCTCCGAAGCGAAGGTGCTGCAGGGCGTCCTGACGTGCACGGCCGAACCCTGGTGGTGGAACACGTCAGAGTGCACGCATCCTCCCGCCGTCGCATGTTCCGGGCTGCTCGGATGCCGCGTGCTCGACTCAGTAGCGGAGGATCAGCGGAGTAGCGTCCCCGCTCGTGGTGTACGAGCGCCCCGAGGTGAGCTCCGTCGCCGACTCGCCGCTCCTTCGTGAAGCGAGCGAGAAGGCGACGGCGGGCCCGAAGGGCCCGATGTAGCTGACCACCGC